>Ga0334901_1000278_pt1 | contig 79592 bp, 49 predicted proteins | sample GraSluR3_MG_3_FD_207216 | JGI IMG/M metagenome (GOLD analysis project Ga0334901, IMG submission 207216) | Sludge microbial communities from methane-producing bioreactor in Wageningen University, Netherlands - Granular Sludge_15_08-R3 | ecosystem: Engineered > Bioreactor > Anaerobic >...
CAATTGGCTGACAGGATTGTGATGATGGGTGACCCCGATAGGGTTACCATGACCGCCAGCCTGTTCGACAGCATTGAAAGTGATGTCTCCAGCCGTGAGTTTCACACCGTCACCGGAACCTACAAGGGCAAAAGAATCACGGCACTCTCACACGGTATCGGTACCGACAACATCGACATCGTCCTTACCGAACTGGATGCACTGGCCAACGTGGACTTTAACACACGTATGGTGAGGGAAGAGTTCCGACAACTCACTATGGTCCGTGTGGGCACTTCGGGAGGGATGCAGCCCCACTGTCCCGTAGGATCCTACGTGGTGTCAGAGAAATCGATTGGTTTCGACGGTCTTATACATTACTATGCGAATGCTCACTCCATTCGGGAAGAGGATTTTGAGGAAGCGTTCCAGAAGCATGTGAACTGGTCACCTTTCCACTGTTCTCCCTATGTGGTGAGCGCCGACGAGGAGTTGGTAGACCGCATCGGGCACGACATGATCCGTGGGGTAACCATCTCGGCTATCGGCTTCTATGGACCACAGGGACGTCATGTACGTCTGCCACTGGCTGATCCCGACCTGAACGCCAAGATCGAATCATTCCGCTACGGAGATCACTGCATCACCAATTACGAGATGGAGAGCTCTGCCGTCGCCGGACTGGGCAAGCTGATGGGTCACAAGGCGATGACGGTATGTGCCATCATCGCCAACCGGGTAGCACTCGAGTCGAATGCCAACTACAAGGGATCTACCGAGGAGCTGATCAGAATCGTACTGGATCGTATCTGAGAAATCTGTTATGAGGAAAAAGAAAGAATGTGCGCATTATATATTCAATTAGAATCAGTATTATTTTAAAAAAAAGTTACATGAGAAAATTTTTTACCTTACTGCTATTGGTCGCAACGGTTGCGACCATGGCACAGCAAAACCCTCCTCTTCCTGTGGATCCGGAGGTGAGAACAGGAAAGCTGGAGAATGGCCTGACCTATTACATCCGGCATAACGGGCAACCGGAAAACAGAGCCGATTTCTACATTGCACAGAAAGTGGGCTCCATGCAAGAGGAAGATAGCCAGGCAGGCCTGGCACACTTCCTGGAACATATGGCTTTCAACGGGACGAAAAACTTCCCCGGCAAGACTATGCTCAACTATCTGCAGGACAACGGCATCAAGTTCGGAACCAACATCAACGCCTACACCTCGTTCGATGAAACGGTTTACTACATCTCCGACATCCCTACCCAAAACCAGAACCTGGTGGACACAGCTCTGTTGGTGCTTCACGACTGGTCGTGTGCCATCGCCCTGGAAGAGGAAGAGCTGGAAAGCGAAAGAGGGGTGATCCGCGAAGAGTGGCGCACCCGCGGGAATGCACAGCAGCGACTATGGGAGCAACTGCTGCCGGGGATGTACCCGGATAGCAAGTATGCCAACCGGATGCCTATCGGCAGCATCGATGTGATCAACAACTTCAAGCCGGAAGAGATCCGCACCTATTACCACAAGTGGTACCGTCCCGACCTTCAGGGCATCATTGTGGTAGGTGATTTCGATCTGGATGAGATGGAGCAGAAAGTGAAGACACTCTTCTCTCCCATCGAGCTGGAGGAAGAGAGGGCTGAAAGGGTCTACTTCCCGGTTCCCGACAACAAGGAACCCCTGGTGGCTTTTGCAACCGACAAGGAGGCCATGAACACACGACTGATGCTTTTCTACAAGCATGACCCGCTGCCGGAAGAACTGAAGAATACCCAGATGGGATTCATCACTTCTTATCTTCTCAACGCCGCTGCGTCTATGATGAATCAACGTTTCGAAGAGATCACCCAGAAGCCGGATGCACCCTTCACCACGGCCTATGCCTACGACGACGATTATTTCGTAGCCAAGACCAAGGATGCCTGGACTGTGATGGCGCAAAGTGCCGATGATAAAATCGATGTGGCACTGGCTGCAATGATCCGCGAAACGGAAAGGGTGAAGAAATTTGGTTTCAGCGCATCAGAATATGAGATTGCACGCACCAATCTCCTCAAGGAACTGGAAAATGCCTACAACAACCGTGATAAACAACGCAATTCGAACTATTCCCAGGAATATGTAAGGGCATTTACTGACGGTGAACCAATACCCGGTATTGAGTTTGAATACCAGTTCATGCAGTCGCTTGCACCCAACATTCCTGTGGAGGCAATCAACATGACAATGCAACAATTGATCAGCGATGAAAACGTTGTGATTGCCATCACAGGACCGGAGAAGGAAGGTCTTGTATACCCGACGAAAGAGGAGCTGCTCTCGGTATTCAACAACGTGAAAGCAGAAGAAATTGAAGCTTACGCGGAACAGGTGATCGATGAGCCGCTCATCACCACTCCTCCTGTACCTGGTAAGATCGTAAAAGAGGAACAAAACGAGGCGATAGATGCCACCATCTGGACCCTACAGAACGGCATTAAAGTAATTTTAAAGAAGACCGATTTCAAGGATGACGAGATCATGATGTCCGGCTCCAGCGTTGGTGGGTTCTCACAGTATGCCCAGCAGGATCCGATTAACAGCCGGCTGATGGGTTCCGTGATGAACCTGGGCGGTGTGGGCAACTTCAGTGCCACCGATCTGCCGAAGGTGCTGGCCGGTAAAACAGCATCGGCGCGCCCCAGCATCAGTCTTACCACACAGGATTTCAACGGCTCCTCATCCATCAAGGATTTCGAGACCATGCTGCAACTGGTTTATCTCTACTTCACTGCACCACGAAAGGATACCGATGCCTTTAAATCGTTCATCCAGCGCATGGAGACACAGCTCAAAAATCAGGAAGCAGAACCGATGGTAGCCTTCAGCGACAGCATCACCACTGCCATCTATGGCAACAACCCGCTGACAAACAGAATCAAGCTATCCGATCTCGCCATGATTGACTATGACCGTATCATGGAGATGTACAAACAGCAGTTTCTTAACCCGGGGAGTTTCATCTTTACTTTTGTGGGCAATATCGACACTGAAAAAGTACGTCCCGTAGTGGAGCAATACCTGGCCTCTTTGCCTGGTGAAGCAGTAAAGGGTGAATTCATCCAGGTACCCATGTCCATGAAACCCGGTAAGGGAGAGCACATCTTCAGTCGTGAAATGCTTGTTCCAAAGGCGTCTGTCGTCAATATGGTCACTGGCAACATTGAACGGAGCATGAAGAACCAGATCCTGATGAGTATGTTCGATCAGATTCTTGACATTGTCTACACCGAAAAGATACGGGAAGAAGAAGGTGGCACCTATGGTGTCTCCACTTCAGGATCCATCTCCCGTTATCCTAAAGGACAGACTGCGCTCCAGATTTATTACGACACTGATCCGGAGAAGAAGGATCATCTGAACGAAATCATTCTGAATGTGCTGAATGAGATCGCCACGAATGGTCCCCGCGAATCGGACTTCAGCAAGGTGAAGGAGTATATGAACAAGAGCTACACCGAGAACCTGAAAGAAAATCGCTATTGGGTGAACATCCTGGATCAGCTCTATTTCTACGGAGAAGACATGCACACAGGATACATTGATGCAGTTAACGCCATGACACCGAAAGATGTACAGGAGTTCACTGCTGAGCTGCTCAACCAGGGCAACCTGAAAACCATCATCATGATACCCTAAACAATGAATGGATCGGTAGGATCCGTCAAACCTCTCCAAAAAGAGACTGTCTTAAAATAGAGGCAGTCTCTTTTATTTGCTTTATCTCCTCCTGAAATAGCGCGGGATGATCGGAAGAAACGTCAAAACCGACATAGCCAATAGGCATTTCAAGATAACGTATAGAGGAGATATCTGATGATTCCCGTTGCAACAAAAGGAGACAGCAAACGAACTGCTTAATCCAATGTTTCCGGGTAGTACCCGAAGTGATCAACGGTTGCATAAGCTTGTGATGATGGTTTTGCACCAATGGCAAACAGACCCAGGTATATTCCCGTAAATCCACCAGCCGTCTCAGTACTAATATACCGGACGTCCATTTTGTCCAGCATATTGAAATTGATTCCATCAGTGGAATACAAAAATGAATAGTAGTCTTTGTCGCCGCGGACTTGTAGATGTATATCTCCTCTGGGTATTACTACTTCACGGGCGATAGGGTTAAACACTCCCAGACGATATCGCAAGACCAGTGTGCGTTTTCCATCCTCACCCTCTTTAATGAATAAATCATAGTGTGATCTGTTATTCATAAATACGGTGATTCCTGATTCATCATTCTTATGGGCATCGATCAGATCCATTACAACAGTTGCAGTAAACTGGATATGTTCCTGTCTACGACCCACAAAGGTAGGCGAAGAGGTACCATCCAAGGTTACGGTTGTTGCTTTTAAATGTAGATAGCCTTTCTTTTCACTTAATGAGTAATTATCACTTTGTGGATTCCGTAAATAGTTCCATTCAAACCCCAGCTTGCTTTCATTAAAATCGGTACAATACGATTTTGGAACATCAGGTTGCAAAGGCAATGTAGGCACATCCATCTGCAACTGAACGGTTCCATTGCCATTGACCACAGGCCACGTGTCACTGTCCCATCTTACTGGGGACAAAAATGTTTCTCGACCTAACAGATGGTGCTGTCCGGATTGTGGGCGAAAAGCCAGGAAGACCATCCACCAGGTACCATCATTTGCCTGGATCAGATCCGCATGACCCGTTCCCTGAATCGGATTTGTCTGGGCATTCATATTTCTGTGTGTCAAGATAGGATTGGCCGGATTGGATTCATAGGGTCCATAAATAAACTTGCTGCGTGCAATGGTCACCATATGTCCATATTCAGTTCCTCCCTCTGAAATTAACAGGTAATACCACCCATCTTTTTTATAGATGTGAGGGGCTTCAGGATAACGACCTCCTGTCCCACTCCAAATGGGTTTACTTTCTGAAAGTTGTTCCCCTGTCAGCGGATTAATTTCGCATAGATAAATACAATTATCAGGATTGGTGCTGAGATAACATTTTCCACCTTCAAAATAAAGAGAGGGGTCAATGCCTCCCTGTCGCAACCATACCGGATCAGACCATTCACCAGCAGGATCCTTGGTATGGACAATAAAATTACCCCCCCCTGTGATGTTTGTCGTCGCCATATAAAAAATACCATCGTGATAACGAATAGTGGGTGCATAAATACCTCCTGAGACACCACTCTTCTCTAAATCCAGTTGTGAGGGACGTGTTAAGCAATGCCCGATTTGTCGCCAATGAACAAGATCATTGCTCTGAAAAATCGGCACCCCCGGGAAGTATTCGAAACTGCTGGTTACCAGGTAATAACTATCCTCCACTTTACAAATACTTGGATCGGGATGAAATCCCGGAATAACTGGGTTTTGGTAACCTTGTCCAAAGCTTGATGTGCACCAGTAAATAATACAAAATAAGGGTAAAAGGCACTTTGTTACTTTCATTGTCATCGTGTGCATTTAAAAAGATCTTCACTCTGTAATCAGGTCGGGACACATTTTGATACAAAAGTTACCACGGCAATACATCTGACCAGGTGACTCATTTAGCTTATATTTAGTTAATTCATAGTGGATACCCATAAACCAGGGATTACCCGTTTTCAGATCGATTTGGGTCGCCTGGATATCTTCATCTCCATGTGTTACAAAACAGGTTCTGCCCTTCTGTTTAAAACGGATATTTACCGGCCTCCGCTCCTTTCAGGATGCCATCCATGGCATAATGATCTTTGATTTCACCCGTTTGGCGGTTAACCACCCTACCCGTTTCCCAGTAGAAAGGTACCAATCCGTGATTCTTGGCTTCGCGGGTCACTGTTTCGTCGTATAGGTTGCGTGAATTGTCGTGTGCCTCCTGGTTTGCTCCCAGACCGGTGCGGATGGTGATGGCACCATACTCACCCAGGATCACCGGGATCCCTTTATCCACGAACATGGTCTTCATCTTGCCGAACAGTGACTTCATTTCAGTCTCATCACCCGAGGTAGCGTTCCGATCAGATCCGCTCACTACAAAGGGACCCCAGTAGTAGGCCATCCTGCCCCAGGTTTCATCCTTGTCCATGCCGCAGAATGGCCAGGGATTGTAGTAATGGATCTCTACCATCAACCGGCTGGGGACCAGATCGGTCGGCATATCGCCAAAGAGGCTGTGAGTCGTATCGATATCGGTATTGGGCCCTTGCACAATCAGGTTGCGGACAGCATTGTTTCCTCCCGTGGCCCGCACAGCATCGATGAATGTCTGCAGGTAGCTTTTCAACACTGCCATCTTCTCGGTTTCCTTCAAACCTAATACTTTATCTTCATCTGTAAGCCTCACATTGGGTTCGTTGGTACCGGCAAAGAGCAGGTGCTCGTCGTAATGATTCAGTCTGTTGGCGATCTGCGTCCATAAGGCATGCTGTTTTCGGTTGTTCTCCTCCTGCTTGTCGGGCGTACAGTTATTTTCCAGCCATCCCCCATCCCAATGGATGTTGACGATGGCATACATGTCGTTGGCCACACAGTAGCCCACCACCTCATTGACACGATTCAGCCAGCTTTCACTAATTTGATGGGTCTCTCTGTCTTCGATGTACTGATCCCACGAACAGGGAATGCGGATGGCATTGAAACCAAGCTGTTTGATTTGCTGAATATATGCTTCGTTAATCCTGGGGTTCCCCCAGGCTGTCTCCCCACCTATTGCTTCGAGCGTATTCCCAATATTCCAGCCTGCATACATTTTGGCCGCCAATACAAGGGCATCACTTTCCATCCCTTCATTAGGTATACTGCCTGCTATCTGGGTAATGGTGACAGTTTCCAAAAGATCGCCCAAAGTGAAGGTGATTGTTCCGGTGCGTTGATCCCCATAATTGGCTGCCACGATAAAGGACCTGGTCTGCTCCATCATGACAGTGCGAGCGGTTTCTTCGGTGATCCAGTCATCATTGCAGGTAATGGTCACCACTCCATTTGTTGTCATCCGGACTTCAATCCGGGCGCTTTCACTGCTAATATCAGTGAATGCTGTTGGCGTAACCACCAAACCATCAGCAGCGGTTTGAATGATAGCTACCGTTTGGTTGACGTTGCCCCCTTTCACAGTCAGCGTTGTGGAACGGTCACTGGTATTGGAATTGGCATCCACCGTCACGTTGTATCTGTATACGGCATCAGAAGAAGAGGATGCTGGTGCCACACGGCACCAGCTCTCCTCATTGCTTTTAACCTCTAATGCTACATTCGATTTGACAGACAGTATCTCGCTACCACCCGTTTTTGAAAAAATCATTTCCGACCGTGCCGGAATTATCTCCGGTGTGACCGGCTCATCTTCACCGGAACAGGCTACCATGAAAACAAAAAGTGCCAGTAGCAGGGAAACACTCATTTTCACTATAAGATTTTTCATACGATCATACTGAATTGTCACTGGTTTTAGAAATCAATACTTGCCGGGAGTAATCACCTTGTTGATGGTTACACTCACCTTGGTTGGGTCAACCAGCTGCACCCAGAGGTCGTAAAGCTCGATTGTCCATACGATGGCACCTTCGCAATTGCCGTTGAGGTAAGTATATACCTGATAGGCCCCATCGCCGGTGACGGTGGTACCGCCATAGGTGGCTCCACCCCAATAACTGGGTGCCCAGTCGGCGTCTGCATAGCTTAGCTCGGTTCGATAATTGGCCGATGCATTCTCCACAAGATTTCCATCAATCCCACTAATGGTAAAGTCAACCAGCATCATGCCGTTGAACTTCAGACTTTCGTTGTAGGCACCGGGAGAGGCAGCGCCGGAGCTGCTGTACTCATTGTAAATCTCAATACGGCCATCGACGTCGTTTCCATCCTTGTTGCCAAAGCTTACAATAGATTGATTCACGGCCTGCTCCACATCAGCATCGAGTTTGATGGAGTTGACTGCAACACCCACCTTCGACCAGTCGGCGATATCATTCCCCAGACCGGCGATATCCACACAGAATACGATGGCACCATTGGCCTGTGATGTAACTTCCATCCATACGGTGTAGGTGCCGTCTCCGGTGACCATCGCTTCATATTTACCCATGTTGAGACCGGACCAGTAGCTCACGCCCCAGCTCGGGTCGGAGTACTCGAGCCCCGCCACGTAGGAGCCTGCCGCATCACTCTTCAGATTGTCGGTGATGCCGCTAAGGGTGAACGAAACAACCATGTTCTTCGCGAACTTGATGGACGCAGGATCGATGGGCGGAGCGGCTGCGGTTTCACCAAATTCGTTATATATCTCGATGCGCAGTCGCCCATTATTCTCCAAGTCGCCGAAGACAAGGTTACCCGATTCCGGAGTCACCTCGGCATAGGCACGCACTGAACGGAGCGCCAGACCGAGACTGCGCTTAGAAAAACCTGACTTGGCAGATGCATCACTGAATGTAAGGGTATTGGCATAGTCACTGTGCACAGTGCTCACATTGCCACTCCAGTAATAGCCTGCACCATCGGCAACGGTTGTTTCACCTTGCCGATAACCAGTTACCGGAAGGAAAATGCTATTGCCGTTCAGTGCCGTAAACTGGACACCCTCCACACCGTCGACGGTGGTCCATTGCTGGGTGGTATTATTCACCAGCTCCGTAATCTGGGCATGGGTAGGTGTGAGGCTTTTCATGGGTGAATCGCCATCCAGATCAAGATTGAAAATGAGATCGTCATTACTCCCTGCAATATCAATGTTGAGATAGTCTTCCAACCTGGTTGAGGTCATCATGGCAGTCTGGTCCCCATAACCGAACAAGGTACCGCCTTCTGATTCACTGTCGGCTCCGATATTATTTTTGGCCCACATGACACTCAGTCCCAGATCCACATACTCCATCTGCTGCGTGGGTGTAGTCACTGACTTGGTTTCACCATAGACAAACCCATCCCCTATTCTGGCAAATGCTGCATAATAGTAGGTCGTCCCCGGCAACAACCCCCCCACCTCAGTCAACTCACGGGTAATACCGGAAGTGATATCGTCGGCAGACAATGAGAGTTTCACACCCGTTTCAAACGAACCGAGACCATCGGTGCCACTGATATCGGCCGTGAAGGTAGCTTTGCTGCTCGTGATTTCAGCCGCATCGTTTGTGACCACCACTGCATTGGTAGCCACGAACGATTTGATGTCGCCAAATTTGGTTACTTTGTCCTGCAGCGTCACATAGGTGGCATAATAATAGGTTGTCCCTGTTGAAAGTCCTGTGATCGCAGTAACCACATTTCCATTTTCATCCACACTGCCGCTTTTCTTGCTGCCTGCAGTGATGGGATCAGCATCGGTTCCATAGTAGGCACCCACTTCGTAAGAAGCGGATGAAACCAGTGAAAGATCTTTTACGGTGCCGGTCACCTCCGCAGCGATAGCGGTCACACTGGCAGCTCCTGTGGTGATCTCGGAAATGATCTCGCCTGTTCTCACGGGATAATCCTCTTCCACATCACATGAAGTGGCAAACAGACCGGCTGCCAGCAAAAGAATGGTTGATATATATCTTATTTTCATACGATTATTCTATTTATGCAATTAAAAATTATCTTCAAGGGTGATCTAATCACTCTTCTTCAACAATAAAAGGAGTGCCATTATCCATCTTAACCGTAATCGTCACCGAGATGCCTGATTGAAAGAGATAGTAGGGAGTATCAGCGGCAGTAGCGCCCCAGGGATTGAGAATATAGCGGCGGGCGGAGGTCTCATCATCGCCAATTCCACGGTCAATCACCGTATCATCGAACGGAATGGAGGTGCCGTCTACCTTGATATCCTTGATTGCGACATCCATGTTGGGATTCTCTTTCAGTATCTTTTGGATATCCAGATAGAGGCCGTAGGGTATATCGCTGCTGCCAGTGATCTCGAAGGTATAATCACCGTCACCGGAAATGAAGACCACCTCCGATGTCAGGAACACCCAGCCGGTATCGAAGAAGCTCAGCTGCCCCTTGTACGATTTCACTGCACCGGCAGTCTGCGCAACAAAATGATATCCCATGTACTGATAGAGGTTTCCCTGGTCATCGAGTTCCTTACTTGCAAGCCAGAGATCGGTCAGTCCGCCGGTAAAATCGCTGGTCTCATACGACATGATCCGCAATGAGCGGTCGGCGTTGCTTTTGAAGACTGCTCTTCCATCGGTTGAGAGCAGTATCTCAGGAAGTGCTTCACTAAAGGTGTAGATGCCATCATCGCTCAGGCTGTACTTCCCTTTATATTCCACACCGGCAATATCTGTAAGGGTGTAATCGCCTGTGCCGCTATTGAGCACCAGCGTCACCTCCTCCACACCGCTGCGGGCAGAGATATTTGCAATGCCTTTCAGTGATCCGTCGAGGTTGCACCAGTCGAAAGGTGTGTCGTCGGAGAGCTTGTAGGTAGTCACCAGATTGGTCTTGGGCTCTACATAGTCTCTCCAGTCGTCGGGCAGTGTGGGAAACACCTCTTGTGCCGGTGCTTCATAGCTATCCGCATATTCCTTGTTCACAAAGTTCCATACGATCCACCAGGGATCTTCGCCGGAGGTATCTTTTTCACGCAGGATCCCTATTCTCAATTGGTTCTCCGTCATCGTCAGGATCTTCAGATCTTTTTTCCAGTTGCTGGTCATGTTGCTCCATCCGGCAGTATGTAACAGATCTACGTCGGTAAAGGTGATGGTATGTGCATCGGTATTCAGCATAAAAGACCCATTCTTCTCACCTACCCCGCCGGTAGAACGGTCGTCCACCTGCACATTGGCCCCGTTGATCAGGTTGAAGGTGATGCTGCTTTCCCAGATGGGATTATCTCCTGCAGCCATCGAAAATCCGGCAGCCGGTTCCCAGTTGGCAGACCAGTTATTCCATTCCACTGTTCCGCTCGGATCGGCATAAGCGAGTTCACCGGGAGCCAGGCCATACTGTCCATTGTCGGGGATCCATGTCTTGGAAGCACCCACACCACCGGTCAATAATGTCCAGAGCTCGTTGGTGACGAAGCCGGCATAGAAATCCTGAATGGTAAAGGTGGCAGGCTCACCATACACGACACCACCGCGGGTCTGCACACCAAATCGGACGGTATAGACCCCGTCGAAGGGCATCTGCAACGTTACTTTCTTTGCCTGGCTCCGTCCCTGGGGATGCTCCCAGAGAGCGGTATAGCTATCGCCCATTTTACTTTCCAGATACACAATATTGGGATTATCGGCATCGTGCGCAATGGTATATGCCAACCCTTCCACCAGATCATCCGGCGTGACTTCTTTTTCACCCAGATCATATTGTTCGGGTGTGCAAGCGGAGAAAAGGATCACCATGCTTGCAATAAACAGGTATATAGATGATTTCAGTTTCATATGATTATTTTTATTGGTTATTATGGCTGTTACCATCCCGGGTTTTGTTCCAGGGTGCCGTTAGCCAGCGTGATCTGATTGTAGGGAATCTGACTGAGTCCTTTTGTGGCACGAAGACGATCGGCCTTGATTGAAACCATATCGGGAGAACCGCCACTAAACACAGATACATTACCGGCTAGCTTATTGGCCGCATGATCAATGCCCTGGCGGAGCAGATCCCAGTAGTTGATGCTCTCGAATGCCAGTTCCAGGCGACGCTCCTGCATGATATGCTCTTTTGTCGCCGGCAGTGCCGTGTAGTTGGCAGAGAGCAGACCGTTGGAGGTGTATGCCCGTTTCCGTACAGTGTCGAAGTAAGCCTGCGCATTGGGGCTACCCAGCTCAGCCGCCATCAGCAGCACATCGGCATAACGGATGATCACATAATCCTGGTGGTTGGAGATTTGGAAATCGCCCGACCCATCTTCTTTCGAGGCGGAAGTGCCATCGGCGAAGCAGAGCGGTGCGTATTTCTTCACAGCATAACCGGTATATTCACGTTGATCTTTGTAGCTGGCTTCAAAGTCGTCCAACGCGGTCACTCCTTCACCTGCAAGGTCAATGATAGAAGCAGTACGACGTGTATCGCCATTTTTAAATTCACTGACAAAAGCGGGATTTACTGTCAGGGCACCCCATCCCTTCCCGTAAGGAGCAGCATTCAGATTGCGCATGCCGACCATTACCTGCCAGCGGTTGCCGTCGTTATTGCCATTATAGTCTTGCGAACTGGTGAACTTCAGGGCCAGGATGGTTTCACTGTTGCCATCACCTGCATAGGTGCCCAGCAAAGTTTCCATATCTCCTATTTCAGCTACACCGGCCGAGGAGGCGGGCCACAGGTTTTTGAATTCGCTCACAAGGCTGTATTCGTTCGAAGAGATGATCTCCTCAAGTGCAGCCAGGGCTTCCGCTTTGGTAGCACCCGCCGGTTCGCTGCCATAATAACCGGAATAAAAAAGATAGGCGCGGGCAAACAGTGCAGCCGCGGCATAGCGGGTGATGTGACCATCGTTGGCTGCCGCGTTTGCTTTAGGGTAAGCATCGGCGGGGATGTTTTCCATGGCATATTTCAGATCTTCAAAGATCAATGCGAATACCTCTGCAGGATCGGCCTGGGGCCTGTTTTCATTCACCGGTTCTTCAAACAGTGGAATGTTACCCCAGAGACGTACCATATCGAAATATAGCAGGGCACGGATGGCACGACACTCACCCATATAGGTCTCCTTCAGGCTGTTTGTTTCGTTCCAGCTGATCTCTTCTTCACGGGAGATCAATTCATTGCAGCGATACACTGCAGCGTAATAGTTTCTCCAGTCGTTCTCATACATATTCAGGTCGGCCGGCGATTGAGAGAGGTCGAAACGGTCGATGGCCTGAAATCCACGTCCGTCGGCATTGCCGGTCCCCCCGAAACACTCGTAGCTCATGATTTCGGCACCCTGATAGAAGCCTATCTGCATGGCGGAAGAGGTTTGACGCCATCCGTCGTAACAACCGATCAGTGCACGCCAGACATCTTTTTCGTTCTTATAGGAAGTACCGGTAGTGGACTCCGTCTTGGACTCGACATCCAGAAAGCTTTCAGAGCAGGAGATCATCCCCATCATCAGTGTAAGAATCACTACTGCTATTATATTTGATTTTATCTTGTTCATAATTTGTGCATTTGTGAGTTAGAATGTAAGATTGACACCGAAAAGAACCGTTCGGGGACGAGGGTAATAACCTACATCGATGCCCGTCACCCAACCATCGGTACCGTAACCGATCTCCGGATCCATCCCTTCATACCTGGTAAAGGTAAAGGCATTTTGTACCTGCGCATAGATGCGCGCCTGACTGATGAACTTTTGTTTCACAAAGCGGGAGAAGTCATAACCCAGCGTGATGTTGGTAATGCGCAGATAATCGCCATCCTGAATGAAAAGATCGGAGAACTGCCAGTTGATGTTCTGTTCAGTCACACGGGGTATCCTGTTGCTGGTACCTTCACCGGTCCACCGGCCAAGGATGGCGGTGGTATAGTTGGCATACTTGTTGGTGTAGTTCCGGTATGACTGCACGATCTGCTGTCCGGCAGCGCCACTCGCCTGAACAGAAAAGTCGAAACCTTTGTATCCGAGCCCGAGGTTGAAACCGTATGTAAAGTCGGGCATCCCATTACCCAGATTCACCTTGTCGTTATCGTCGATCACACCATCCTGATTCACGTCTATGTATCTCACATCTCCGGGTTTCACATCATTCTGGAGCACACCATTACCGGCTGCGATCCAGTTGGTGATCTCCTGTTCATTCTGAAAAAGACCATCTGACTTGTATCCCCAGAAGTACCCGATGGGCATGCCATTCTCCGCACGGTAAAACTCGGGTGTATTGTCATACAACTGGTTGGTTTGTCCGTGGATGATCCCATCTTCGGTAGGGATCTCACCTACTTCATTGGTATTGTAGGCACCGTTTATTCCGATGTTATAACTGAAGTCGCTATTCAGCTGGTCGTTCCAGTTCAATGCCACTTCCACACCGCTGTTCTTCACACTTCCTCCGTTGATAAAAGGAGCACCTGCACCCACGGTTGCCAGAATAGGCGCCTGCACCAGCCAGTCTTTGGTGTCTTTCTGATAGAAATCGATATTCACCCCCAGACGGGTACGGAACAGATAGGCATCCAGACCGATGTTTGACTGTTCAGAGGTCTCCCAGGTCACCTTCTCGTTGGCCAGGCGGTTGGGATAGGCACCCCAGTTCGTAGCCAGCTGCTGGGCAGCATCCGCATCGCTATAACCACCATTACCAAACAAATAGTGTGTATTGCTGTTTTTCATCGGGGCCAGATACTGATAGTTGGCAATATTCTGGTTTCCCACCTGCCCCCAGCTGGCACGCAACTTCACGAAATTGATCCATGCCGGAGCATCCTCCATAAAAGCCTCATTGGTGAGTGTCCATCCGGCAGAAAGAGAGGGGAAGTAGCCGAACCGGTTGCCTTTGGCAAAGCGGGAGGAGCCGTCGGCACGCAGGGTGGCATTGACCATATAGGTCTCCTTCAGGTTCCATCCTAAACGACCGAAGTAGGAGATGCTGCGTGCATCATCATGCGGGCTTCCCGATGCGCTCAGTCCATCGGTACTGGAAGAGGCGGTTCCGTTATTGATATAAGCGTACTTCCAGGTGTCGAAGCCCTCTTTCAATATGCCGTTGCCCGCTCCAAGATAAGTACCCTGGTAGCGATAGGCTTCCATACCAAGCAACGCGTTGAATGCATGATCGTTCACCGACCAGTCGTAGGTAGCGGTATTTGTCCAGGTCATACCGAGCCCGTGATTCATATTTTGTGATACATTGGTACGGGTATCGTTGTAGCTATAGATACTGAAATGATACATCGGTGTGAAGCTACGGTACTCACTCGTATTGTATACGGTACCGAACAGTGTGCGAAATTTCAACCCCTTCATCGGTTCTATCTCAGCATAGATGTTACCGTTAAATGTTGCGGCTTTGTTCTCGTTGTTGGTGTTGGTCATCATAAGACCGTAGGGGTTCCCTTCACCATTATACCAGTCGCTGTTGCTTGTATCGTTGTAAGGTGAATCATAGGGGTTATTGTCACCATAGACCGGTGCCAAAGGTGATACACCAAAAGCACCTCTTAACGAGTTGTTGTACTGATTGCCTACGCTGATGCCATTGTTTGTGCGGTAGATGAAGCTCACCTGTTCGCCGATCTTCATGAAGCCGTTAAATAATTTATGTTCCGAGTTGATGCGGAAATTATACCGCTCGTAGGCAGACACATCGGCACCTCCCACTACCCCCTCCTGACTCATGTAACCCAATGAGAGGGCGTAGGTGGAAGCAGTTGATCCGCCGGTCACACCCAGTGCATAACTTTCGGTGACGGCATTGTTTTTAAACATCGTGTCCACCCAGTCGGTATCATACACCCGGCCATTGGCATCATATATCGATTGAAAACCCTCCCAGTTGTATGCTGCGTTGCCGCTGTTCAGGCTCTGCTCATCCATGATGGTCATATACTGGGTTGCATTCAGCATATCGGCCTTGCGGGCCACATTCTGCACACCGTAGTAAGCATCGAAATTCACCTCTGCTTTTCCTTCCCTGCCGCTTTTGGTGGTGATCAGCACCACTCCGTTGGCAGCCTGTGCTCCATAGATAGCGGCCGAGGCGGCATCTTTGAGTACATCGATACTCTCGATGTCGGAGGGGTTCAAGGAGGATATGTCACCCCCTATCCCGTCGATCAGATAGAGCGGGCTGGAGTTCCCGATGGTACCCAAACCGCGTATCACCACTTTCATATCGGAGCCCGGTTGTCCGGAGGTAGAGGTGATGTTTACCCCGGGGGTCTTCCCCTGTAGGGCCTGCAAGGGGCTGATGGTATTCATCTTGGCCAGCTCATCACCTTTCACCTGCAGGGTGGCTCCGGTAGAGAGTTTCTTGGCTTGCACACCATAGCCAATCACCACCAGCTCCTCAAGCACTTCGCTGTCTTCAGCCAGGCTTACATTGATCACATCTCCCTCTACAACCACTTCCTGCGTCACAAACCCGACATAGGAGAAGATAAGCGTCTGACCCTGATTGGCCTGGATCACATACCGTCCGTCGATATCGGTAACCGTTCCGTTGGAGGTGCCTTTTACAAACACCGTAACACCGATGAGTGGCTCATCATCGGTTTCCGAGACCACTATGCCGGTCACACTGTTCGTCTGCAAAGGTTCAGCATGGAGTGTCACCGGTCTCCAAAGGATCAGCGACAACCCGATTAAGAAACAGTATAAATAACCACTATTTATACTTCGTTTAGAATTCATGTTTATCATATCTACACAATTAAAAGTTTAACACTCAGCGCATTAGTTGTTATATCCTTAGGGTTTAACAAATTAATTAATAAAAAAGGTATGTGACATTTGCGAATCGCTTACTGATTCTGCCTCTCAACCACAATCTCAATCGACTCATTCATCAATCCATCCGACTCAGCAGTCAGATGAATCACACCATCGCTTTTCTCACTTTGCATTACAACCAGACATTTCCCATAAAATGCTTTCCGTTCGGATGCTTTAAAGCGTTCCAGACTGGTTGGGCTGCCGTTGTCAACACCTACAATCTGACCCTTTCCTTCCGTTGAGAAACGAATAAGGTTTTCTGCATTGGGACAAAGAGTCCCCTTTTCATCCAACACCTCCACGGTGATAAAACAGAGATCCACGCCGTCGGCCCTGATTACCTTTCTATCGGCTGTCAACCGTATTTGTGACGGTTTACCGGCTGTCTGTATCTCTTTCGATAAAACCTCTTTTCCGTTTTTCCGGGAGATCACTTTGACTCTGCCAGGTTCGAAGGGCAACCGCCAATAAACATGGTGTTGATCTCCTTCTTTTCTTCTGATGCCCTGTGAGACATCATTCAGGTATAGTTCCACCTCATCGGCGTTGTTGTAATAAGCCCACAGATCGATAATCTCACCCTGCTCCCAGTTCCAGTGGGGAAAGAGATGTAGCACATCTTTATGGGTCCATTCCGATTGATACATATAGTAAATATCTTTCGGGAATCCGGCCAGGTCGACAATACCAAAGTAAGAGCTCCTTGCCGGGTACCAGAAAGGTGTGGGCTCGCCGAGATAGTCAAATCCTGTCCAGATATACATCCCGCTGATATAATCGGCGTCTTTCACCTCGTTCCATGCCTGCTCATGCGTTATTCCCCAGGGTGCATGGCAATTGTCGTAGGAAGAACAGGCGTAGGAGGGGTCGGTAAAAGGGATATCCCAGCGCACGGGCCATACATACATGGAATCACTTGGCATCCGGTAATAGCCACGGGTCATTAATGCCGAGGTGGTCTCGGTGGCTATAAATGGTTTTCCGGGGAAGTTTTCGGGTACATTCGGGTAATCATATCCGTGGTAATTGAATCCGATCAGGTCGAGTGCTCCCGATGCGAAGAGATGATTGGCCCGGTTTGTTTCGTTGTTACCGGCGGTTACGGGTCGGGTCGGATCGAGCCGCTTCACGATATTGGCCAGTTTTTGGGTCAGTAAGGCATTCACACTCATCTCCTCTCCATCTATATCGGCAAGTGATGTCTCGTCGCGTTGAAGGTTGAGCAGCAGATTTGCCTGCTGGATATCAAGTGTATCGGCATTCGCATCGGTCCACTGTTCTAATACTTCGTTCCCGATGCTCCACATAAACACAGACGGATGGTTGCGATCGCGGAGAATATGATCGGTCAAATCACGTTCGTGCCATTCATTGAAGAAATGGGAATAATCGTACGTTGTTTTTCGCTTGCGCCACATATCGAACGTCTCGTTCATCACAATGAATCCCATCCTGTCGCACAGCTGAAGCAGCTCTGGTGCAGGAGGATTATGGGCTGTGCGGATACCGTTTACGCCCATCTCCCTCAATATCTCGAGCTGCCGTTCAATGGCTCTTGTGTTGACAGCTGCCCCCAGACAACCCAGGTCGTGGTGCATGCAGACTCCTTTTATCTTTGTTGGTACACCGTTGAGTGAGAACCCTTTGGTCGCATCGAATGTAAAGGTGCGAATACCAAGAGGTGTTTCATATTCATCTGTGAGTCTGTTGTCCACAAATATCCGTGTAATCAGCTTGTACAATGTGGGACTGTCGGGCGACCATAATTGCGGTTCTGCAACGGTGAGCTCTTGTTCATACTCGTTCGATGTGAGTGCTTCCAGGCTGCCGTCAACTGAAGCCAGGGCGATCTGCTTTCCGGATGCATCCACCACCGTTGTTTCCGTTCTAAGGTTCACCTTCTCTGCCGTCTCGTTTTTAACCGTAGTCTTTACATTCACCTGCGCACGCTCTTTGGTTACCTCGGGCGTGGTAACGAATACTCCCCACAGATCTACATATACGGGGTCGACGCTTGTCATCCATACATTCCTGTAGATACCGCAGCCGGAATACCAGCGTGAATTGGGTTGCTCGCTGTTGTCTACCCGCACCGAGATCACATTCTCCGTATCAAGTTGCAGATGGGGCGTCAGGTCATAGCGGAACGATATGTAACCGCAGGGACGATGTCCGAGGTGAATCCCGTTGATCCATACATCGGAATTCATGTAGACGCCATCGAAATCGATAAATATCTTTTTCCCTTCATCGGATTTATTCAGCTTGAACGATTTGCGGTACCAACCAATCCCTCCAGGCAGTGCACCACCGCCACTGCCGGAAGGGTGCTCTTCACTGAAATCACCTTCAATGGCCCAGTCGTGGGGCAGATCCAACTGCCTCCAACCGGTATCATCGAAAAGCATGTTGCTTGCCTTGGGCAGATCCCCCTGGAAGAAACGCCATCCACTGTTGAAGTTCTCGGTCTTACGAGGACTCTGGTCATCTCTTGCACAAGCATTGAACCCCATGAGCGCAATGCAAAACAACACTACTATGACCGTCAATTTTTTCATTTCCCCAAAGCTATCTTTTGTGCCTGACCCGTGTAAACGACTTCAATCCCTTTTTCATCGAAGTTAACACCCTGCGGATTGTTTTTATCCACATAGACAATTTGGAAGGTGCGTTCCTGCAACATGCCATCGAACGATCCCTGCCGCTCACCTATTTCGAGGGTACGGGATGCATTGTCATAATAGAAGTCGATGGTAGCATAGGCTCCTTGTTCGTAGTTGTAGTTCACCCCTTCGTCTTCGTAGAGCGTGAATGTACCGTTCTTACCAGCATAGAGATAAAGGAGTATCTTTTCCGGTTTTTTTTCGTCGGTATACTGAATTTCAGGGCCAAACGGGATGATCGCTCCCTCTTTCACAAAAAGGGGTATGCGGCTATAGGGAGCCTCCATCCGCACCTTTTGTCCTCCCTCCACAAATGCTCCGGTATAGAAATCATACCAGCCGCTGGAAGCCGGGAAATAGACTTCCCGATCGGTTGCCTGGTAAGTATAGACGGGGCAGACCATCAGTGCATCTCCAAACATATACTGGTCGCCGATATCATTCACTTCCGGGTCTTTGCCATAATCCATCACCAGGGCACGCATAATGGTATAGTCGTTGAAATAGGTCATGCCGGCCATCGAATAGATATAGGGCATCAAACGATAACGGAGTTTGTTATAGTAGAGCATGGACTGATAGGCAGGATGACCCTCCGGTGCGATGTGAAAGATCTCTCTGCAGGGAAACTGTCCGTGGGAGCGGAACAGGGGCACAAAAGCCCCAAACTGTGTCCAGCGGGTGTTTAACTCGCGCCACTCTTTCAGATCCTCATTCTCCACCCCGGTAGCCTCGTAGATGCGTTGTGCCTGCTCGTATCGTTTTTCCACACAAAAACCACCGATATCCATTGTCCAGTAGGGTATCCCTGACAATGCAAAGTTGAGGCCGGCGGAGATCTGTGCCTTCATATCTTCCCATCGGGTACCGATATCACCGCTCCAGACAGCGGTGGAATAGCGCTGTATACCAGTGAATCCTGATCGTGTCAACAGGAACACCCGCTCATCGGGATTGACACCCCGCTGTCCTTCATAAATACCTTCGGCGTTGACCAGTGCATAGGCATTGAAATATTTTGTGGAGGGACCGAGAGCCGTGGGACCACACAGTTTTTTCCGGTAATCCATGTCGGTATTGTCCTGTATGTTGGGTTCGGAAGCATCCATCCACCAGGCATCCACACCGTAGGAGTAGAGATTATCTTCGAGCTGTTTCCAGAATAGTTTACGCGCACCCTCAGAGTAAGCATCATAGAATGAGCCGATGTAACCCTCTCCAATCCAGTCGCGGATGCTGTCTTTCACCGCCTGTTGATACATCCATCCATTTTTGTCGAACGCGTTGTAATGATCGGTATTGAGATAGAATTTGGGCCATACGGAGATCATGATCCGGGCATTCATCTCATGGATCCGGTCGACCATTCCCTGAGGGTCGGGGAATCGCTCTGCATCAAACTGGTGGCTGCCCCATTCCTGTTCCGGCCAATAACTCCAGTCCTGTACGATGTTATCGATGGGTATTTCTCTTTTTCTGAATTCAGCGAGGGTGCCCACGATCTCATCTTGCGTTTTATACCGTTCGCGACTTTGCCAGAATCCCATGGCCCACCTGGGCATGATCTGCGATTTACCGGTAAGAGTCCTGTATCCGCTGATCACATCATCCATACTACAGCCCGCCACGAAATAGTAATCGATGCCATTGCCCATCTCACTCCAGAGCGATAGTTTGTTCTGCAACTCATCCGAAACAGGGCTTAACGCTTTCAACGCAATATAGGATACATCCCCATCGGGCTCCCATTCAATACGAAGAGGCACTCTTTCTCCTTTTTGAAGCGGATAATCGAACTTATAGCTGTTAGGATTCCAGGCAGTACGCCAACGTTCCTCCACCACCGGTTGATTGTTGAGGTACACCTTTGTGTAACCGGCATAATGGAGGAAGAAACGGTATAAGCCGCTTTCAGGAGCTTCTATCTCACCGCTCCAGACCACCCGCGAGTCATTCAGGTCGAAATTCTCCGGAAAATTGTGCAGCAACGACATAAACTGATAATCGAGTTTGGTCTCTTTGCGTACAATCATATCAGAGGGATCCTTCTTTTTCGCATATACCGCTGTGAGTCCCCCCTCCGATCCGTCGCTGCCGTAAAGCCTGAACTGATCGAGATCGGCATAATCACGCACATCGCCAAATTTGCTCAATGAATAATTATCCCAAACGATGCCGTAATTCCTATTGGAAATGACAAAAGGCACCGATACCTTGGTATTATACTGGAACAGGGACTCATTTTTGCCCTTGTAATTAAAATCGTCGGCCTGATGCTGTCCCAAACCGTAGAAGGCCTCATCATCGGGTGACTCGAACAACTGGTGAATTGTAAAACCTTTTGTGCCTTCCACTTCTATGGGGGTCAGCGTTTTCCCACCTCCTTTTTGTTCCTGCAGGATGGGTTCCCCTTTTTTGTTCAGAAAAGCGATTTCACCTGTTTCCAGCAGGATGACTGCATCCAGGGAATCGGTGGAGAGAATGACCCTGTCCTCTTTTTCTTCAACCGTGAATCTGTCCGAAAAAGTTAATCCCGGTTTGGTGATCAGACTCTTCTCAGTTGAGAAACTTTTCTCACTGGTGGCTGAAACATGAATAATCTTTTCATTGACAACCTGCAGCCGTATGTTTCGTACGCCCCTGCTGTTTTCCGGTTGTAAACGGACAATGATTCCATGCTCTGTTTTCTCAATGCCGGTAGATGTGCAGGAGACAAACAAGAAGATACCCAATGCGATCGATAAGATGCGTTTCATGTATTACAATTTATTTTTTGTAAAATTAATTATAATACGGGAGCGTGAGGTTTCTCTCTGTTTACACTAACAGGAGGTTTTGATTACTGAGGGGGTTGTTTTGTTTCTGTAAGGGATGTTAAATGTTTACAGCGTCGTTTCAGCATCGTTTACAGCAGGATGATCGGAAGAATGAGAGGGGTCACGCTGATATTGTGAAGGCAAAACGTCGAACTCCTCCTTAAAATATTTGCTGAAACTTTTGGGATTGTTAAAACCAACCATATAGGCAATCTCCGATATTTGAAGCTGGCTTTCGCGTAACAACTGAGCTGCCCGTTTCAGACGTATGAGACGGATGAACTCAATCGGGCTTTTACCCGTGATAGATGTCGTTTTTTTATACAAATGCACCCTACTGATGCCGAGCTCCTTGCTTAATCTCTCCACCGAAAACTCACTATCGGAGATGTGATCCTCCACCAATTTAATTGCCTTCTTGATCAATTTTTCATCCAGGGGTGTGATGGTAATCTCGGCGGGCTGAATGTCGATCTGGCTTTTGAATTTCATCTGCCGGTAAGATCTCATCTTCAGTATTTTATTAATCCGAAGCAGGAGGATATCGAAATTGAACGGTTTGGTGATGTAATCATCCGCCCCGGTTTCCAGACCATGCAACTCCTGTTCTTGAGCGGTATGCGCTGTGAGGAGTATCAGCGGGATGTGGGAGGTACGCACATCATTTTTTACCTTTTCACACAGTTCGTACCCATCCATCCCCGGCATCATTACATCGCTGACAATAATATCCGGTAAACAGGAGAGGATTTTCTCCCAGGCTTCACTACCGTTCGAGGCTTCGATCAGCGAAAAATGTTCTTGTAGCATATCCCGCATGAACAAACGGAAATCATCGTTGTCATCCACCAACAGTATGGTGGTTTCATTCGTGTTCTGGACATCCGCATGATCTTTACTCTCATCTCCCACGTGCGGTTCTTCCGGTTTACGACCAATGGGTATCGCAGCAGAAGAGGCAATGGACTCCAGCCTTTCTACCGGAAAATGAAGCACAAACAGACTCCCGCGGGGAACGTTGTCAAAGACCTGCACCGAACCCTTGCAAAGAGATACAAATTCTTTTACAATGTGCAGTCCGATACCGCTCCCCGGGAAATCCTCGTTCCTGGTGTCTCCCTGGTAAAACCGTTCAAAGATCCGCTTTTTCTCTTCATCATTTATGCCTACGCCATTGTCAATCACCCTGATTTCAAGCTGTTCACCACCTGAGTCGTCCTGTCCGGGGATTAGTTTAACCATCACATCCACCGTTCCGTTCTTATTGGTAAACTTGATGGCATTGGAAAGAAGATTCATCATGATCTTCCCCATTTTGTCTTCATCGAATACCATACTCAACTCATCAATCGCAGAGAAAAAAGACAACCGGATACTCTTTTTTTCCGCATATTCGGTAAACTGGTTGCAGGAGTTCTTCAGGAAAGGGATGATGTCTCCATAGGATAAATTAAGGGCATGTTCTTTCACATCGCTCTTCCTGAAATCAAGCAACTGGTTCACCATATTCAATAAGCGAATGGCATTTTTGTGAATCAGGGAGAGTTGTTTTAATTGTGTATCATCTGATACCGTCTTCAACATATTCTCCAGTGGTGAGAGAATCAATGTCAGAGGTGTGCGCAGTTCATGGCTGACATTGGTGAAGAAACGAATTTTCATGTCGTCTATCTCATGCTTTCGTGCTGCTTCCAGTTCAATCTGTTTCACTTTGAACTTCTGCTTCTCGTTACGGATAATGGTGTATCGTGCATAAAGCAAAATCGAGATTAAAAGAAACAAATAGAAGATATAGGCCAGGGGTGAGAGCCAGAAGGGTGGTCTTATTCGGATTGGAAGCATGGCTGATTCATCACTCCAGAAGCCGTCACTGTTGGCCGCCTTTACCCTGAGGGTATAGTTCCCGGGAGCCAGATTGGTGTATGTGACGCTGTGGAGACCATCGTCAATGATCAGCCAGTCTGTATTAAAACCCTCGAGCATATAGGCATAAGTGGCTTTCTCGGGAAGCACAAAGTTCATGGCTGAGAACTCCACCGAGAACACATTTTGCCTGTATTTGAAGGTTACCTCTTCCACCCGGTTAAGCTCCGAGGGCAGAATCATGTTCCCCTGATAGGCTGTACCAACTTCAACTTCTTCGTTGAACAATTTCAGTCCGGTGAAAAGCACCTTGGGTTGGGATGTGTTGTAACGGATGTTCTCCGGATGAAAAAAATTGAATCCTTTGGTTCCACCGAGCAGGATTTCACCGTCGGTTGTTTTAAAAATGGAGCGTAAGTTAAATTCATGGCTTTGCAGACCGTCCTGTTCGCTGTAATTCACAAACGAGAAACTATAATCGCCGGTGATAGAGCGGCTCTGGATGATAATGTTGGATAAGCCGTTCGAAGTGGTGATCCACATGTTGTGTTGATCATCTTCGGTAATTCCGGAAATGACATTACCGGCCAGTCCGTCACTCTTGTATAACTGTGTGATTTTATCCTGTTTTGGATCCCATATATTCAATCCGTTCCGGGTACCTACCCAGATCAATCCGCGGCTGTCTTCGTAAGCATGATTCACATTCAGATTGGTAAAAAACTGATCCCCCTTCCGATTGGATTGAATGATCTCGCTATCTTCTGATGCTATGTCGAAAATGGTAATGCCAATAGCCGTTCCGAGGATCAAACGCTCGTTTTTACCCAGACAGATTGATGAGATGAATTCAGATGAGAGCTGTTGCTTTGTACTGTTATCGAAGGTGGTGAATTGTCCGTTTTCGGGATTGAATTTTTGCAATCCCCCTCCCAGGGTGCCAATCCAGATCATTCCCGATTTGTCTTCCACAATTGACCAGACATTGTCGTTGGCAAGGCTGTTTGGGTTTTGGGGATCGTGACGATAGTGAACAAACTTTTTGCCATCAAAACAATCCATTCCAGAGAGATAGGTTCCGATCCATATTTTACCGTTTTTTGCAGCACAGAGGCTCACAATCACATTGTTGGTCAATGAGCTGTTGTCGGTCGGATTGTGACTGTAAAGATAAGAGGTTCGGTTAACGCGATCCATGCGGATCAATCCGCTTCCATTCGATCCAATCCATATGTTGCCATCCTCATCCTTGATAATGGAGTTGATATCGGGCTTGAAATTGTCGATCTTGTTGAAAGAGTGCAAATGTTCAATGCCGAACTTATAAATACTCTCACTGTAGTAGGAGATCCCGTTTTTATAGGTCCCCACCCATATCATATCATCCTGATCGGCGTAAATGCAATTGATGCTGTTGTGTGCAATGCTTCGTTCATCGTAAGGCTGATTCCGTAAAATAGTCAGGTTCCCTGTTTTTTTATCGATGACATCGATACCACCATGGTCGGTCGCCATCCAGATGTGTCCGGCAGAATCCTGCACAATATCCTGGATCATGTCACTTGACAACAAAAATGGGAAATCGCTTTTCTTTGACCCCATACAGTTCCATTTATTTTGTCGGGAATCGAAGAACCAGCACCCAAGTGGCATATCAGAGTAGACCCACAGATCGTTTTCCGAATCCGCATAAATCTGATAGTCATGATCCTGTCCGTGCTGCTGTTTCTGAATATAGCTGTCGAAGCCTTCGATCTGCAAGCTGGTTTTGTCCATGTACTGAATCAATCCCGATTGAAAGATAAACAGATAATACAGATCTGACTCAGTGAAATCTGTAATCAATCCGGGATTTAAATTTCCCGACTCTCCGTCCTGAGAGAAGAACTGCAAATGGGCATGATGGGCGTCATACTTGTAGAAACCGAGGGTAGAAATATAACACCACACATTTTTTTCGTTGTCGATGAAAATGAGATCAACCGGGCTGGTGATACCCAAGAGGATACTGCTTTGTTCGAATTTTTCCTTTTCGGTATTGAATATGGTGTAGCCGGTGCCGGTGCGGATCCATAGTCTCCCTTGTAGATCCTCCTGCACACTCATGACCAGATTGTCAGGCAATGAATTAACATCGTTCGGGTTGTGATAATAAATTTTAAATTCATATCCATCGTACCGGTTTAAGCCTGAAGCGGTGGAGAACCACATGAAACCGTTGCTATCCTTATATATATGATTGATCTGGTTATGTGAAAGACCGTCGCGAACTTCAAGGTGCTTAAAGTACCAAGCAGATTGACCCAGCAGTGCGAGATGACTGCAGAGAAAAAATTGGAACAGAAGCATAAGACGGAACATCCACGACATGGGGACAAATTTTATAGCGGGTATTTATCCGTCAAACAATAATTGTTGGAGGATTACACCACAAACATAGTAAAAATTTGCCAAATAGCTGAGTGAGCACTTCCCCTATTGAATGAAACCTGGGCAGATAGATCGCCATATTCCACAAGCAGGGTGTCAAGACGATTAATCGCTCCGTTCGTGTTTGTAACGGAAGAGTATGGCAAAGAAAATGGTTACCAACAAGGCATACCCCGCAAAGATAAACCATACAGAGGACCATTCACCCAGCATCAGCGATTTGGTTTCACCTCCCACCATCACCTCCTGCCAGGAGGTAAACTGATTCACGACCCATTGCGCTCCAAGCGTGCCAATGGTAGCACCGATGCCATTGGTCATCAGCATAAACATTCCTTGAGCACTCGAACGGATGTGATGAGGGGTTTCCTTATCCACAAAAAGAGAGCCTGAGACATTGAAGAAGTCGAAAGCAACGCCATAGACCAGCATGGATAGCACCAGCAACCAGACGCCACTGCCGGGATTACCAAGACCGAAGAATCCGAAGCGCATCACCCAGGCCATCATGGCGATGATCATCACCCGTTTGATGCCATAACGCCGTAGGAAAAACGGGATCAACAGAATGCAGAGTGCTTCTGATATCTGTGACAGCGAGATCAGTATGTTTGAATGTTGCACACCGAAGGTATCGGCAAAAAGCGGGTCGGCTTCGAAGCTGGCAATGAAGGGATTGGCAAAACCGTTGGTGATCTGCAGCGATACACCCAGCAACATGGAGAAGATGAAGAAAAGTGCCATCTTACGCTGTTTGAACAACTTGAAGGCATCCAGGCCGAGAGCCTGGGCCAGTGTCTTGTCGGTGGTGTCGGTGCTGACAGGACAATTGGGAAGAGTAAAGGAGTAGAGTCCCAGCATCAGTCCGATCACGGCACTCACCACGAACTGCATCGATGAGGTCTGGTAGCCGACAAGATCGACCAGCCACATGGTGAAGATAAAACCTACGGTACCAAACACACGAATGGGAGGAAATGCCTTTACCGTATCCATGCCACCCCGCTCCAGGATGGTGTAGGCTACAGAGTTGGAGAGTGCCAGCGTGGGCATGTAAAAAGCGACACTCAATGTGTAGAGTGTGAAGAGGATGGGGAAAGAGACATCCGTCCCGGCTTGCAGACCGTAAAGAGCTGCCGACATCATAAAGAGTGCGGCCAGCAGGTGTGATGCCCCCAGCAGCTTCTGTGCCGGCACCCAGCGGTCGGCGATGATGCCCATGATGGCGGGCATAAAGATGGAGACAATTCCCTGTACGGAATAGAAGATACCGATATGTGCCCCCAGACCGGCAGGACCCAGGTAACGGGACATCGAAGTGAGATAGGCCCCCCAGACGGCAAACTGGAGGAAGTTCATGATGATGAGTCGAAGTTTGAGTGACATAACGTTAACTTATAGGGTTGTGGTTTTTTTATCTGCTGAGCCAGGGAGATGGATTGAGCTTGGTGGTCTTCTGCCATAACTGGAAGTGCATCGTAGCTATACCGGTATCCGGATCGGTGTAGATGCGTCCCAGCGACTGGCCTGTCTTGACTTTGTCACCCTGTTTCACAAAAAGATCATAGATATTGGCATAGAAGGTGTAATATTCGCCATGACGCACAATGACACAGGTATTGGAGCCGGGGAAGGAGAACACCTTCGACACCTCACCGTCGAACACTGCACGGATACTGGCTCCCTTTTGAGCCTGGATATCGACACCGTTGCTGTTGGTTGTCACATTCCACTCACTGTGTTTCTTGGTGCCGAATCCGCCTACAATCGTTGCAGTACCTGTCACCGGCATGGGCAGCTTACCCTTGTTGGCGGCGAAGTTTTTGGAGAGTCGGAAGGTCGCGGTCATCCCGCTACCTCCGGTGTCGATCTTCGGACCGGTTTCGGTGGCAGCTTCCTTTGGCGCAGCTTCTTCACTGTGGAGAGGCTCCTCCTTCGCTGCTTCCTTCTCTTTTTCTTTGCTGCTGCGGTCTCTCCGTTCGGCCTCTTTCGCTGCTTTCTTGCGCAGAGCGGCCTCCTCTTCCCTTCGGCGTGCCTCCGCCTCACGCTCCTGACGAGCCACCTCCTCAGCGATTAACTGTTCAATCTGTGCATTCAGCTGATTCACCCGCCGCTGCTTCTGTTGTAACGACTTCTGCAGCTCTTGCTCCTTGCCCCTTGCAGCAGTGATCTCCTGCTGTCTTGACTGCTCCTCCTTTTGCAGTTTCTGCTGCTCCTGCTCCAGTTTGGTGAGGGCTTTCTCACGGTCTGCCATGGCCTTGGCAAGCTGCTCTTTTCTTTCGGTAATCGCTCTATTTTGTCTTTTGATCTCTTCGGCCTGTGACTGTTGCCAGCGGGAATAATCTTTCAGGTACTGCATCCTGCGTATCGATTCGCCGAACGAACGGCCTGAAAGGATGAAGAGCAGTTTGTTCTGGCTGACATTGTGACGCAACATTCCACGAATCGCATTGGCATACTTGTCTTGTGTCGCAGAAAGCTCCTTGTTGAGTCGTCCGATCTCCTCCTCCAGACGAGATCCCTCCCGACGCAAAGCGACTACTTCCTCCCGCTGTACATTGATCAGTTCCTTACGTGAAGCAATCTGCTTGTTGATCAGGTTGATCCGGTCGAGGATGGTGGTCGCTTGTTTCTTTACGTCCAGATAGAGTTTGTTCGTATTGCGTATCTCCTCCTGCAGCGCTTGTTGTTGTTGCTGTAACCGCTCAATCTGAGGAGTCTGTGACATCATCAGAAGGAGTGGGAGAGAGAACAAGAATAGGAGAACAACTCTTTTTCTCATGCTTATTTCACTGGTTTGCTGAGAGGAATTTAAATACTTCATCGATCGAGGTCTTCTTGTAACCCTTCGGCACATTCATGGTCAGCTCTATTGGAATATCTGTTACCACATCGGAGAAAAGCAGCTCTGCATCTACCTTTCTCGAGGTGGAACTGAGGCTGATCTGCATCTTAAGCGGGAAGCTGATCTCGTTGAACAGCGCAAAATTGTTGTAGCCCCACTGCAGCGATTGTTTCTTCTCCGGTTGCAGCAGATGAGTAAAGGTGATCCGGTCATCACCATTCACCGTGAAAGCATAATCGATGCCCGATGTTTGATCCTTTGCCGTGAGATAGTAGTTCTGGTCTGATGTGCGGGTGTAGCTGAACCTGCGATAATCAGCTGCCTCAACCTGCTCTTTGCCCGAGACAAACAGCGCATTGGTAAATACTGACTGCATGGTATAAAAGTCAAACCCTACTGGATAATGCTCCTTCAACTGGGCTATCGGCTCCATCACATATCGCTTGTTCATCCTGTCTAATAGAACCACTGTATCAGGATTGATGAACAGACGGAACATCTCCACACCAAACAGCGGTTGGATTGATATCTGTAGTGCATTATCCTTCACAATCCGGATGTTGGCCCGTGAACTGAGTGACTTCTTACCTGATGTCAGATTCATGTTCAGCTTGGCCGTGAAGGTCTGAAATGAAAACTCGCTGGCGATGATATCCCGAAACAACTCATTGTGTGTTTTATCCTCTACCGGTGCTGTGGAATAGATATACTGCTGACGTGACTTACAGGCTGCCATCAGGAGGATAACAAGCAAAAAAAAGAGAACGGGTAGTCTGTAAAGAGTGTAAGGCTTCTGGTTCATTGCTATGGATTGGTTTGGTTTATGGTTTTGATCTTACGTTCCAGTGCTTCAGCATCCCCTCCCAGCTCCCTGGCCCTGACCCACTGTTCCACCGCCTTCTCTTTCTCCCCGTTTTTGCTGAGAATATCGCCATAATGCTCCAACACCTCTGCCGAGGGGTTCTCACCACTGTATGTGATGGCTTTTTCAATATAAATTTTAGCCATGATGTAGGATCCCTGTTCATAAAGGATCCATCCATAAGTGTCAAGATAGGTGGGATTCATTGGTTCCGCTTTGATGGTGATGCCACTCATCATCTCTGCCTTGTCCAGATCTCTCTTCTCGAGTGAGAGGTAGTAACTATAGTTGTTCAAGACCGGAAGGTTCTGCGGATTGAGCTGTAATGCTTTCTCATAACTGCTGAAGGCTTCCTCCTTGCGACCCAGGAAATAGCTGAGGTCGCCAATCTGCGCATAGAAGTCGGATTTCAGCAGTGAGTTCTCAATCAACGCATGTTCCAACCCCTCTTTAAATACCCGCAATGCCTCTTCATAATTTCCCTCCTGGTAGTTTGCAGCTCCCAGGTAGTAATAGAATTGCGGCTCCTGTGGAATATGCCTGATACCTTGTGTGGTCACCGCTTTAAGGGTCTCCATATCCTCATCGGGCAAAGCAATGCGGATGATCTGCTCATAGCCTGCCGGATCGCCGGGCTGATCTGCAATGTATTTCTGGAACTGTTTCATTGCCCCTTGCTTATTATTCTGCAACATCAACACATTGCCGTAAATCATGTTCAGACGGGAGTTGTTCGGATATTGCCGGAAGAGTGACTCGAAGAGCTTGTTGGCCTCTGTCAGATCCTGTTGATCTTGTTGTAGGATACCAAGGTAGCGGGTCAGCAGCTGAAGTTTTGATTCCACCTCCATGGAGCTACTGCTGATCGCTTTCTCCAGTTCCAGACGTGCCTCCTCTTTCCGGTTGTTCTTCTCGTAATAATTGATCCTGGATAGAATGAGTGCCGGAAAGGCCGGATCAATATCATCTGCCTTTTCATAGTGCTCCCACGCTTTCTCAGGTTGATTATCCTCCAGATAGAGATCACCCATCAACACCTGGTAGGCCGGGTTGGAGGGATTCTTTTCGATGATCTGCAGAATCTCGTTAAACGCCTTCTCTTTCTGCTCCAACATTGAATAATAACGGAACTTGTTGAGGGTTACCATCTCCGTGATGCCGGTGCTTTTCTCCAACTGGTCCAGCATATCAATTGCCTGTTGCAGCTCCCCATTGTCAGCGTATGCTGATGCCAGCTCGTAGAGCAACTCCTGCTTGTCGGGATAATGCCTGTACATCGTAGCGTAGATATCGACTACATCCTGTTTACGGTCCAGTTCCTTGCTAAGCCCTGCCAGCATCATGTTATAGTAATAGTTCTCCGGATCGAGGCTCACGGCCCTTTGCAGGTAGTGATGGGCTTTCTCCTTCTCCTGAAGCACATTGTAGAAGGTGCCCAACTCCACCAACACATTGGCATTTGTGGAGTCAAGCGCATAGCAGTACCTGAGAAGATCCATTGCCTCGTCGTATCTCCTCAACGCTTTGGCGTTCATCGCCTCGTAAAAAAAATAATCGAACTTCCTCCTCTCTGCTTCTCGCTGTGTAAATTCCGGTGTCCTCTCCCGTTCCGTTGCTTTCAGGGAGAAATTGGAGCCGGTCAGGCTGGTTATCAGTATCGTCAGAAAAAGAAAAAAGAGTTTTGTATATCTGTTGTACATGCTTTGTCGGTCGTTGTTACTGTTTACCGGTATGTCCGAATCCGCCATCACCCCGTAGCGTTTCATCCAGCGACTCTACCGGCTCCCATTGCACACGTGCGTGCTGCGCTACTACCATCTGACAGATGCGCTCGCCATCACAGATAGTGAACGGCTCACCGGAGAGGTTGATCAGAATCACCCCTATCTCGCCGCGATAGTCAGCATCGATGGTGCCGGGTGTATTCAGAAGGGTGATGCCATGACGGAGTGCCAGTCCACTGCGGGGACGCAGCTGAGCCTCGTAGCCCTCCGGCAGTTGCAGGTAGAGACCGGTTGGCACCAGTGCCCTTTCCAGGGGTTTCAATATGAGCGGTTCTTCTATATTGGCACGCAGGTCAATCCCTGCAGCCAGCGTAGTGGCATGTGCAGGCAGTGAATGTTTAGACCGGTTTACGATCCTGATTTTCATTGGTGAGGCGTTTTTGGATTGATTGTGCGAATTTATACAATTCTGCTGAGATAAAGGGCCTGTTTGATGAAATTTAAGGAAATTGAAGGTTATCTGCTTACAACTTTTAACGGGTATGAGGAGGGAGGAAGGCAAAAAAAACTATCTTTGTGATATGAGCGAACAGGATGACCTTTTGACAAAATTGAGGCAGACCTTGAACGAACAGGGTATTGACTCATTTCACATTCTCGAGGAGCTGGTACCCATCGAGGAGCAGATGGCCTATTTTCGCTACTTTGACCAGTTGCGGAAAGAAAATGCCCCCTTTTTGAGGGACGATGAGGTCGCATTGCTCTTCTCTCCCGACATACCGGCAGAACGAAAAAAAAAGAGTCTCACCCTGCTTGCCTCCATTCCTGATGTGGGTGCCTACCGTGCCATTGAGACCTATCATAGCAGCCCCGCCGAGTCAGAGTTGCTTCACTGGTCGGCAATGGCCCTTGTGAGCAGCCGGATCGTATTGAGTTCCGATCTCTCAGGACAACAACAGGTTTACATCTCTTCGGGACTGGGGGGACTGGACAAGAAGCTTCGTTTCTTTTCACTCTTCACCACCCGCAACCGACAGGAACTCACACCGCTCCAAAAAGAGATTGTAGAACGTGAATTCATCTTCCAGCTGCAACTGGCCGATGTGGCGATTGAACGGTTTGAGATGAAAGGCAATTACTTCACCATCCTCTTGCTCTTCTCCTTCGACAGGGATGTACATGCCTCCCTGCGGGCAGCGGTGAACGAATGCAACCAATATGGCAACTTCCTCGATCCCAGGTTCCTCTTCACCAACGTAAAAGTGCTCAGCGAAGCAGAGATTGAACAGCTGCTGGAGAAGAAACCCTCCTGACTTTTTTCATTGTCACCCATTTACATCTCTATGAGAAAAAGAAAGTATCCAGTCCGTTTCTCCGGGATCTACATCACCCTGATGCTTTCACTCCTTCCAGGAAAGGGTTACACACTGGAAATCCCCTTCATCCCCCCTGTATACAACTACTCTACGGCCCATTATAAAGCCGGGAACCAGAACTGGTCTATTGCCCAGGATCACAACGGTGTGGTCTATTTCGGCAACAACAACGGACTACTCAGTTATGACGGTGTCAACTGGAACCTCCACAGACTACCCAATAATCTGGCGGTAAAATCGATATTTATTGATCTCATTCACTTCCCGGAAAGGATCTACGTGGGATCATTCGAAGAATTTGGCTTTTTTGAACGGGATCAATACAATCAGCTTATCTACCATTCCCTCAGAAAACAGGTGGAGGATTACCAGTTCCATAATGATGAGATATGGAAAATCTGTCAACATAAGGGGAAAATCTACTTTCAATCCTTTTCTGCTTTCTTTGTGCTGGAAGAGAACTCCATCAAAACATACAAACCCTATCCCGGTGTACTCTATTTTTTTTCGGTTGGGGAGAACCTGTTCGCACAGTTGATCAACCACCATTTCACTCTCTTCGACGGAACACATTTCCGGGAACTGTTCAACCGTACACTACTCAACAATGACAACGTGGTGGCAGTGCTTCCCCTGGGTGATAAGCAGCTGCTGGTAACGGAAAAAAACGGGATCTTCTGCCTCGGGAGCAACCTGCAATCACCCCGACCATGGCCTACAGCGGTTGACCATCGGCTGAGAGAAGGAGTCGTCAACAGAGCAACCCTGAATGGTGACTCGCTGATCGTGATAGGGACCCTGAACGACGGACTCTTTGCACTGAACCGTGAGGGTGAAGAGTTATGGCACATCAACCGCAACAACGGTCTGCACAATAACACGGTGCTTTCCCTCTTCAGTGACAGGGAACAAAATATATGGGCTGCACTAGACAACGGTATCTCTCATATCCTCACCCGTTCACCCTATTCTTTTTTCGAGCCTGCCGACATCCAGATCGGATTGGTGGAAGATATTCTCAGCACCGACAACAGACTCCTGCTTGCCACTAACCAGGGTGTTTACAGCTTCTCACCAGAAGCAGGAAACTTTGTGCGAACGGCGGGTTTTGACATCCAGACCTGGTTTATCAAACAATTCAACCATCAGATTTTTGTTGGACACAATCTCGGCACCTCAATGTTGACGAACAATCGCTTATCCCAGATATCCGCGGCTCGTACCGGAGGCATGGACTTGAAGCAGGCTACCCTGAATGGGAAGAATGTTTTACTGGAATCGACCTATACCGCGCTCTACATCTACCTACAGGACTCTTCAGGGAACTGGCAGTTCAGTCACCAGGTAAAAGGCTTCTCCGATCTGATCCGTAACCTCGAGACGGATCATACAGGCAACATCTGGGCGGGCCACATGTACAAGGGTGTATACCGGCTGAAGCTATCTGCAGACCTGACCAGAGTAGCAGAAATAGAGAACTTCCTCACCCTCGACACGACAAACGGAGCACCCATGCGACCGATAAAGGTAATGAAACTTAGAGGAAGGATACTGTTTGCCGACGGACAACAATTCTATACCTATGATGATATCAGCCGGCATATCATTCCCTTTGAACCGCTAAACAACGAACTACCGGGGTTTGCCGATACCTACCGCATCATTTCCATCCACGATCAACTGTTCTGGTTTATCCGAAACAAGGAGTATGCGCTGGTGGAATACGACAGGGGACGGTATCGCCTCAGGGACAGGATCCCATACGGCATCCTCAACAACCCACCGAATGAGGGACGAGCAAACGTGTATGCCATGAGTGATGGTATATCACTGTTTTCACTCAATGGTGGTATTGGCAGATACATTATTGGAGAGATGATGCCGGATGGAACGGCCAGCAAACTGTTGATTGAAAGTGCCATCAGCCACGACCGCAGAAGCGAGGAGAGCCACTATCTTGATAGCAGTAAAAAGGCGGTGATCGCCTACCGACACAACAACCTCTCTTTCCAGCTTGTATACCCCGAATTCACTCGAAAACCACTCACGATACAATATATGCTGGCAGGCTATGACAACCGCTGGATCACTGCCGGGCCTGACCTGTCGGTCAGCTACAGCAACCTGTCTCCCGATGAATACAGACTTAGAGCAAGGGTACTTGACGACAGAAACGAAATTCTTTCTGACGTTACCTTTGCGTTTCGTATTAAAAACCCCTGGTACAAAACCTGGTGGGCCATCCTGCTCTATATCGTGTTGATTCTGCTGGCGAGCGCCCAGCTAATCGGCAATCATGTGAGAAAGATCATCCGAAAAAAAAATCAGCAATTCGCAGAACTGGAGAACCACCGTCTGGCACAACTGGACAAACAGGAAAAGGAGATTACCCGATTGCGCAACGAAAAACTGGAAGCAGAACTGACACACAAGAGTAAAGAGCTGGCAAGCGCTACGATGATGATTATCAACCATACCGAACTATTGAAAAATCTCCGTAACGCTATACAATCGCTTATACTGAACGGAAAGATCAATCGGACCGAGGGCAAGGATTTGCTCAAAATAATCGAAACAGATCTCTCCGAAGAAGATGAATGGAACCAGTTTCAGGAGAACTTCGACCTTATTCACGAGAACTTCTTTCGCAAACTGAAAGTTAAATTCCCCGCACTCACACCATCTGACCTTAAACTCTGTGCACTCTTGCGGCTAAATTATTCCTCTAAGGAAATTGGCAATATGCTGAACATTACGATTCGCGGCGTTGAGGCTGCACGCTACCGATTACGCAAGAAACTGGCCCTCTCTGAAACAGAAAATTTGGTTGAATTCATGATCAAATTCCAATAATTGGATACTGTACACTTATTATTTTCACAAATGTATATATACTGATTATATGCATTTTATAAACCCAATAAGTAGTAAAAAAGTATCCTTTAAAAATATGTTATAAAACATAACGTATCTTTAACGAGGTTTTATATTTTAACCAGCAGGATTCATACGTTTTCTTTGCTGTACCGACCCATTTACAAACAAGTAAACTATGAATCTATGAAATTGAAAATTGCATTCATTCTCCATCTGCTTTTGTTCTCTTTCCTGTTGTCCGCGCAACAGACTGTAACGGTTACCGGTACGGTGACGGAGGGAGCAACCGGTGACCCGGCTATTGGAGTCACCGTACTGGTGAAAGGCACAACGATCGGTACCGTGACCGATTACGATGGGAACTACACCCTTGAAAATGTACCGGCCGACGCAACCATTCTGTTCAGTTATATTGGCATGCTCTCGGTTGAAGAGCCGCTCAACGGCCGCTCAACCATCAACGTGGTGATGAGCGAAGATGTGCAGGCACTTGAAGAGGTGGTGGTGATCGGTTATGGCAGCGCCAAGAAACGTGACCTGACCGGCTCAATCGTCAGCGTGAGTGCTGAGGAGATCGCCAACAGACCAACCACCAACCTCCTCTCTTCCGTGCAGGGTAAGGTAGCCGGTGTGCAGATCGTTAACAGCGGTCGTGCCGGCCAGGACCCCGAGGTACGCATCCGCGGCACCAACTCCATCAACGGTTACTCCCCCCTGTATGTGGTGGATGGACTTTTCTCCGACAACATCAACTACCTGAACCCTGCCGATATTGAATCGATGGAGATCCTGAAAGACCCCTCCTCGCTTGCCATTTTCGGGGTTCGGGGAGCCAACGGGGTGATCATCGTCAACACGAAACGGGCTAAACGGGGCCAGACGGTGGTCAACTTCAACAGTTCACTCGGTTTCAAGGAGGTGATCCAAATGATGCCGATGGCCAACGCGGCACAGTTTCGCGAGTTGTACGACGAACAGCGAGTCAACCAGGGACTCTCCATCTTCGATTACAGTGACTGGCAAGCCGACACCGACTGGCAGGATGTGATCTTCCAGCAGGGATTCCTCACCAACAACAATGTCAGCATCACCGGTTCGGGAGAGAAGAACCGATTCTATCTCGGCATCGGCTACACCTCCGAAGAGGGGAACATCAAATATGAGAAATACTCGCGGTTGACACTCAACCTGAGCAGCGAGTACAGCGTGAGTGAGGCACTACGCTTCGGCTATCAGGTGAACGCTTCCAGGACCAACCCCACCGACGCTAAGGGAGTGAGCGGTGCCATCAGGGCAGCTCCCATCGCTCCGCTTTATGACGCAACAGGAGGGCTGATTCACACACTGCCTGATTTTCAACGGGCGCAGGTGTGGAACCCACTGATCGAGGTGGAGGCTAGGGCCAACCATGCCCAAGCACAGAACCACCGTGCGGCGGGAAACATCTACGGGGAGGTGGACTTTCTGGAGCATTTCAGCTTCAAGAGCACCTTCTCACTCGACTATGCAGTGAACGAATCCCGCAGCCTCAGCCCCATCATCACGGTCTACAACCCCGACATAGAGGGAGCGGAAAACCTCACCACCAGTGAGTCGATATCACAGTCGAAATCGACACGGACCGTGGCGCAGAGTGACTACATCCTCACCTACAGCAACTCCTTTGGTTCTCACAACCTGACCGCCACCGCCGGTGTCACAACCAACTTCACCGAATACTCCTCGCTTGGCGGTTCGCGCAGCCAGAATATCGAAGATATCATCTTCTCCGTTCCAAGCGATGACACCGACAAGTGGTGGATCTCCTCCCTTTCGAACAAATCGATGTCAAACAGTGGGAGCCAGTACAAGCGGTTCACCATGTCCTACCTTCTGAGGGGGCTCTACAACTATCAGAACCGATACCTCTTCAACGCCTCTTACAGGCGAGACGGTGCTTCAGTCTTTCGCTCGGTGGGCAACACCTGGGACAACTTCTACTCTTTCGGTGCCGGCTGGGTCGCCTCGGAAGAGGATTTCATAAAAGAGCTGGCACTGGTCGACTACCTAAAGTTCAAGGGTTCCTGGGGCGTACTGGGCAGTCAGAACACCGGTGGTTACAACTACCCAACCTATCCGCGGCTTGAAAGCTCAGGCAGTGCCGTCTTCGGCGACAACATCATTACCGGCTACTCGGTGCAGTACCTGCCGCAGGATCTCAACTGGGAGAAGACACACGCCTGGGAGGCTGGTTTCGAGGTCAACCTGCTCGACAATCGTCTCCGGATCGAACCGGTTTTCTACAACAAAACCACACGAGACATCATCGTGATGCTGGCCGGTTTCTCCGGAGCCAAGAACTCATTGGAGAACCTGGGTGAAATACGAAACAGAGGACTCGAACTCTCCGCTTCCTGGAATGACCAGATTGGTAGCAATGGCCTCTCCTACTCGCTGGCAGGCAACTTCACCACCATCGATAACAAGGTGCTCTCGCTCGGCCGCGGTCCCGAGGATGCCATCTTCGCATCGGGAGGTATATCCCGTTCACTGGAAGGTTATCCCGTGGGACACTTCTTCGGATATAAAGTGGCTGGTGTCTACCAGAACAGAGAGGATGTGAAAACCTACTTTCCCAACAGCGTGGGGAGTGTCGCACCCGGCGACCTGAAGTTCGTGGATGTAAACGGCGACGGCGCCATCACACAGGAGGACCGTACAATGATCGGCAATCCAACACCAGATCTCACCTATGGTCTCAGTCTCAACCTTGACTACCACAACTTCGACTTCGGTGTCGAGATGATGGGAGTCTACGGAAACGAAATCTACCGTACATGGGATGATCCCACTTATGCACAGCTCAACTATCTGACCAACCGTATGGATCGTTGGAATGGAGAAGGGACCTCCAACTGGGAGCCAATTCTCAACCCATCCCGATCGATAAACCTGATCAACTCCAACTACTTCATCGAGGATGGCAGCTTCTTCCGCATCCGCAACGTTCAACTGGGCTACACCTTCGAAACTGAATTGCTGCAGAGGGTATACCTCAAGTCGCTCCGGCTATTCGCCAACGTGCAAAACCTGAAGACATGGACGCGCAATACAGGTTATACCCCCGAGATTGGGGGCTCTGCCCTCGCTTTTGGGATTGATGGCGGCACTTATCCCATGCCGATGATCTATACTTTTGGTCTGAACTTAACTTTTTAAACTGACAGCATTATGAAAATGAACAAGATATATATTTGGCTCCTCTTTGCAGCAATTTCCTCACTATCCCTTGGTGGCTGCTCCGACCTCCTGGACCAGAAGCCACAGGGCGAATGGGTAGAGGGCGATGAGGGTAGCGGCGGTTCATTCCAGTCCGACATCTTCACCCTCTATGCAAAACTACGCGGATACCACGTTACTTCTGGCACCACTGCCCTGGCCATCCACTCCTTCCGCTCGGAGGATGCGGAGAAAGGGAGCACCGCCTCCGACGGTGCCGCACACGGCAGGATGTTCGATGACTTCGAGTATATTGCCACCAACGGCCTGATCGGCTCCTACTGGACTGCCAACTACGAGATCATCATCCTGGCCAACAAGATCCTCGACGACATTGCTCAGAGCGAGGCGGACAAGGGAACACTCTCCGAGGGTGATCTGATAAACCTTTCCGAAGCACATTTCTTCAGGGCTTACGCCTTTTTCAACCTGGTACGTGCCTTCGGTGAGGTACCCAAGATTGATTTCCGTATCAACAATGCCGAGGAGGCCAACATCCCCAAATCATCCATAGCTGAAATCTATGCACTGATCGACGCTGACCTGGAGACAGCAGAGGCCCATCTACCGCAGAGTTGGCCACCAGTATACACGGGCCGCCTCACATGGGGTGCTGCACGGGCGCTTCATGCCCGGACCTACATGATGCGAAACGACTGGAACAACATGCACACCGCAGCGATAGAGGTAATCCAGTCGGGACTCTACAACCTCAACACCCCTTACAACCAGATCTTCCGCGAGACGGGAGAGAACAGCAGCGAGTCTGTATTCGAACTGCAATGTACCGCCACCGCCTCTCAACCCGGCTCCAACGACATCGGCAGCCAGTTTGCACAGGTGCAGGGTGTCAGAGGTGCCGGCGAATGGAACCTGGGATGGGGTTGGCACACCCCCACGGAGCTACTGGCAGACGCCTTTGAGGAGGGAGACCCGCGCAGGGACGAGACGCTGCTCTACTTCATCAAAACCGGCGGAGATCCCTCTTCCATCCCGGCAAATCAACCCTACGGTGAGAAACCTATCTCCAACGCCGATGTAATCAACAAGTACTACAACAAGAAAGCCTATACCAATCCCAGCCTACGGGCCACCTACACAAAGGGAGGCTTCTGGTATAACATCCGGCTGATACGTTACGCCGATGTGGTACTGATGGCGGCCGAAGCTGCCAATGAACTGGGAAATACCGGAGAAGCGTCAGATCATCTTGAAATGGTTAGGGCGAGAGCACGCGGCACAAACGCATCCCTCCTACCCAAAGTGACCACAACAAACCAGGCAGAGATGCGCGATGCCATCCGCCACGAGCGTCGCGTGGAGCTGGGCATGGAGTTCGACCGATTCTACGACCTGGTACGCTGGGGCATCGCCCAAGAGGTGCTGCATGCTGCCGGCAAGACCGGTTATCAGGAGAAACACACGTTGCTGCCCTTGCCACAGAACGAAGTAGACAAATCAAACGGTGTATTGGTACAGAATCCCAACTATTAAAACAACAATCGCTATGAAGAAAAAAGCATATATCCTTATCCTGTTGATTTCCGGGGTCATCCTCACCTCCTGTTTCCAGGACCTGGGACAAAATCCCCCGTTCGACTATCCCGAACAGCCTACACCACCCCCTATCGGGGCGGACGGTCAGATGTTCTACCTCTCTTTTGATGAGGATCTGGAGGATTTCCAAAGCCTGATGGAAGCCGCTGTGGTGGGCACCCCCACTTTTGCCGACGGCAAGAGCGGCAAGGCTTATGCCGGCGCGGCCAACAGCTACCTCACGTTTGACGTGGCCAACATGGCGGCACCGCTCAGCAGTTCGATGACCTTCACCTTCTGGTACAAGGTGAACGGCACCCCCGACCGGGCAGGCATCCTGGTGATCGGTCCCCCGCATGAGGGCAAACCGGCCAATGCCCAGAACAACCGCACTGCCGGCGTCCGCATCTTCCGTGAAAATGCGGGAGGCAAACAGCGGGTGAAAGCCAATATCGGGAACGGTACCGCCGATAGCTGGCTCGATGGAACCCAGCTGGCTGACATCGATCCGACAGCAGCGAAATGGGTTCATATCGCACTGGTCCTCGCCCCGGACAAGGCCGCTTTCTACATGGACGGTACCGAGGTGAAGTCGATTCCCTTCACCGGCATCAGCTGGAACGGTTGCGACATCATGTCGATCGGCTCGGGTGCACCCTGCTTCACAGAATGGGGCCACCTCTCCGACCAGAGCCTGATCGATGAGGTGCGTATCTACAACAAAGCATTGCCGGCCTCGGAAATTGAACGACTGGCGGCTCAATGAGCAGAGGAGCAGTAAGAGAGATCTGAGATACCGCCGGTTCTCCACCCCGGTGAACCGGTGGCCTCCATAGAGCAGGAAAATGAACAAAGCAACCCGTATCTGGACAGGGATCCTCTGCACCATCCTCCTCTGGGGTTGTGGTAGCAGCGAAGAGAAAACGCCCCCCACCTTTTTCCATTTGGAATCCATACGGATCGGTGGGGTGGAGGAGGCGCCCTCCTACCACCATCTCGATCCCTCACTGATGGTCACCCTCCTTTTTTCGGAACCGGTCGACCCTGCCACGATGGATGCCAATATCACCCTGCAGCATAGCAGCAGCGAAATGGTAAAGCTGCACTTCGCCTCCGACCAATCGACACTTCGCCTGGAAGCGGTTAACAGGCTGATGCCCTTCAACGATTACAGACTGGAGATACACAATGGATTGAAGTCTCTCTCCGGCAGCCGGATTGTTACGGGAAAGGTCTACCCGCTCACCACGGGTCTGGACAGTACCGACAAGTTTCCCCGCATCCCTGATAAGGAGCTGTTGACACTGGTGCAACGCCATACATTCCGTTATTTTTGGGAGTTGGCCCACCCTGTCAGCGGTATGGCCCGGGAACGGAGCAGCTCGGGCAATACCGTCACCACAGGGGGTACCGGCTTTGGTGTGATGGCGATAATTGTCGCTGTTGAACGGGCATTCATCACCCGGGAAGAAGCGTTGCAACAGGTGCAAAAGATCGTCTCCTTCCTGGATCTGAAAGCCACTCGTCACCACGGTGCCTTTGCCCACTGGATCCACGGTGAGACAGGCGAGACAATCCCTTTCAGCACTTATGATGATGGTGCCGACCTGGTGGAGACCGCCCTGCTGATGCAGGGGCTGCTCACCGCAAGGCAGTACTTCAACCGCACCTCGACGGAAGAGAACAACCTGAGAGAAACGATCACACGCCTGTGGGTAGCAGTGGAGTGGAACTGGTTTCACAAAGGGGAGCAACAGGTGCTCTATTGGCATTGGAGCCCCACCTACGGATGGCAGATGAACCTGCCCATCACCGGATGGAACGAGAGCCTGATCGTCTACCTGCTCGCAGCCGCTTCCCCCACATACCCGATCAGCAGGGAGCTGTATGACCGGGGATGGGCGCAAGGTGGCAACATGACCAACAATGCCACCTACTACGGTTACCAGCTTCCGCTGGGTCCTCCACAGGGAGGACCCCTCTTCTTCGCACACTACTCCTTTCTCGGTATCAGACCGGAAGGATTGCAGGACAGCTATGCCGACTATTGGGAGCAGAACCGGAACCATGCACTCGTCAACTATCGCCACTGTGTCGTGAACCCCAACGACTACTACGGCTACGGGGAGGATTGCTGGGGACTCACCGCCAGCGATGGCACCAAGGGATACAGCGCCCACTCACCCACGAACGACCGCGGAGTGATCGCCCCCACGGCAGCCCTCTCCTCAATGCCCTACACACCTGTAGAGTCGATGAAAGCACTACGCTTCTTCTACTACAAGTTGGGAGACAGGATTTGGACTGAGTATGGCTTTACCGATGCCTTCAACCTTTCTGAGCGGTGGTTTGCCGATCAACAGCTAGCCATCAACCAGGGTCCCATCATCCTGATGATTGAGAACCATAGAAGCGGACTGTTATGGGATTTGCTGATGAACGACACTGAGGTCAAAAGAGGTCTTGCCCAGCTGGGCTTTCAATGGTTAAACCACGCGGCAACTATAGAGCTACAGGAACGTTCAAGCAGAGTGGAATCAAATAATTAAACATATAACAAAAAGATAAATGCAAAAAAGAAAAGGCTCATTACCGACGCTGTCACTGATCATCATCGGTTGCCTCATCCTTACGGCCTGCAACAACGGCAACAGAAAAAAAACATCCGCACCCGATATGGGACGCAAAACCCAGTTTGCCACAGATGAGGTACTCCTCGACTACATCCAGGAGGCCCATCTCAACTATATGTGGAAAGGCGCCGAGCCCACATCGGGACTAGCGCCTGAACGGATCCACATGGATGGCGTTTATCCACAGAATGACGCGCAGGTGGTGACCACCGGCGGCAGCGGATTCGGGCTGGCGGGACTGATCGCAGGCATCGATCGAGGCTTCATCCCCCGCGAGGAGGGGGTGGCTCGACTGCACAAAATTGCTGACTTTCTGGCAACGGCCGACCGTTTCCACGGTGTGTGGCCCCATTGGCTCGACGGCACCACGGGGAAAGTGAAGCCCTTCAGCAAGAAAGACAACGGCGGCGACCTGGTGGAGAGCGCTTTCCTGATACAGGGATTGCTAATCGTACGGGAGTATTTCAAGAATGGGAACCCTGAAGAGCAGACACTCGCTGCCAAGATCGACACCCTCTGGCGGGAAATGGAGTGGGACTGGTACCTCAACGGACAGGATGTGCTCTACTGGCACTGGAGTCCCGACTACGGTTGGGAGATGAACTTCCCGCTGGAGGGATACAACGAATGCCTCATCACCTATATCCTGGCAGCCTCTTCCCCTACCCACCCCATCCCGGCATCGGCTTACCACAACGGCTGGGCTCGCGGGGGGGGAATAAAGAGCGGAAAAAGTGCCTTTGGCTATCCGCTGATTCTCAACCACAACGGCGCCGAGGAGTATGGCGGTCCCCTCTTCTGGGCACACTACTCCTACATCGGACTCAACCCCATGGGACTGAGCGACCGGTATGCCGATTACCGGGAACTGAACCGCAACCAGACACTGATCAACCATGCCTACTGTGCACAGAACCCCAAGGGATTCAAGGGTTACAGCGATGCCTGCTGGGGACTCACGGCCAGCTACTCGGTGGAAGGGTATGCAGGTCACAAGCCGATGGAGAACGACCGGGGGGTGATCACCCCCACGGCTGCACTTTCCAGCTTCCCCTACACACCAGGGGAGTCGATGAAAGCTTTGAAACATTTCTATTTCGAACTGGGCGACAGGATTTGGGGAGAATATGGATTCTACGATGCTTTCAGTATAGAGCACAACTGGTACCCGCAGCGCTACCTGGCCATCGACCAGCTCACCATCGCCCCGATGATCGAGAACCACCGCAGCGGACTGCTCTGGAACCTCTTCATGGGTGCACCCGAGATTCAGGAGGGTTTGAAGAAACTGGGATTCAAGCAAGTGTTATAAAGTTTATAGGTGAACAGGTTGTTAGGTTCAAGATTTAATGTTCAGAGCTGAATGCTGACAGCTGACAGCTCAATAATAACCAGGAACAAAATATATCACAAAAATAAAAGAGAGAGATCATGAAGAAAAGTATTTTTTCACTCATGGGCACCCTGGCAGTGATGCTGCTTGCCTCCTGCGGATCACCCTCAACCGGCAGGTGGGTAAGCTACAGTGGCGACAGGCTGGTGGAGAGACGGGTCGATTCGGTGTTGAAGCTGATGACACTGGAGGAAAAGATCGGGCAGATGACCCAGTTCTCCGCCAACTGGTCCATCACCGGGCCGGTGATGTCGGACGACTTCAAGCCCTACCTGGAAAAAGGGTTGATCGGCAGCATCTTTAACGCCACCTCGGTGGAGGGGATACGACGCATGCAACAGATCGCTGTCGACTCCACCCGCCTGGGAATCCCCATCCTCTTCGGACAGGATGTGATCCACGGCTATAAGACCATCTTCCCCATCCCGCTGGCAGAAGCTTGCTCATGGGACCTGGAGATGATGCGTCGCACTGCTGAGATCGCCGCCATCGAGGCCGCTTCCGACGGCATTAACTGGACCTTCGCCCCGATGGTGGACATCGGTCGTGATGCCCGCTGGGGCCGCGTGATGGAGGGTGCCGGTGAAGATCCCTACCTGGGCAGCAGGGTCGCCCAGGCACGCGTTGCCGGCTTTCAGGGTGGAGTCGACGGCAAAGCGCTGGGTGAAGTGCACACCCTGCTGGCCACGGGCAAGCATCTGGCAGCCTACGGCGCTGCCGAAGCGGGAAGGGACTACCACACCGCCGAGCTCTCCGAGCACACCCTGCGCAACGTCTACCTGCCTCCCTACGAGGTAGCCGCCAAGGCTGGTGTGGCCTCCTTCATGGCCTCCTTCAACGAGATCAACGGCGTACCCGCTACCGGCGACCGCTGGCTGCTGACTGACATCCTGCGCGGTGAGTGGGGTTTCAGGGGCTTCGTGGTGAGCGACTATACCGGTGTGAACGAGCTGGTACCCCACGGATTTGCGGAGGATGAACAGCATGCCGCCGAGCTGTCGGTCAATGCCGGCATCGACATGGACATGACCGGTGCCACCTTCATCAAGCACCTCAGTAAATCGGTGGAGGAGGGCAAGGTGTCGGAGGAGACCATCGACAACGCTGCCCGCCGCATCCTGGAGATGAAGTTCCTGTTGGGGCTCTTCGATGACCCCTACCGTTACCTCAATGAGGAGCGTGCAAGAAAAAACAGCATGACGCCCGAATTCATGGAGACGGCACGAAAAGCCGTTGCCGCATCGGTGGTGCTGCTGAAGAATGAAAACAACCTGCTACCCATACCGAAAGAAACGGCGGTCACCCTGGCGCTGGTGGGTCCGTTGATGAAAGATTCCGTCAACCTCAATGGAGAATGGGCAGGCCTGGGGGACCGCAACAAGAGCGTTTCCATTCTCAAAGGACTCACCGATAAATACAAAGATAGTGCTGTAAAGCTGATCTACGCAGAGGGATCATCGATTGACGAAACCACCCCCGGCATGATTTCAGGGGCGGTCTCCGCCGCACGCCGGGCCGATCTCGTGGTCGCGGCCATGGGCGAGAGCTTCCACTGGTCCGGTGAGGCAGCCGTACGCACCGACATCCGCCTGCCGGAGGCACAACGCCAGCTGCTGGGAGCCCTGAAAGAGACAGGAAAACCGATCGTGCTGGTCAACCTGAGCGGCCGCCCCCTTGATCTCTCCCGGGAGGATGAAGAGATGGATGCGATCCTGCAGGCCTGGTTTCCCGGCACGCAGGGAGGACACGGCATCGCCGATGTGATCGCCGGTGACTACAACCCCTCAGCACGACTGGTGATGTCGTTTCCCCGAAACGTGGGGCAGATACCCATCTACTACAACCGCAAGAACACCGGACGACCGGTAGACCTGAACGATGAGCGGGTCGATTACAAATCGAACTACCTCGACAGCTCCATCACCCCGCTCTATCCCTTCGGCTATGGCCTCAGCTACACCACCTATGTCATCAGCAACCTGGCACTCGACAAGTCGTCGATGAAGGCAGTGGATGACCGGATCACTGTCACCGCCACCGTGCAAAACAGCGGCGAGAGGGAGGGTGAGATGGTGGTGCAGCTCTATGTGCGCGACCTGGTGGGAAGCGTCACCCGGCCGGTGAAAGAGCTGAAAGGATTTCAGAAGATCGCACTGAAGGCGGGAGAAAGCAGGCAGGTCACCTTTGAGCTGCGGGCGGAAGAGCTGGCCTTCTATGGCATCGACATGAAGAAGAAAACCGAACCGGGCAGCTACAAGCTGTGGGTTGCCCAGAACTCCGATGACAACGGGAATGAAGCTACCTTCTCGGTAGAGTAAAAAAGTAAAAGAGCAAAACAACGCAACAATGAAGAGAAACCTAACCATAGGGACACTGGCTTTGTCCGCTTTGTCGGCAATGGCACAGCAAACAGAGCAGCGCCCCAACATCATCTTCATCCTGAGTGACGACCATGCCAGCCAGGCCATCAGTGCCTACGGGCATCCCATATCGGAGCTGGCACCCACGCCCAACATCGACCGGATTGCCCTCGATGGCGCCATCTTCCGGAACAATTACTGCGCCAACTCCATCTCCGGTCCCAGCCGCGCCAGCATCCTCACCGGCAAGCACAGCCACAAGAACGGCTTCCTGGCCAACTGGAACCAAGCGTTCGACGGCTCACAGCAGACCCTCCCCAAGATCCTGCAGGAGCATGGCTACCAGACGGCGCTGATCGGCAAGTGGCACCTGATCTCCAGGCCTACCGGCTTCGACCACTGGATGATCCTGAACGACCAGGGGGACTATTACAATCCCGACTTCATCACGGAACAGGATACGGTGCAGTATGCCGGTTATGTCACCGACCTGATCACCACCTTCACCAAACAGTGGCTGCAGACAAGAGAGGAGAAGAAGCCCTTCTTTCTGATGATGAACCACAAGGCACCCCACCGCAACTGGGTGCCGGCAGAGCGGCACTATGATCTCTACGAGGATGTCACCTTCCCCCTGCCGGCGACCTACTTCGATGACTACGAAGGGAGGTTTGCGGCTGCACACCAGGAGATGAACATCTATCGCGACATGTATGAGGGGCACGACCTGAAGATGGTGACCGGCGTCAACAGCGATACGCTCCTCTATGACCCGTGGCCTCACGCCTTCCTGGGTACCATGACAGCCCGCGAGCAACAGCGATTCTTCGCAGCCTACCGGGAGCGCAACAATGCCTTCCACACCACACCGATGACAGAGAAAGAGATCGCTGAGTGGAAATACCAGCGCTACCTGCAGGATTACCTGGCCACCATACGGGCGGTGGACGAGAGCGTGGGGCAACTGCTCGACTACCTGGAAGCAACCGGACTGGAGGAGAACACCCTCGTCATCTACAGCAGCGACCAGGGGTTCTACCTGGGTGAACATGGCTGGTTCGACAAGCGGTTCATGTATGAAGAGTCGTTCGAAATGCCCCTGCTGATGCAGTACAAAGGCCATATCCAACCCGGCACGCAGGTGGAGGGGTTGACACAGAACATCGACTTCGCCCCCACCCTGCTCGACTTCTGTGGCATTGAAATACCGGATGACATGCAGGGTGAATCCTTCAAAAAGCTGGCTGAGACAGGCAGGACACCGGAGGGTTGGAGACGATCGCTCTACTACCACTACTATGAGTTCCCCGGCTTCCACAGCGTGCGGGCACACTACGGCGTGAAGATGGAACGCTACAAACTGATCCACTTCTACGGGGAGGAAAAGTGGGAGCTCTACGACCTGCAACAGGATCCACGCGAGACCGACAACCTCTACGGCAGGAGGGGGACAGAGCAGATCACCAGTGAGCTGAGAAAAGAGCTGATCAGACTGCAGGAGCAGTATGAGCTGCCCGAAGATCACCTGAAACCAGGAAAAAAATGAGACCGACAATAAAACGTGCCATCCTACCGTTAATCCTGCTGACAGCGATGATGCATCTCTCCTGTAACCATAACCGACAGGGCAGCGAGCGTCTGTCGGGAAGCAACTCCCCGGCAGCGGTAGTCTAAGGGCACTGAACAAAGGGGTAAATACCATTTCGCCATCGAGGCATTCAACGAGAACGGTATCTCAGCGCGGGTGAAGTGCGGAATCTGATACGGGTTGGGAAGGGTCTCCCTCTTTTTTAAAGATTCTTATGAGGTTCATGCCAATGGATTGACTATTTTTGTAGGCAACAAACAACAGCAGCATGAACGAAAAGATTGAAGACCTCTCTTCATATGAGATCAACCTGGATCGTATCAACGCAGGGAACCGTGACACCCTGATGGCGTCGCTGGGAATATGCTTCACCCATCTCTCTCCGGGCCGCTGCGAGGCGGTGATGGCAGTCGAGAAAAAAGTGTGCCAACCCTTCGGCATTCTGCACGGAGGAGCCACTCTGGCACTGGCAGAGACGGTGGCGGGACAGGGATCACTGATACTCTGCAGCGAAGATGAGGTGCCTGCCGGCATCCAGGTGAGCGGCAACCATCTCTCTGCGGCCAGGGAAGGAGAAACGGTACAAGCAGTGGGAACAATCCTCCAACAGGGACGCACTCTCCATATCTGGAATATTGAAATCATTGCTGACGACGGCAGGATGATCTCTACGGCAAGGGTGGTCAACAGCATATTGAAAAGACGATGAGCGGTGAGGAGAAGCATCTGATCCTGGATGCACTGATTGAACGGGATGTCTCTTTTGCCATCTGTCGTCTCCCCGGAGAAAAGGAACCCCGCTTTGTGATGCAGCAGAGTGGCACTCCCCTGAAACTGCAGGACCTGGAGTCACTGAACGACCAGAAAGGATTCGTGGTGGCTCCTTTCCACATCACCCCCTCCTCACCGTTGCTGGTAATCCGTGCCGACCAGACAGTGTTGCCCCAACTCTCAGACCTGCTGGAGATGACTGCTCCGGAACAACCCGGAGTAGCAGTAAATGCGAATGACCCAGAGACCGTACACAGTGGTAAAATCGATTACCGTGATCGGTTCATGCAATTCATGCAACCATTGCGGAGCGGTGAACTGGAGAAAGTGGTGCTCTCCCGCTGCAAGTGCGTGGTGCGCCGCAAAGGATTCTCCCCGGGGCGCACCTTCTGGCGAGCTGCAGGAAAATATGAACGCTCCTGTGTTTACCTGTTCCATACACCGGAGAGCGGCACCTGGCTGGGGAGCACCCCCGAGATCCTCCTCACCGGCAAAGGCAACACCTGGCAGACCGTCGCACTTGCCGGCACCCGCTATCCCGGTTCGGGATATGTATCATGGGACGACAAGAACCTGCGCGAACAGCATCTGGTCACCTCCTACCTGCTACGACAACTCACCACCTTCCGGATCACCCCGGAGATCCATGGTCCCTATACCGTACGGGCTGGCAGTCTGGCCCACCTGAAGACCGACGTCCGCTTTGAACTGCCCGTAGAGACAGCGGTAGGTTCTCTGCTCCAGGCGCTCCACCCCACCCCTGCCGTATCGGGGTTACCCAAGGAGGATGCCTTCCACTTCATACTGGATCATGAGGGGTATGACCGCCGTTATTACACCGGCTTTCTGGGAATGCTCGACAGGGAGGTGGAGACCACCCTCTATGTCAACCTGCGCTGTATGCAGATCAGGAAAAGCAGCCTCACCCTCTTTGCCGGCAGCGGGCTGCTGGCCTCCTCCAGTTGCAGGGAGGAGTGGAAAGAGACAGAGCAGAAAATTGGAACGATGGGGAGTATCATTTAATCGCTGGAATCATGTACTCAGACAAGAAAAGTGTATTGCAACTGACAGCCCTGCTCAAGGCGCACGGCATCACGCATGTAGTGATCTCACCCGGCTCCCGCAATGCACCACTGACCCATTCCTTCACGGGGGACAGCGACTTCACCTGCTACAGCGTGGTAGATGAACGGAGCGCCGGCTTCTTCGCATTGGGAGTCGCCCAGGCAGAGCAACAGCCGGTGGCAGTATGCTGCACCTCGGGCACGGCAGCACTCAACCTTGGGCCCGCAGTCGCGGAGGCCTACTATCAGCAGCTACCGCTGCTGGTGATCACCGCCGACCGCCCTCAGGCATGGATCGGACAAAAGGATGGGCAAACCATCCCACAGGATAAAATGTTCGGCACACTCGTACACCATTCTGTGCAACTCCCCGAAGGAAAAGATGCAGAGGAGGAGTGGCACTGCAACCGGCTGATCAACGAGGCGATCCTGAGCCTCGACAAGGATGGCTCCTTCGGCCCTTCGCACATCAATATTCCCCTCTCAGAACCGCTCTTCTCTTTCGGGAGCGAGCATCTGCCACAGGTACGGGTGATCCGCCGATCAAAAACAATGTTCTCTCTGTCACAGGAACAGACAAAAGAATATGTAACCCGTTTCTGCCGGTCAGCGAGGAAGATGATCATCGTAGGGCAACTGCCCCCGGGTCACGGGCTGACGGAGCCCCTGCAACGATTGGCTGAGGAACAGGGGGTGGCAGTGCTGGCAGACCGGCTCTCCAACCTCCCCTCCGGTCTGCTGGATCGTTTTGACGTCCTGTTGCGCACCGGTAGAGAAGAGATGTTACAGGCGTTGGCACCGGAGCTGGTGATCACGCTGGGAGGACACCTCACCTCCAAACGACTGAAACAGTTTATCCGCAAAGCGGAGATCAGGGATCTTTGGCACCTCACCCCCTCGGGAGAGATGTGCGACACCTTCCAGAAAGTGACTGATCTTATCCGGTGCGAGCCTGCTGCCTTCCTGCAACTACTCGCGGCGACACCGGTCATTACGGGTTGCAATCAGTTCCGGCATGACTGGATCAATGTGACAGCGACTATCACCCCACCGAAGGCATCCTACTCCGATCTCTCTGTGACCGGCTGCTTCCTGGAGCAGCTTCCCGAAGAAGCGACCCTTCACCTGGCCAACAGCCAGGCGGTCTACCTGACACAGCTGTTCGACCTCCCTGCCGGCGTGGAGCTCTTCTGCAACCGGGGCACCAACGGCATCGAGGGATCCCTTTCCACCGCTGTGGGCTATGCCGCCGCCTCGGGACGGTTAACCTTCCTGTTGACAGGCGACATGAGCTTCTTCTACGACATGAACGCACTCTGGAACCGTCACCTCTCCCCCAACCTGCGCATCCTGCTCAACAACAACGGCGGAGGCGGCATCTTTCATACCTTGCCAGGACTCAACCGGTCGCAAGCACTCAACGACTACGTAGCGGCAGCACATCACACCGAAGCCCGCAGATGGGCTGAACAGCAGGGTTTCCGCGTGCTTACGGCCCGCAACAGCGAGGAGCTGCAGCAACAACTACCCCTCTTCATGAACCGGGAGGGGGAGCAACCTGTTTTACTGGAGGTATTCACCTCAATGGAGGAGAACCGAAAAGTGATCCAATCCTATTACGAACAACTCAAACACCATAACAAATGACAAAAAGAGAATGGAGTCCCATCAGGGAATATGAAGATATCCTGTTTGATTTTTACAACGGTATTGCCCGCATCACCATCAACCGCCCCCGCTACCGGAACGCATTTACACCTACCACCACCACTGAAATGAGTGACGCGTTGCGCATCTGCAGGGAAATGGAAGAGGTGAGCGTGGTGGTGCTCACCGGTGCCGGCGACAAGGCCTTCTGTTCGGGGGGCGACCAGAACGTAAAGGGCAAGGGAGGCTACATCGGCAAGGATGGTGTACCCCGCCTCAACGTGCTGGATGTGCAGAAGCAGATCCGTTCCATCCCTAAGCCGGTGATCGCCATGGTGAACGGCTACGCCATTGGTGGCGGACATGTGCTACACGTGGTGTGCGACCTCTCCATCGCCTCCGAAAACGCCATCTTCGGTCAGACGGGACCCCGTGTGGGCAGCTTCGACGCCGGCTTCGGCTCCTCCTACCTGGCCCGCATCGTAGGGCAGAAGAAAGCGCGCGAGATCTGGTTCCTCTGCCGTCAGTATGACGCCCGGGAGGCACTGGAGATGGGACTGGTGAACAAGGTGGTGCCATTCGACCGCCTCGAGGATGAAGTGGTGGAGTGGGCCGAGACGATGATGCAGCACAGCCCCCTGGCCTTGCGTATGATCAAGGCGGGCCTCAATGCCGAGCTGGATGGGCAGGCGGGCATCCAGGAGCTGGCGGGCGACGCCACCATGCTCTACTACCTCACCGAGGAGGCACAGGAAGGAAAGCAGGCTTTCCTGGAGAAACGGAAACCGGACTTCAGAAAGTTCCCCAAATTACCATAATCCGAAAAAAGCGTGTTCACCACCGAGATCATCCCCTACACCCTTCGTTTCAAACGACCTGCCGGCACCTCACGGGGTGTCTACCGCGAGCACCGGGTATGGTATGTAGTGCTCCGCGACAATGAGGATCCAGCCCACATCGGCATCGGCGAGTGCGCCCCCCTGCCCGGGCTGAGCTGCGACTACAACACCCGCTATGCGGAGACGCTCACCCGCTTCTGTCGGATCCTGGAGGAGCGGCAGCAGCTGGACATTGAGCCACTACGCCCCTATCCTTCCATTCTCTTCGGTCTGGAGAGCACCCTGCAACACTACCAACAGCGTTCGTGGCAACTTCGGGAGAGCCCCTTTAGCCGCGGGGTGGAGGGGATCGCCATCAACGGGCTGATCTGGATGGGCAACATCGAACAGATGAGACAGCAGGCAGAGAGCCTGCTGCAAAGGGGGTTCAGCTGTATCAAGCTGAAGATCGGCGCCATCGCCTTTGAGGAGGAGCTGGAGTTGTTGCGTGATATCCGAAAGGGCCATCCCGATGTCACCCTCCGCGTGGATGCCAACGGTGCCTTTGCTTCCGGAGAGTTGACGGAGAAGCTGCAAAAGCTGGCTGCGCTCGAAATCCACTCCATCGAACAACCGATCCGGGCGGGTCTGTGGGAGGAGATGGCCCGTTTATGTGACGCCGCTCCCCTGCCCATTGCACTGGATGAGGAGCTGATCGGCATCCATCGGCCGGAGGCGAAGAGACAGCTGTTGGAAACGATCCGACCGCACTACATCATCCTGAAGCCCTCGCTGCACGGCGGCATCAGCGGCTGCAATGAATGGATCGAACTGGCGAACGAGCTGGGTATCGGATGGTGGATCACTTCTGCCCTGGAGTCCAGTATCGGTCTCAACAGCATCGCACAGTGGTGTGCCACCCTCGGCAACCCCCTACCACAGGGACTCGGCACCGGATCGCTCTACCAAAACAACCTCCCCCTACCGCTGGTTGTCAAGGGAGACGCACTATGGTTCAACCCGTCGGGACCCTTCCCCGATCAACCCCTGCAGGCGTATGAAACAGATCACGATTGAGGGGATCCGCTATCAGCGGGAGTTGTTTTTACGGGAGATTCCCCCCGCCTTTGCCGCGCAATCGTCCCTTCATCGGCAGCTGGCCGGCTTCCTGAAAGAGTGGTTCTCACCCTCACCCTTGCTCACCCTTTACACATCGGGCTCCACCGGTGTGCCGAAAGCGATCACAGTTCGGAAGGAGCAGATGATGCAGAGCGCGGCCATCACCTGCGACTACCTGAAACTGAAAGGGGGTGAGACGGCATTGCTCTGCCTGCCGCTGGACTATATTGCCGGGAAGATGATGGTGGTGCGTGCCCTTTACGGGGGACTCCACCTGCTGCTGGCGGAGCCTTCCGGACACCCGCTGGCGGGAATCGGTCGGCAGGTCGACTTTGCAGCCATGGTGCCGCTGCAGGTCTACAACTCTCTCCAGCGGGAAGAGGAGAGAGAACGGCTTGCAAGCATCTCCAGGCTGATTATCGGTGGGGGTGCCATCGACCCGCAGCTGGAAGAGTCGCTGGGAGAGTTTTCCAACGCGATCTACTCCTCTTACGGGATGACCGAGACGGTATCTCATATCGCGCTGCGCAAAATCAACGGTAAGGATGCCGACAGCTACTACACCCCCCTACCGGACGTCAGCGTGAGACTGTCGGAAGAGCATACTCTGGTAGTCAACGCACCCCGGGTGGCCGATGCACCGGTGATCACCCACGATATCGCAGAGATGCGTACAGATGGGTCCTTCCGGATCCTGGGAAGGAGAGACAATGTAATCAACAGTGGTGGCATCAAGATACAGATCGAAGAAGTGGAAAAGGTGCTCTATCCTTATATCAGCGGACCGTTTGCGGTCACCTCGGTGGCGCACCCCAAACTGGGTGAAGCACTGGTGCTGCTGATCACACCCGCTTCAAACCCGACACACGCCAGGGAGGTATGCGCCCATCAACTTTCCCGTCTGCATCAGCCACAGCATATCCTTCAGGTGGAGGCGATTCCGTTGACCGGCAATGGTAAGATCGACCGGGTAGGGGCAAAAAAAATGGCATCGGAAGTGACTCCGATGCCGGGTAGATGATGGCAGGAGCTGCCAACCACCAGTCGTTATTCACCCTCCTTTCCCGGGGATCGACGGATGCGTAGTGTTTTTTTCGGATCCTCACCTTTCTGACCGCGAGAGGAACCCTCCTCTTTTCTGCGGATCACCCGTTTTGTAAAATCGCGCGGTTTATCGTTACCATCAAATGAACGCCTGTCACCCCCTTTACCAGCGGGTGCACGGTGTGCAGGCTTACGGTCGCGATTGAAAGCTCCCCTTTCGGGCCTGCCGGCAGACTCCTCACCGCCTTCCCGCTCTTCCCGTCGCGAACGACGGTACCCCTCTCTGGAGTTTCGTTCCTTCAGAAAGGCATCGTCGCGTCTGTTACGCGGCCGCTCATCCCGGGAATGTTCACGTCGTTTGCCGGAGAAGATCTCATACTCACGCATCTCACACTCCAGTGCCCCGTTGTAGAGGAAGAAGCGGCAGGTATGTTTCAGCCCTATGGCGTCAAACGACTCCTTACGATAGCTGAGGATATAGGCGTTATATCCGGTAAACAGATGTTTCAGTCGCTCACCAATCATCCCGTAGAGCTCATTCAGCTCCTCTACCTTTATTCGTTCACCGTAAGGGGGGTTGGTGATCACCACTCCCTCCGAAGCTGGCTTCTCTGTGTACTGCTGGAAAGGCTTTACACTCAGCTCGATCTGGTTTTTCAGTCCCGCGTTCTTGATGTTACGCTCTGCAATGGAGATCGCTGCAGGTGAGCTGTCGGAACCGATGATGCGGAATTTGAACTCCTTTGCCCCCGAGTCATCATTGTAAATATGGCTGAAGAGCTCCTGGTCGAAATCCTTCCACCGCTCAAAAGCAAAGTGCTGCCGGTGGATACCCGGGGGTATCCCCATGGCAATCATGGCTGCTTCGATCAGGATGGTACCCGAACCGCACATGGGATCCACCAGCGTGCTCTCACCGCGCCAGCCCGACTTGAGGATCATGCCGGCAGCCAGCACCTCACTGATTGGTGCTTCAGTCTGTGCCACCCGGTAGCCGCGTTTATGGAGCGACTCGCCCGAACTGTCGAGCGAGAGAGTACACTTGTTGTGTGAGATATGGATGTTAAACACCATGTCCGGGTTGGAGAGGCTCACCGAGGGACGTTTTTCGTACCGCTCCATGAACCAGTCGGCAATAGCATCCTTTACTTTGTAGGCCACAAATTTCGAGTGGGTAAAGATATGGGAGTAGACTACGGCATCGATCGAAAAAGTGGTATCCAGAGTAAGATAATCATCCCAGTTCACCTGTTTAAGCGCCTCATATACCTCATCGGCACTCTCCGCCTTGAAGGAATGGATCGGTTTCAGGATACGTAATGCCGTGCGGCAGTGTATGTTGGCTTTATACATCAGTGCCATGTCGCCGGTAAAGGAGACCATGCGTGTGCCTATCTCCACATTGTCGGCGCCCAGAGCAATCAACTCTTCAGCCAGCACATCTTCCAGTTCCGCCATGGTTTTGGCAATCAGCGGAAATTGTTGAGGTTCAGTCATTCTTGTTATTGGGATTAATCGACTGCAAAGATAGCGATTTTATGTTTCACAACGTCACCTTGATCTTCCTCACTTTCGATTCATTACCAAAGGCATCGAGTGCAGTCACCACATAGGTATATCGTTTTTCACCCCCCTCATAAGGGAGAATAAAGAAATTGTCGGGTGTGACCGCCAGCAGATGCTCCGCCCGTTCAATGTCGATTTTTACACCCTTGCGGAAACGATAAAGAGCAAACTTCTGCGCTTTCTCCGGTAGCCGCGGCTCCCTTTTGTGCTCCCAGGTAAGGAAATGCATCTCTTCGGTGAACACCTCGGTAAGCTTCTTCACCTTCTCCGGTCTTCCCTCGTGCAGATGGGTGTAGGCCGGAATCAGCGCCTTGCTCCGATGCAGGGTTTGCCTGAGTGTATCTGTAACCCCCTGAACATTCTCCAGTATCTGGTAACCATACCAGTAGCAGTTACCATGTACCCGCGGCATCTCACGCGTCATACGGATCTTGGCATGTAGCTCCTGCCTGTCGATGCTCCGCTTCAGGTCCTGTCCGATATAAAGATGCTTTCCATCGTTGTGGTCGTTCCACCATTGCAGCAGGGTTGTGTAGTCTGCCGCAGCATGTCCCCTCTCCCAGTAGAGCTGCGGCAGGTTGTAGTCGATCCACCCCTTCTCCACCCAGAGGCGGATATCGGCGAAGAGGTCGTCGTAGTTCTGCAATCCGTTGGTGTCGCTCCCCTCGGGATGGTTGCGCTTGTTGCGGTAGATGCCGAAAGGGCTGATACCAAAGCGCACCCAGGGTTTAACCCCCGCGATGGTGTATTTGATCTGCTGTATCAGCAGGTTTACATTGTTGCGTCGCCAGTCGCCCCTCTGCGAGGCATTGAATCCTTGCGATGCGGCATAACTGTTGAAACTGTTGTCATCGGGAAAGGGAGTGCCGGCGATGGGATATGGGTAGAAGTAATCATCCATGTGGATGGCATCCACTTCGTAGCGGGTCACAATGTCACGCACCACCTCGCAGATGAAGCTCCTGTTTTCCGGCAGACCTGGGTCGAAGAAGAGCTGGTTGCCGTAACGCACAAAGCGCTCCGGATGACGATGATAGAGATGACCGGCAGCAAGACTGTTGCTTATATTGGTCTTTACACGATAAGGGTTGAGCCAGGCATGCAGTTCCATACCCCGTTTATGGCACTCATCAACCAAAAACGTCAGCGGATCGAAGGCTGGATCATCGGGAGCCTTGCCCTGTTCACCGGTTAGGAAACGGCTCCATGGCTCCAGTTCAGACTGATAAAAAGCATCCGCCTCGGGACGCACCTGAAAAATCACCGCATTGATGCCCGCTTCGTCGAGCTTGCGTACCACTTCACTCAGGTAATGCTTCATGGCGGCGCTGTTCATCTGGCGGTAACGTGACTGTCCCACTGTCTGTATCCAGGCGCCTCTGAACTCACGCTTGGGCGCATCAAGCGTTGCACCGGTCGGCAGGTGACGTGCGGTACCACAGGCAACGAACAACCACAAAAGAGACAAGGAGGGAATCAGCAAAAATATCTTTTTCATCAATTCAGCGAAACGGTTATGTCAGGGAATAAAAATATAGTCATCGCTACCCAGGAGCTGATCAGCCAGTTGCTGCTTGGGATAGACCACGATGCGGCTGTGATCGGGGAAACGATTCTCCAGGCGCGTGGGGAGGCTCTCCATAATAGGGAGATGGGAGATGTAACCCACATGAGCAGAGATCAGAATCACCATGTCATCTTTTCGGATCCGGTCACCACAGGAAAGGGGGTTGTCCCAGTCGGTGAAGGGCTTGAAGGTGAAGTTGCCTGCCTTTTTATAGCCTGCCATCAACTGCTGCGTCTCAGGGTGTCCAAGGTGCAATACCGGGATGGAAAGCTCAGAGGATAGTTTGGCCACTTTGTCGACCCACATTCCGAATCCCTCCTCCTTTTCCGCCGAGGGTGGTGAGATCACCACAATCCGTTTGTGGGTGATCAGATTCTGTTCGATATGACAAATAAAAAGGTTCTTATCCATATTCTTCACCACCAGGTCCACCTTCTCCCCCAACAGCTTATCCCACAATCCGGCCTTGCCGGGCCACCCCATGATGACGATGTCCGACATGGTTTCACGGGCAATGCGCACGATCCCATCGGCAGGGTTGTGGTCAATAGTGGTGAGAATATCCACATTTACCTCTGCAGCCTTTGCTGTGGCCACAAACTCCTGCAGTTTCTTGCGGAAGCTGACGATGTTCTTCTCCGCTTCTCTATTGTTGGGTACGACGCCCAGCAGTGAGATGGGGTTGATCGACTTCTTGTCTTTCATTAACAGAGCCAGTTCTACATGGTGACCGATATGCGAGGGATTGGCAATCGGTACCAGAATCTTCTCTTGTGCAAACTCGCCCAAGGAGGATGGAGTGAGGGGTGCGTTCTCTTCACTGAGAGCGATTTTTCTGGCAGACTTTTGTGTGTAGACCGAAGCCACGATGCAGGTGATCAGAATCAGGATGATCGTGCCGTTGAGGATGTACTCATCAATGATGCCTGCCCTGTAACCCACAATGATCACTGCCAGCGTTGCTGCCGCGTGGGAGCTGCTGAGGCCGTAGATCAGTGTCCGCTGGGTGGAGGTGAATCGAAAGCTCTTCTGTGTAGCCCATGCTGCCAGCCACTTGCCTGCCAGTGCAGCCAATGTGAGTGATACTGCCACCACCAGGGTCCGGGGTCCCTGAAAGACAACTGACACATCTACCAGCATCCCTACCGAGATGAGGAACACCGGGATAAAGAGGGCATTCCCGAAAAACTCAATCCGGTTCATCAATGCCGAGGAATGCGGTATCAGCCTGTTGAGGGCCAGCCCCGCGGCAAAAGCACCAATGATTGGCTCAATGCCTCCCAACTCCACCAGGAAGCCGGAAGTAAATACGATCAGCATCACGAAGATGTAGTTGGAGTACTTCTCCGATTCGGAGTACTGGAAGAACCATCGGGCGATGCGGGGCACCACCAGGAAGATAAGAGCGGAGAAAATAACGAGTGAGAGAAGGAGTCTCACGAGGAAACTGAAATCCAGGCTCCCGTTACTGCCCGACAATACCACGGCGAGGATGATCAGCACCGCGGTGTCGGTGAGAATGGTCCCCCCCACGGTGACGGCTACAGCCTGGTTGCGCGCGATGCCCAAACGACTGACAATGGGATAGGCCACCAACGTATGGGTAGCAAACATGCTGGCAGTGAGAAAGCTGGCACTTGCTTCGTAGCCTAGCAGGTAATAACAGACGGGAAATCCGATGATTAGGGGTATGATAAAGGTATAGAAACCGAACAACAGGCTCTTGTTCTTGTTCTCCATAAACTCCCCCAGATCCAGTTCAAGTCCCACGATGAACATGATGTAAAGCAGACCGATGGAGGAGAACATTTCCACACCCCCATGGGTGTTGTCGATCCAGTTAAGACCATGGGGTCCGATCAGCACACCGGCAATGATCAGTCCGATGATGCTGGGCACATTGATCCGCTTGAGCAGGATAGGTGCCAACAGGACAATCATCAGTAGGATGGTAAAGATAAGAACCGGATTGGTAAACGGCAATGCAAACTCATGCTGCAATTCGGAGATAAAATCTGTCATTGGAGTTACTTTTTGGTTTTCGTACCAGAGTGAATGAAACATAGACCACCCCTATCCTGTACAAAAATAAATAAAAATATTTGATTTATTTGACCCTTCCTTTCTTTTTTGAAGCCTCCAAAGTGATTATCTTTGCTGGTTATTAAACAGTGGTATGAGCAATTCCAAACAGATCGAGATCATTGGCGCACGCGTCAACAACCTCAAGAACATAGACGTAACCATCCCCCGTAACAGTTTCATCGTCATCACGGGCCTCTCCGGATCGGGCAAATCCTCTCTCGCCTTCGACACCCTCTATGCAGAGGGACAACGTCGCTATGTGGAGAGCCTCTCGGCCTACGCCCGTCAGTTCCTGGGCAGGATGAATAAGCCGGAATGTGACCAGATCAGAGGCATCCCACCCGCCATTGCCATCGAACAGAAGACCACCACGCGCAATCCCCGCTCCACCGTGGGCACCTCCACCGAGATCTATGAGTACCTGCGACTGCTCTATGCACGCATCGGCAGAACCCTCTCACCTGTTTCGGGAGAAGAGGTGAAACGGCACTATGTGCAGGATGTGGTGGAGAAGATGAAGGAGTACCGACCCGGTACGCGGATGGCGGTGCTCTCCTCCATCCAGTTGCGCAACGGACGCAACCTGCAGGAGCAGCTCGATATCCTGATGAAGGAGGGTTTCAGCCGTGTGGATGTGGGTGAACAATTCTACCGTATCGACGAGCTACTGGAACAAAAGCAACAACCCCCGGCAGAGGAGGTGCTACTGGTGATCGACCGTCTCTCCTGCTCCTCCGACAAGGCAACGGTAAACCGACTCTCCGACTCAGTGGAGACTGCCTTTCTGGAGGGTGATGGGGAGTGTATCGTCCGCTTCTGGGGTGAAGAGGGAATAGAAAGCTTCACCTTCTCCAACCGGTTTGAGGCGGATGGCATCACCTTCGAGGAGCCAACCGAGATGATGTTCAACTTCAATAGTCCCGTCGGGGCCTGTCCCAAGTGCGAGGGGTTCGGCAAGGTGATGGGCATCGATGAGAACCTGGTTATCCCCGACAAGAGCCTCTCCCTACAGGAGGAGTGCGTACAGTGCTGGCGGGGAGAGAAGATGAGCGAGTGGCGCCGAGAATTCGTACACAATGCCTATAAGGTAGATTTCCCAATCCATCGTGCCTACTACGACCTTACAGAGGAGGAAAAGGAACTCCTCTGGAATGGGTGCCACGACCAGGAGCTCTACGGCATCAACGACTTCTTCGCCATGCTGGAGAAGAACCTCTACAAGATACAGTACCGGGTGATGCTGGCCCGCTACCGCGGCAAAACCGACTGTCCTCTCTGCAAGGGAGCCAGGTTGAAGCCTGAAGCGCTCTATGTGAAGATCGGCGGCAAGTCGGTCTCGGACCTGGTGTTGATGCCGGTAACAGAGTTGAAAGATTTCTTCGACAAACTCACGCTCAACGAAACAGACGCCACCGTCGCTGAGAGGCTGCTGACAGAGATCCACAACCGGTTGCAATTCCTGATCAACGTGGGGCTGGGTTACCTCACCCTCAACCGTCTCTCCAACACCCTCTCGGGTGGCGAGAGCCAGCGGATCAACCTGGCCTCCTCGCTGGGCAGCAGCCTGGTGGGATCGCTCTACATCCTCGACGAGCCCAGCATTGGTCTTCACTCACGTGATACCGGCCTGCTGATCGGGGTGTTGCGTGACCTTCAGCAACTGGGTAACACCGTGGTGGTGGTGGAACATGACGAGGAGATCATCCGCGCTGCCGATCACATCATTGACATCGGCCCCAAGGCGGGACGGCTGGGCGGTGAGGTGGTCTACCAGGGGGCCGTGGCTGATCTGCAGGAGAAGAGCGGAAGCTACACGGTGAAATACCTCACCGGTGAGGAGCTGATAGAGCTACCCGCCACGCGCCGAAGATGGAACAACTACATCGAGGTGAAGGGGGCACGGCAAAACAACCTGAAGAATATCGACGTGAAGTTCCCCCTGCATGTGATGACCGTGGTCACCGGTGTGAGTGGCTCCGGCAAGTCGTCACTGGTGAATGATGTGCTTTACAACGCCCTGCAGCACCATTACAAGGGAACAGCCCTGGAACGGGCCGAGTTCAACGGCATCGGTGGCGACCTCAACCTGATGAAAGGGGTGGAGTATGTGGACCAGAATCCCATCGGCAAATCCTCCCGCTCCAACCCGGTCACCTATCTCAAGGCGTTCGACGAGATCCGCAAACTCTATGCATCCCAGCCGCTGGCCAAACAACTCAACTTCACACCCGCCTACTTCTCCTTCAACGTGGAGGGAGGGCGTTGTGAGGAGTGCAAAGGTGATGGGACCATCACCGTGGAGATGCAGTTCATGGCCGACATACGGCTGGAGTGCGAGTCCTGCCACGGCAAACGTTTCTCACCCGAAGTACTGGAGATCGAATACAAGGGTAAGAGCATCTATGATGTGCTGGAGATGACGGTGAACCAGGCTATCGAGTTCTTCAGCCAGCAGAAAGGGACTACTGAGAGGAAGATCGTGAAAAAGATGCAGCCGTTGCAGGATGTGGGACTCGGTTACCTGAAGCTGGGGCAATCCTCCTCCACCCTCTCGGGCGGGGAGAACCAGCGGGTGAAGCTGGCCTACTACCTGGGTGAGGAGAAATCGCAACCCACCCTCTTCATCTTCGACGAGCCCACCACGGGACTCCATTTCCATGACATCAAAACCCTCCTCAAAGCGTTTGATGCACTGCTGGAGAGAGGACACACCGTACTGGTCATCGAGCACAACATGGAGGTGATCAAATGTGCCGACCACATCATTGATATTGGTCCCGAAGGGGGGAAAGCTGGCGGATATGTTGTATGCAAAGGCACACCCGAGGAGGTGGCAGCAACAGCAGCCTCACACACCGGCCGTTACCTGAAGGAGAAGCTAAGCTGAGGAAACATCTCAGAAAACATTCCTGCCTATCCAGAAGGAGAGCACCAGCAGCAATACAACCAGTGCAGACCATCTTCCGAAAAGGAAGCGCTGCAGGCGGGGATAACGTTTACCCCCACCCAGCCACTCCAGCCAGAAACCCAACAAGATATAGGGCAGCGCCAGCACCATCAGGGCATTGTAGGCCAGCGCATCACCCGGGTGAAGGCTGTGTATCGCGCGCTGCGAACCGCAGCCGGGACATTCCAGTCCTGTTACTGCCCGGAAGGGGCAGATCGGAAAGAAGGGATCGGTGGCAGGGTCGAATGAATAATAGAGGAATAGCACTACCGGCAGCAGCAGCAACAGGGCAGTGACCATTCCTCTTTTTACAATCTTTTTCACCACAAGCAACCAGACAATCAGAAGTTGTATCCGCTGGCGCTGTTTTCGATGATCTGTTCCATCGTGCTGGGTAGCAGACCCGAGACCATCAGGACAATCCATAAGACTAGATAAAGCAGTCCGGCACCAAAGGCGATCAGGGTCCACAGTTTAGCCGTGCGTGCAGCCCGTGAAGCCTCCTCATACCGGCCACTGAAGTAGTGAGAATCAACCTTTGCGGCGTATACAATCCCCACGATTCCGAAGGGGAGACAGCAAAGGACGGTAGCCACGATAGACTGCCAGAGCCAATTGTTTGGTTTCAAGGGGGGCATCTCATCCTGTACACCCGATGAGACAGGGGGAATGGGTGGGGGCATCTCATTGAGATCCCTGCCATGATTGTTCAATTGATCTTCCATCTATATGTATTTCTTTCCGTTATGTGTTCAGCAATTCTCCCAGTCCGGCCATCGATCCTACAAAAACAAATATCAGGATGATGGCGATGATGATTAGCAACACCCAGCCGATGGCGATCCACATGGCTATCCGTGTCCACTTACCTGCAGCATGTGAGGCTTCGACAGCAGCGGCATAATCACCCCGGTTGAAGAAAGACTCCACCTGTGCGGCGTAGACGATGGCGATGATACCCAAGAGACTAAAGAAACTGCTGCAAAGCATAAAAGGGAGGATGGTGACCAGAATCGATTCAACCATCCAGCTCTTGGGCATCATTTGCTGTGCTTGAGGTGTGGGAGCGGCTGAAGTTTGGGGAGTAGCCATAGTAGGTGCTTGCATTGAGGATGTGGGATCGAACAGAAGACTCAGTTCAGCCACCTCTTCTGCCCGTTTCCATTGTTCCATGCCCTGCGTCCATACCAGGGTATCACGTTTGACCGGTTCCTGTCTGAGCTCTTCGGGGGAGAAGGTGCCTTTCTGTTTCCCTTCCGTGTCGATGTAAAAATAGCGGTTCATAGGATAATGTTTTTATTGGTAATCTTCGGGTTTGATGGTGATAGTACGAATCGTCTGCTGCTGCTCGTCATTGTATATATACTCCAGCACAACATTATTTTCTCTGAAGATTGCCAGCTCGTCGTTGGTGGAGAACATGATCCGAATATTATCGGTGAGCGTCTGCAGCCGATCTGACAAGAGGGAATCAGGGTTGTGTGTATTCAATACGGTGTAACGGTAACGAAAGAGATTCTCTTTGGTGACTGTAGCCTCATCGAAACGGGTATAGCTATCGAGCATCACCGGTGTCGACTCGTTGAGCTCCTTAGCCATCTGGGAGAGCCTTTCATGCAGCTGACTCTCCGCCCTCCTGTTACAATGGATCATAAGGAGTGAGAGGAGAGAGAGCAGAAAGAATAGAAGAACTGACTTTCGCATGCATTGTTACTTTATTTTACAAAAATAAAAAAACTTTATCATATATCTGTCGGGAAGTGGGCTTTTATTTTAGGGTATCAGCCGCATGATGCCATCGCAAAAGAGGCTCTCCTGAACGAACATGGCAGAATGTCTCTCGACATCCTGCCAATCATGTTAACCTTAAATCTAATACTATTATGAAAAAACCACGGGGCAAATATAAAAAAGAAATCAAACCCCGCCAAATTATTTCAATAAAAAATCAAAAATATTTCTTTTTAATCAAATTGTAAGCAATCTCACACTGCCGGTAACCCCATGCCCGTAATCTTTCGATATAGATCGAGTGCGTAGACATCTGTCATCCCGGACACAAAGTCAATTAATGCCTGCAGCTTGCCATAGAGCGTGGGCGCATCTACCTCATACTGATCGGGTAACCGGTTCAACAAGAGGGTGGAATAAGCGTGCTCCGGCTTGCGGATGGCATCGGTGAACACCTCCAACAGGAATCCGATGATCCGGTAACCTGCCAGCTCGATATCGAGCACATCCCGGGAGCGATAGATATGTTGCACGGCAAAACTGGAACAGGCACTGTATGCAGCCGCAACAGCAGGCGACAGATGCTTGATCAGTGTGCCGCTGAAAGATCCGGAGAGGATTTCTGATTCATTCTCCATAAAGACCGATGCACACTCCTCAATCAATAGTCCGATTACCGAAGTGCGCAGATAGGCGATCTGTTCATTCAAATCGCTCACCATCAACAGTGTCTCTTCGCGACGACGTCTGCGCTCTCCCTCAAAAAAACCCAGGAAGAGTTCCATCGCCTTGTCGGTAGTGATCAGATGCAGCTTGTGAGCATCTTCAATATCCATCACCTGGTAACAGATATCATCGGCAGCCTCCACCAGATAGACCAGTGGATAACGGGCAAAGCGCAAAGGGATCTCACTGATCCGTCTGACACCTAGATCATCGGCGATACGCCGGTAATCCTCCTCCTCGGAGGCGAAGAAGCCAAACTTATTCCTCCCTCCGCTCAGCTCCGATGAGTAGGGGTACTTCACGATGGAGGCCAACGTGGCATAGGTCATGGCAAAGCCTCCCTTCCTGCGGCCCCTGAACTGGTGCATCAACAGTCGGATAGCGTTGGCATTCCCTTCAAATGAGGTGAAATCGGTCCAACGGCCACCCTCAGCCTCCACCTCATCACGCAGGCAGGCTCCCTTCCCTTCGGAAAAGAAGGTAGAGATCGCTTTCTCACCGGAGTGTCCGAAAGGGGGATTGCCCAGATCATGCGCCAGACAGGCCGCCGAAACGATGGCTCCAATCTCCTCGATGTGTGCTGCAGAAAGGGGGTGACGGTTGCGCAGCTGACGCGCCACACTCTCCCCCAGCGAACGACCTACGCTGGCTACCTCGAGACTGTGTGTCAGACGGTTGTGGACAAACACGCTCCCCGGAAGCGGGAAAACCTGTGTCTTGTTCTGAAGACGACGGAAGGGAGAAGAGAAGATCAGGCGATCATAATCACGCTGATACTCTGTTCTTTCGTGGATACGGGCATCCGCATAATGCTCCATACCGAACCGTTTGGCTGATAACAATTGTTCCCAGTTCATGTTGCGTTGTTTCATTATGTACAAAGATAACACAATCTTCCCAAACATGATTTGTAACAAATTATCTGTTGTTCCAAAGAATATGACACCGTGCTCATTTTTTTACAAGATTGCCCCTGAAAAGAGACGCAATTTCCACAATTAAACGTAAATTTGTAACCAAATTACTGAAAGGTTTATCAATGACTGACATCATCAAGCATGAGTGTGGTATCGCTGTAATTCGCCTGCTCAAACCCCTCGACTATTACTATAAGAAATATGGAAGCTGGCAATACGGGCTCGACAAGCTCTACCTGCTGATGGAAAAACAACACAACCGCGGCCAGGAAGGTGCCGGCCTGGGTGCCGTGAAGCTGGAAGCATCACCAGGCAACGAGTTCATCTTCAGGGAGAGAGCCCTTGGATCAAGTGCCATCTCTGAAATCTTCACACGGGTTCACGATTCCTTTCAGCAGTTCACTGCTGCACAGCTGGAGGATATGAAATTTGTGAAACAAGCCGTTCCCTATGCTGCAGAGCTGTTTGTGGGGCACCTTCGTTACAGTACCACCGGCAAGAGCGGCCTTACCTATGTCCATCCCCTCTTGCGGCGTAACAACTGGGCCTCAAGAAGTCTCGCCCTGGCAGGCAACTTCAACATGACCAACGTGGATGAGATGTTTCAGAAACTGATAGAGGAAGGACAACACCCACGCGACTATGCAGATACCTTCGTGATGCTGGAGTCCCTGGGTCATTACCTCGACAGGGAGGTGCAATACCAGTACGACCATCTGCAGCGGGAGGGACTGAACGGTTATCAGGTGAGCCAACAGATTGAAGAGAGGCTGGACATACCCTTCCTCTTGAAACGTGCCTCACCCATCTGGGATGGAGGCTATGCTCTCTGCGGACTGATCGGCAGCGGTGATGCCTTCGCCCTGCGCGACCCCTGGGGTATCCGTTCCGCTTTCTACTACCACGATGAGGAGGTGGCTGTGGTAGCTTCTGAACGACCGGTGATTCAGACCGCTTTCAACCTGAAGAAGGAGCAGGTGCATGAGTTGCAACCTGGTGAAGCCTTCGTGGTGAAGCGTAACGGCACCATCAGCCTGCATCAGATACAGGAGCCAAAAGAGAAGATCACCCCCTGCTCTTTTGAGCGCATTTACTTCTCCCGCGGGTCAGACTACGACATCTACCGGGAGCGCAAGAAGCTGGGTGAGCTGCTTGTGCCGAAGATCATCGAAGCGATTGATGACGACTTCGACAATACCGTCTTTTCCTTCATTCCCAACACGGCAGAGGTGGCATACTACGGCATGCAACAGGGGCTGGAGGACCACTTCAACCACCGTAAAGCGCAGATCCTCCTGGAACGGGGCACCTCACTCAGCAGGGAAGAGATTGACAATATACTCTCTAAGCGGGTGCGTGCCGAGAAGGTAGCCATCAAAGACATCAAACTACGCACCTTCATCGCACAGGGCAAGACACGCAACGATCTGGCGGCACACGTCTACGACGTCACCTACGGATCGCTTCGCCGTGGCAAGGACAGCCTGGTGATCATCGACGACAGCATCGTGCGGGGCACCACGTTGAAGCAGAGCATCATCAAGATCCTGGACCGGCTCGATCCAAAGAAGATCATCATCGTCTCCTCTTCACCCCAGATACGTTATCCTGACTGTTATGGTATCGATATGTCGCGTATGAGCGAGTTCATCGCCTTCAAGGCCGCGATCGCGCTGCTCAAGGAACAGGGTATGCAGCATATCATCGACGAGGTTTACACCAAATCAGTAGCGCAGAAATACAAACCCAAGGAGGCAATCATCAATTATGTGAAGGAAATCTACGCCCCCTTCACTGAGGAAGAGATCTCGGCCAAGATCGCAGAGATGCTCACCACCCCCGACATTAAGGCGGAGGTTGAGATCGTCTTCCAGCGTATCGAGGACTTGCACAAAGCCTGTCCCGGCAACAGTGGCGACTGGTACTTTTCTGGTGACTACCCCACACCCGGCGGCAACCGACTGGTAAACAACGCATTCATCAACTATATTGAAGGATCTGAGCATGGTCCTCAGCAACTGAGCATCGATTTTAAAAAGCAACTGCATGATTGAGCGTATCATCATCCTGGAAAGCGTTGACCCGGTGGTTTTCTTCGGCATCAACAACAGCAATATCCAGTTGTTGAAGACACTCTACCCGAAATTGAGGATCGTAGCCCGCGGCAATGTGATCAAGGTGATTGGTGAAGAGGAGGAGCTGGCAGCCTTCGAGGAGAAGATCCACAAACTAGAGAAGTTCAGTATCGAAATGAACCTGCTCAGGGAGGAGGATATCCTGGACATTGTGAAGGGCAAGGCACCGGTGATCGTCAACGCGGACAACCTGATCATTCATGGCCTGAACGGCAAGCCCATCGTGGCACGCACCGCCAACCAGAAGAAGTTGATGGATGCTTTCCAGGAGAACGACATGCTCTTCGCCATCGGGCCTGCCGGCTCGGGTAAGACTTACACTGCCATCGCACTGGCTGTACGGGCGCTGAAGACCAAACAGGTACGTAAGATCATCCTGAGCCGTCCAGCGGTGGAGGCAGGTGAGAAACTGGGCTTCCTGCCGGGGGATATGAAGGAGAAGATCGATCCCTACCTGCAGCCACTCTATGATGCGCTGGAAGACATGATCCCTCCCCTGAAGCTAAAGGAGTACCTTGAGACCAAGGTGATTCAGATCGCACCGCTCGCCTTCATGCGGGGGCGAACGCTCAACGATGCAGTAATCATCCTCGACGAGGCACAGAACACCACCCGCCCACAAATCAAGATGTTCCTCACGCGGCTGGGCATCAACGGTAAGATGATCATCACCGGCGACATCACCCAGATCGACCTGCCCCAAACTCAGCAGTCGGGACTGGTCCACGCCATGCGGGTGCTCAGGCAGATCAGAGGCATCGGAACGGTAGAGTTCAACAAGAAGGATATTGTGCGCCACAAACTGGTGCAGCAGATTGTGGAAGCCTATGAGGGGGAGGAACAGGAGAACAGGAACAAAGATAACCGGGATAACCGGTGAACAATATGGGTGATGAAATCATTCATATAGAGATCCTGCATCCACCACAAATCAGCGAATCAACCTATCAACAAATCAGCTAAACAACATATCAACCCTATGGATACGCTTACAAGAACTGATTTTCAATTCCCAGGGCAGACCGCTGTCTACCACGGGAAAGTACGCGATGTATACAGCATCGGTGAAGAGAAACTGGTGATGATCGCCACCGACCGCATTTCGGCATTCGACGTGGTGCTACCCAAAGGAATCCCTTACAAGGGACAGGTACTAAACCAGATCGCGGCGAGATTCCTCGATGCCACCGATGACATCGTACCCAACTGGAAGCAGGCTTCACCTGACCCAATGGTCACCGTGGGGGTACGCTGCGAGCCCTACAAGGTGGAGATGGTGATCCGTGGTTATATCACCGGCAGCGCCTGGCGTGAATACCGCAAGGGAGCTCGCATGCTGTGTGGCATCCCTCTCGCCGAGGGTCTTCGCGAAAACCAGCGGTTCGAGACACCGCTGATCACCCCCACCACCAAAGCAGATGAAGGTCACGACGAGAACATCTCGAAAGAGGAGATCATCGCACAGGGGCTGGTGAGTCGTGACGAGTATGAACAGCTGGAACAGTACACCTATGCCCTATTCAAACGGGGTACCGAGATGGCTGCCGAAAAGGGCCTGATTCTGGTGGACACCAAGTATGAGTTCGGCAAGAAAGATGGGAAGATCTACCTGATCGACGAGATCCATACGCCCGACTCATCACGTTACTTTTATAGCGAAGGCTACCAAGAGCGATTTGAGAAAGGAGAGGAACAAAAACAGCTCTCGAAAGAGTTCGTAAGAAAATGGCTTATGGAAAACGGATTCCAGGGCCTGGAGGGACAACAGGTCCCCGAGATGACGGATGCTTACTGCGAGAGTGTGTCGGAACGATATATCGAGCTGTACGAGAAGATTGTGGGGGAGAAATTTGTGAAGGCGGATGCTGCTGACCTGACAACGCGCATTGAGAAGAACATCACCGAATATCTGAAGCTATGAGCTATAAGGTAGAGCATGTGAATCCCTACAACGGTGAGGAGCGTAAGAACGAGCAGGTGAAAAAGATGTTCAACGAGATTGCTCCGAAGTATGACAAGCTGAACGGAGCCCTTTCTATGGGCATCGACGATTACTGGCGCAGCGATGCCATCCGTGAGTTACGCCGCTACCGGCCGCGGCATATCCTCGACATTGCAACCGGCACTGGTGACTTTGCGCTGTTGGCTGAGAAGATCATTCATCCTGAGATGATCACCGCCGTCGACATCTCGGAGGGGATGATGGCGATAGGCAAAGAGAAGGCAGCAGCGAGAGGAGTGGATCACATCATCACTTTTGAGTATCAGGACTGTGCAGCACTCACCTATGCCGATGAGAGCTTCGATGCTGTCACCATCTCTTTTGGTGTACGCAACTTCGAGGATATCGACCAGAGTTTCCGTGAGGTGCTGCGGGTCCTCCGCCCCGGGGGCATCTTCCTCTTCCTGGAGCTCACCACTCCTGAGAAGAATCCGATAAAAGGGTTGTACAACAGCTACACGAAGCATGTGATGCCGTTTCTATCGGATCTGCTTCATACCGAACGTAAGGCTTATGAGTACCTGCCAGAGTCGATTGCTGCCTTCCCGCAGGGACGGGAGATGATGCTGATCCTGAAGAAGAACGGTTTTCGTAACATCCGTCTCAGGAGATATACTCTGGGTGTCGCCACCCTCTACCTGGCAGAGAAATAGGGATATGGAAACCTACGGACTGATCGGTTATCCTCTGAAGCACTCCTTCTCCTCCCGTTTTTTCACCGAGAAATTCTCACAGGAAGAAGTTGATGCGGAGTATCTTAACTTCGAGATAGCCGATATCACGGAGCTGCGGAGGGTGATCCTGTTTAATCCCTCGCTCAGAGGGCTCAACGTCACCATTCCTTACAAGGAACAGGTGATCCCCTTTCTCAATGAACTCTCCCCCGAAGCGAAACAGATTGGGGCAGTAAATGTGATCAGGGTGGAACGCAAACCGGGAGATATGTATAATTACAAGCTCACGGGATACAACACCGACTACATCGGCTTCAGGGAGTCACTTCGTCCCCTGCTTCGCAAAGAGATCCACACAGACGCACTGGTACTGGGTACCGGTGGCGCCTCCAAGGCAGTGGCTCAGGCACTTAATGATTTGCAGATTGCATTCAGATTTGTCTCTCGCACTCCTGCGGAAGGGCGATACTGCTACGATGAACTCTCTCCCGGCCTCATCGCATCCCATAAGCTGATCATCAATGCATCGCCGGTAGGCACCTACCCCGACAGCGATCGTTGCCCGGCGATCCCCTATGAGTCTATCACCCCCGACCATCTTCTCTACGACCTGGTTTACAACCCGGAAGAGACGCTCTTCCTGAAGAAGGGGAAAGAGGTCGGAGCCACTACCCAAAACGGGAAAGAGATGCTGGCACTGCAGGCGCTGGCCGCCTGGGAGATCTGGCAACAGGAGGGATAAAAAAAAGTCCGCCCTCTCAGATATCACATTGAGAGGGCGGCTCGTCCCTGTTACGCATAAAGAGTGTCTTAACGTAGAATATATATAGTGGTGCGATAGTGTAGTCGGTTTCTGTCCATAACAGGGTAGTTCATATCATATCAATCTTTACAGCTTACGGCTGTTGTTCTTTGAGTTCCAACGGTTCCTGTTTCATCACCGGATCTTTACTCACCTCTTTGCCTTCAGCATCAAGAAACACTTTCTTCTCAGACTGATCCTGCTTACTGGTTAATACCACCTTGGTCAGTTGTTTTTCGGCGTTGTACTTCAACACCTTCAGATCATAGTCTGCCAGCAGTGCTTTTACAGCTTCCCGGACAGCCGGGGCGAGCTCTTCCAGTTTCACCTCTACAAAACCATTGTCATCCTGAGCTGTTGCCTCCGTTTGGAATCGATTGGCGGCACTTAAGGTCTGGATATTTGTCATCGCGGTCATGCCGACGATCAGTGCAAACGATAAAATAACTTTTTTCATAACAAACATTTTTTAGTTACACATTGAATCTTTAATCCCAATGATTGAACATTCATCAATCATGTTGTACTATCTATCACACAAATTCCGTGCAGAGAATCGAATGTAAAGAGAAATAGAAACATATCAACCTGTTTTTCAGCCAATAAAAACATCAATTATTATTTATGACTCATCATGCCACACCATGGAAACTGCAGAAAGATATGGAATTTTTCCACATAACAATGTGGAATTTCCACAGTCCGTCCACCTTACACCCTCTGCACAAACCTAACAGAATCTGAAATAATTGCCGTATATTTGGATGCATCAATGCATGGCTCACGCAAAAGAAAGAGAATGGGAACGAACGACTCAACAGAAAAGCGTATCAGAATCAAAGTAGGCATGATCCTGTTGGTGGTGATCCTCTACTTTGTCGGGTTGTTTGTATACTCCGGACGTGTCAGGCAAGAGATAAGGCAACAGAAAGAGGAGATGGAACACTCGCGTGAGCTGGTCTTTCTCAATAACCAGCTCATCCTTTCAATTCAACAGGCACAGGATTTGTTGAACAGCTACCTGCTCTCGCCACGCAGAAGATGGCAACAGGAATATGACTCTCTCACGTCCGAGATTGACCGACAGATAGTAGCGGTGAAGAATCTGACCTTGGATGCGGAGAGTGAATTACTGCTACAAGATATGGACTCCCTGCTGCAGGAAAAACAGCTGATCGGCGAGCGACTGGTTTTTCTAATCCGCTCACGAAATCCCATCACCACGCTCGACAGCAAGATTGAGACCTACGATGAGATTGTACGGGATACGGTGGTGGTGACCACCAGCCAGGATACAGTGCAAACAGTGGAGAGCAGGAAACAAAATTTCTGGGGGAGACTGAAGAACCTGTTTGATCCAAAACAGATGACCGACACCACTATTACCATTGCACATACACAACAGGAGGCCTGGTCCGCCTCACGTCTCGACACCATGATCTATAGTGACCTGAAGCAGACCACCCGGGAGGCATCGGAGAACTACACTTCCAGGATGGCCGGCATCGAACAGCAGGTACGCGGTTTGATCTTCGCCGAGCAGAGTATCTCGCTGCGCATCTCACAGTTGATCACCCAATATTACCATCAGGCGATGGAGAAATCGAAGGAGGGTACCGATAAAAATGAGGCACTCACCCGGCGTATCTACACCTTTGCACTCATAGTAGGTATGGTATCCATCTTACTGATTCTCTTCATCGTGATATTAATTGCAGGTGATCTGAACAAAGGACAAAAAGCCAGAGTCGATCTGGTCAGGGAGAAGCAGCGAAGCGAGCAGCTGATTGAGAGCCGTCACAAGCTGTTGCTCTCGGTGTCGCACGACATCAAGACACCTCTCAGCTCGATGATGGGATACATGGAGATGTGGGAGGAGGATGAGATGGCTGAAGAAAGAAGGCGGCAGCTTCGTTCCGTCAGGAGCTCTGCCCGGCATATCCTCAACATGCTCTCCAATCTGCTGGAGTTCTCACGTATGGAGCGCAACAGAGGCGTTCTGCGAAAAAGCCGCTTCGAGATGCATGCACTGATGGAGGATCTCCTCAGTTTGTTCCATCCCCTGGCGGAGGAGAAAGGGCTGCAACTTCGGTATTTGAATCATCTTCCACGCCCCTTTGTCACCGAAAGTGATCAGACCCTGTTCAAGCAGATCATGGTGAATCTGATCTCAAACGGGATTAAGTACACCCATGAGGGAAGTGTGGACATCGATCTGCGCTATGATGAGCAGCTGATAGTCACCATCAGCGATACCGGTATCGGCATGGGAGAGGAGGAGCTGAAAGAGATCTTCAAGCCTTTCTCGCGCGTGGGAGATCCTTCCAAGTCGGAGGGTAGTGGCTTCGGGCTTTATGTCACACGTGGAGTGGTGAATACGCTGAAAGGTGAGATCACACTCACTTCCGAAAAGGGAAAGGGCACCCGTGTGGTGATTTCTCTTCCTCTCACTCACTTTAAGGAGAATACTGCATCAAACGCTACTCGCTCCACCACTTCCGGAGGAGCAGCATCTGAAAAAATACTTATTTTTGAAGATGATCCTTCGCTGGGCAATATGCTCAGGGAGTATCTCACACGGCAGGGGTGCAGGGTGAAGCTATGCGGCGACCCCCGTGATGTGAAAGGTTTCATACGGGTGGTCTCCTCGTTCGACATGGTGATCACGGACCTACAGATGAGGGAGGTGAGTGGCACCGGGATTCTTCAGGCGATAAGGGAGAGGGATCCATTTATCCCGGTATGGCTCATGACAGCCCACGACGATTATAGTCCCGAGCAAGCCATCGCAGAGGGTTTTGCCGGTTTGCTTGCCAAGCCTGTCCGGCTGGAGAAACTGCTTCTCCTGCTCTCCGGCAGCAATGGTATGGAGAGAGATGATTGCGTGATGGATGATCCTTTTCCCGGATTGACAGCACTCTTTGGCAACGACCGGGAAGCGATCCGGGAGGTTCTGTCTGAATTCGTCGAATCGGCTGACAAGGATATGGATGAACTATCGGAACTGATCAACAGGCACCGCTACCATGAGGCACAGCAACTCTGTCACCGCATCCACCCCTTCTACAGCCAGCTTGGTGCGGAGGAGTTGGCAACCCATATGCGCAGGATGGATCGTTTGCGAGGGGAAGAAGAGGATGTCTGGCCGAAATGGGAGATGGCTTTACGCGAGACTGTGAGAGAGGTCAAATTGTTTACCGCGGCCATCCGGCGCGATCATTTATAGATCGATGCCATACTGGTGCATCTTGTTGTAGAGTGTCTTGCGGTCCACCATCAACAGGCGGGCAGCCTTTGTCTTGTTCCCTCGTGCCATCTCGAGCGCACGTACAATCTTCTCCTTTTCGCTCCCGGGATCGCGAGCCAGCGACATCTCCGGTTTCGATTGTAACGCTTCCGATTCAGGTCTGATGTGTGACCTCTTTTCGGGCAGGTATGGCAGCGTGGCCGGAGTGATCTCGCCGTCGCGACAGAAGAGTACAGCCCGCCGGATCACGTTGCGCAGCTCTCTCAGATTACCCGGCCAGCCATATTGCGTCAGCAACGACAACGCTTCCGGGGTGATGATCGCTGCTTGTTTATCAAGTTCAAGATTGGCCTCCTTCATGAAATGAAGCGCATAGAGCAAGATGTCCTCGCTACGTTCACGCAATGGCGGTACCGTAATGGTGAACTCATTGATACGGTGATAGAGATCCTCGCGGAAGCGTCCCTCGGAGATGGCTTTTAACAGATCCTCGTTGGTGGCGGTCACAATCCGCACATCCACCAGCCGGTCGGTTGCTGAGCCCACGGGACGGATCTTCTTCTCCTGGAGGGTGCGAAGCAGCTGCATCTGTACTCCGTAAGGCAGGTTCCCCACCTCGTCGAGGAAGAGGGTGCCGCCATCGGCTTCAGCGAAGAAGCCTGTCTTGTTTTCCAGTGCGGTGGTGAACGATCCTTTCATGTGACCGAACAGTTCACTGGGTGCCAGCTCCGTGGAGAGTCCACCGCAATCGACCGCCACAAAAGGGCCCCTGGCACGGCTGCTTCGCTGGTGAATGATTCGTGCCACATGCTCCTTGCCGGTACCACTCTCACCGGTGACCATCACCGCCATCTGTGTGGGCGCCACCAGGTCCACATGGTCATACATCTCTTTCACCTGTCTGCTACGACCAAAGACGATCGTCTCCTGCTCTACGGGACTGACCCCTTTGTGTGAGCGTCGCTTCTCCCCTGGTTCAACAGGCTCTCTGCCAGAGCTGCTGGCAGCCTCAATCTTCTGTGACAGGATAGAGGGATTGATTGGCTTCTCCAGATAATCGAACGCTCCCAGCTTGATAGCTGATACGGCTGTCTGCACATCACCATAACCGGTCATGATGATCACCGGCTCCCTCCTCCCCTTCTCATTGAGCCAGGTGAGGAGCATGATGCCGTCGCCGTCAGGCAGACGCAGATCCGACAACACAACCTGAAAGGTGTGCTTTGTGAGGGCCTCCTGTGCAGCCTCCATACCGGAAGCGAGGGTCACACCGAAACCATTGCGTTCGAACCATTTGTGCAGCATGGCTCCAAAGGAACGGTCATCTTCTACGATCAATATGCTTCTGTTCACACCTTGATTATTATAAGCGAGAATGTAAAGATAGTTTATTTCTCCTGATTGACGCAAATGGATAGATTCCATTTTTCATCCTCTATATCTATGATGTGGGCGATGAGCGTATGAAAAAGAGGGCAGAAGAGGATTCCATCCCTCATCGGAAAATTGTATCTTTGACACAAATTAGAAACAGATGCACGATCAGAAGAATGAGCGTACCCTGAGACAGAAAAGGGTGCAACACTCCATCACAACCCTGCAGGCCGATGCCTGCGTCATCACCTCACCGGTCAACCAGTTCTGGCTCTGCGGTTTTGTTTTCGACGGTTACCTGCTTCTCTATCCGGAAGGAGAGGCATTGCTTTTCGTAAGACGTCCCGCCGGCATTGCCGATGAGCGGGTGATTGAGATCCGCAAGCCGGAGCTGATCCCCTCGTTGTTGCGTAATGCCGGCCTGCCTCTGCCACACCGACTGCTACTGGAGGCCGATCAACTATCATTCAGCAGTGCCACCCGTCTGCAGGCGGCCATGGAGATGCCGGAACTTGTCAATTTCTCGTGGGAGCTGCGCAGGTTGCGTGCGGTGAAATCGGCTTATGAACTGAACCAGATACGTGAAAGTGCGCTGGTGCACCGGCAAGTGTATGAACTGATCCCATCATTGTACCGAAAGGGTATGACCGATCTGGAACTACAGATCGAGATCGAGCGTGAGATGCGCCTTCACGGTTCCATAGGTATCTTTCGCTCATTTGGTGAGAACATGGAGATCTTTATGGGCAGCATGCTGGCGGGTGACAATGCACAGGCGGCATCTCCCTTCGACTATGCATTGGGAGGTAGAGGTATCTCACCGCTGCTGCCGCTGGGTGCCAACGGCACGAAGCTGATGCCGGGAATGACCCTGATGGTGGATATGGCGGGTAACTACCGCCCCTGGATGGATGACATGAGCCGCACCTTCGCGATAGAAGAGATCCCCAATGTGGCCCGTGAGGCACATCAGCTCTCCATCGATATCGTTCATGCCATCGAACAGAGCAGTCGTGCAGGCACCCGCTGTGCCGATCTCTACCACCTGGCCGAAAAGATGGTAGAGGAGAAAGGAATGCATCCCTACTTCATGGGCACCACACAGCAGGCTAAGTTTATCGGCCATGGAGTGGGGCTTGAGATCAACGAGCCACCGGTGTTGACACCCCGATCGAAAGAGATCCTGGAAGTGGGTATGGCGATTGCCGTGGAACCCAAGTTCGTGCTTCCCGGCATCGGCGCAGTGGGAATCGAAAACAGCTATATTGTACAGGAAAACGGTCTTGAGAACATCACGCTCTGCGAAGAGCAGATAATCGTGCTTTAATCTGTGTTGATTAGATTGATTTGAGATTATCTAATTGATATCCTATAATGAATTAAGAAGATCTTATATACCTCATCATTATTCTTTGTTTCAGTTATACACTCTATTCATGCATTAGAGGACCATATTTAATTGAATATTTATAGTGGCTCAACGGTAAATCCTTCTTTTCGTAAAAGGTCTATCAATCCATTCTCTCCGGGTAGATGACGGACTCCCACGGCAATAAACGACGGTTGTTCACCTATAAGAGAGTGAATATGTTCCATCCATTTGAAATTGCGATCGAATAGCAATTCTCTTTGTATATCACCATAATTCAAAGGATCAGAATACAGCTTAATTGAAATATGCTCTATTTGATCCAGATCCTGAGCATAATAGGCATCTTGTAGTGAATCGATTAACGGAAGTTCCAAACTTTCTCGTATGAAATCATCCAATTGATTATTCTCAAAGAGAGAGATCATATGTTCAGCTTGTTGTGTAAGGGTCAGACTATCATTCGTCGTATCAAGCTGGAAATCTATTATATCATCCAGTCCAATGATGTCATAACCCTTTTTTATAGCCTTTTTTTGCAGAGTGATATCCATTGGTTCTGTAGAGATAAAAACCAACTCATCTAAGTCGGCCAGATCGAGATATTTTTTTGCTTTAAGTTTTGCCATCATCATTTCCTGTACTAAATTAAATCTTTTCTTTTCACTGATCAATCGTGTCAGGAACGAAGGTTTAATTTTTATCTTATCTGAGGGTCTGTTCAAATATTTCAACAGGACAGAGTCCAACAAATCCAGATCTTCTTTACCGAGTAATTCTGCATAAGTTGAATCCATAAGAACGTTATCCTGATATCCGGAAGAAGAGTCACCTTCATCTATAAATCGGGATACTGATGAAAAAGCTTTCTCAAAACCGGGAATACTGTCCAGTAGGTATGTTGCTGCGATAAAAGGTCCTCCATGCGCTGTACCGAACAGATAGGACGATTGGTCCAATCCATTTCCCGATATTTCCCACAACAAACCACCCTTTTTCTCTACCGCGCTGGAGGAAGTACAGGAAAAGTATAGTCCAATGCCGATTATCACTGCAAAACAAGCTGTAATGTACCTCATATAATTCTGACTGATTTGTTCATCACATTTTCGTTGTTTCTCCCTATTCAGCAATAATATGAGAAAAATTGGTTTTATGTGTCATTCAATAAGGATGCTGAACAATATCAAACAACTAGATTAAACTGAAACCACACTGATCAAATTGTGCGGTAAGATTCGCCCGAATAGGAATTACGCCATAAAAGTAAGTAATATTTGTCAAAGAGAAAGGATTTAAACAAAAAAGCCCCCAGGATGACTCCTGAGGGCTTCTGTAAAGGACGGCGGCTACCTACTCTCCCACTTGTGTGCAGTACCATCGGCGCTATTGGGCTTAACTTCTCTGT
>Ga0334901_1000281_pt1 | contig 78461 bp, 55 predicted proteins | sample GraSluR3_MG_3_FD_207216 | JGI IMG/M metagenome (GOLD analysis project Ga0334901, IMG submission 207216) | Sludge microbial communities from methane-producing bioreactor in Wageningen University, Netherlands - Granular Sludge_15_08-R3 | ecosystem: Engineered > Bioreactor > Anaerobic >...
TTTACAATAACACCAAGAAATATAGAATCAATGGTGCATTTAAATCTGCAATTTTCCTATTCATCAGAAATTTTGCTTATAGTGGAATGTTTCGCTATAATTCTAAGGGCGACTTTAATGTTCCTTATGGCGGGATTGCTTACAACAGAAAAAACTTTTTAAAGAAAGTTGATTACTTAAGGTCTAAAGAATTAAAATCACTACTTGATAATACAACTATTGAAAATTTAGACTTTGAAGAATTTTTTAATGCTCACCAACCAACAAAAAATGATTTCATTTTTCTTGACCCGCCATATGATAGTGAGTTTAGCACCTATGCAAAAAATGAGTTTACAAAAGCAGACCAACAAAGACTTGCAGACTATCTAACTAGTAAATGCAAGGCAAAATGGATGATGATCATTAAAAATACCGACTTCATCTTTAGTTTATATGACAATAAAGGACTAAATATCAAATCATTTGACAAAACTTACCTTGTTAGTTTTATGAATAGAAACGACAAGAACGTTGAACACCTTTTAATTACGAATTATTAAGGAATAATAATGGCAGCACATACAGAAGCACAGATAAGACGGGCAATTAAACCGTTATTAACAGTATATGGTGAATTAAACACATCAGAAGTAAAAAAACTTCTACACACAGTTTTAGAATTTAGTGAAGAGGATAATATGCCCTCGACAACACGAAAAGAAACTCTGATTATTCAACGAATAGGAAATATTGTTGCTCACCAAAAAGAAACAATAAAAACCTACGATGAAGGATTTGTAGTTAATAAAGGTTCACGCCCAGCCAAATTCTCCCTGATAAATCCTATTTCACAATCCGTTATTCAACCCGCAGAAGTGAAAGCAATAAAGGAAAAAACAAGACGCTTTATTGCACATAAAGTTGATTGGGAGAAAGCAAGAGACCGAAATAATGAAATAGGCGACCAAGGCGAAGAATTTGTTCTAGAATTTGAAGTCGACCGTTTAGTAGAAACACTGTCTATAGAAAGAGCCACAGCAATGCAAAATGTTCAGCATTTGAGTCGATTGCAAGGAGATGGTTTGGGCTATGATATTTCTTCAATAAATGATAATGGCTCACCACGTTATATTGAAGTTAAGACTACAAGCGGTGGTTTCAATCAACCATTCTATATGAGTAAAAACGAAAAGCACTTTTTTGAATATTACGAAGATTCTGCATTTATTTACCGAGTTTATAATTTTAGCAAGGAGACACGACACGGGGATGTTAGAGTTATAAGCAGTAGTGAGTTGTTTACTGATTTTAATTTTGACACAATAACTTGGCAAGTAACACCTAGATAAAAAAGCACTGCCTACAGCAAGGGGTGTACCCACTGTGGGTTGATACTGGGAACTCGGAACGGGTTAGCACGTTCGGTACAATTTTGTCCCCCCACGAAATCGTTGCTCGCTCTCCCACACTGCTCAAACCCCCAGCCGTTAGCGGACAATCGTATTCCCAAAATAGTTTTCCATCTGTTACAACCAAAATACCGAATGATTCGTCTTTAGATTATATTATACAATTTGCTTGTTGGTACGATACCAAAATCAGGTTGAAATTAAAACAAAAAGGAGCGTATGAAGTTTAAAAAGAATGTAGCCATAAGCGAAACGGGATTTATTTTCGACCCATCTACAGGTGATTCCTACACCCTTAACCCCATTGGGATGGAGTTGCTCAATATGATAAAACAAGGCATTCCCTTTGCCGATATAAATTCTGCGTTTACCACCAAATATGATGTGGACGCATCCTCATTTGAACGCTACTACTATGATTTTGTGGCAACGTTAAAACAAATTCAACTAGTTGAGGATTATGAGTAAGCAGAGGATAACCGTTGCCCTTTCGGGATTGAACAATATCGACAGCCCAGGTCCTGGTATTCCTGTAATAAGGGGCATCAAGGAATCGGAACTATTCGAACCCCGAATAGTTGGACTTGCCTACGAAAACCTTGAACCAGGTGCGTATATGCACAATCTGGTTGATAAAACCTACAAAGTTCCATATCCATCCGATGGAGTTGATTCTCTAATGAATCGCATTAGGTATATCAATACCATTGAAAAAATTGATGTGCTTATCCCCAATTTCGATGCTGAACTTTATGCGTTCATGAGGTCCGCTGACCTATTAAAATCAATGGGAATAAACACCTTTTTGCCAACGCTAAAACAATTTGAAGAAAGGCATAAGGCTAATCTACCCGAGTTTGGCGAAAAGTATGACGTAAAAGTACCTTTTAGCAAACCAATTGCTAGTGCAGCAGAAATTAACAACCTAAATGATGAGCTTGAGTTCCCCTATGTTGTAAAGGGTAAATTTTACGATGCATATATTGCTAATGATAAGGATCAGGCAAAAATGTATTTTCACAAGATTGCAGCCAAGTGGGGCTTGCCAATTATCATTCAGGAATTTGTAAAGGGTACAGAGGTAAATGTGGTTGCAATTGGCGATGGTAAGGGCAATACAATTGGCGCTGTGCCTATGCGTAAGCAATACATTACCGATAAGGGTAAAGCCTGGGGAGGGATAACGCTCGATGACAGATCGATGCTTGACCTTACACATAAAATAATTGGTGAAACCCATTGGCGCGGAGGGATGGAGCTGGAACTAATTAGGACCTCAAAAAATGAACTCTACCTAATTGAAATAAACCCCCGCCTGCCAGCTTGGGTTTACCTAGCTGTTGGGGCTGGACAGAATTTACCCGAAGCCCTGGTTCAACTTGCCCTTGGGCAAGAGGTGAAACCATATACTAAATACGACATCGGTACGATGTTTATTAGATACTCGTACGATATGATTTGTGGTATCAAAGAGTTTGAAAAACTTTCAACACTAGGAGAGCTTTAGCTCGTTCTAACTTCAAAAACCTATTTTTAATAATGTAAGTATGGAAAAGCTGCCATTTGAACGCCCGGTAATTCAGAAAATAAATGCGGGTCTTCCCAGTAAGTTTGGTATTCCAACACGTCTTGAGCCCATAACTCACGTTGAAGGAATTCCGGTTAAAGAGTTGATAGACAGATTTGGCTCCCCAGTTTACACCATTTCCGAGACGACCATCCGAAGAACATACAAGGATGCTTATAGGGCATTCTCATCGCGATATCCTAAGGTGCAGTTTGCCTGGAGCTACAAAACCAACTATCTCAATGCCGTTTGTCAGGTTTTCCATTCGGAAGGATCGTGGGCCGAGGTGGTTTCGGGTTTTGAATACGACAAGGCCATTGCCAACGGAGTGCCGGGCGAAAAAATCATTTTCAACGGGCCGTACAAAACCACTGCCGACCTAACCAAGGCCATTGAGAATGGTTCACTTATTCACATCGACCATTTTGATGAGCTATACGAAATAATAAAGCTTACGGAAACCACCCAAAAACGTCCAAGGGTGGCCATTCGGGTTAATATGGATACCGGCATTTACCCGCAGTGGGATAGGTTTGGATTTAACTACGAAAACGGCGAAGCCTGGGATGCTCTTAACCGAATAATGCAGTGCAAAAAGATGGATTTGGTGGGTCTCCACACGCATATTGGAACTTATATGATGACTGCTAGTGCCTATAGTATAGCCGCCACAAAACTGGCCGACCTAGCGCTTGGTCTGGAAAGAAAGCATAAGCATTATATTAAGTACATCGATATGGGGGGTGGCTTCGCTTCTAAAAATACCCTACGAGGGGCATTTTATCCTGGCACCGATACCACGCCAACCTTCGACGATTTTGCCGAGGCCATCACCTCTGCCTTGATGAAATCGGAGATTAAGCCGGAGAATCTACCGCTGCTCATACTCGAAACAGGACGTGCTCTAATTGACGATGCAGGGTATTTAATGGGGACTGTTGTCGCCAATAAGCGTTTGGCCGATGGAAGGCGCGCCACTATTATTGATGCTGGCGTTAACCTACTTTTCACCGCCTTTTGGTACGAGCACGATATTCGCCCTGCCCAACCAACATCGGAGCAAACCGAAGATACCACCATTTATGGACCGCTTTGCATGAACATAGATTTGGTGCGGAGTAGCGTAATGTTTCCACTTCTTAAAAAAGGGGACCACTACGTAATTAAGCGCATAGGTGCTTACAATAATACCCAGTGGTTACAATTCATTACCCTTCGCCCAAACGTTGTGCTGATTGATCCTCAAGGCAATGCTCACATTATCAAAAAAGCTGAGAATCTTGAAACGATGAACTATCTTGAACAAATTCCAGAGCATCTAAAGTAAAAAATGTAGGTGGTAATATTACATTTAGTCAATAATCTGAAGCATCAATGCAGGGCATAAAATGGTTCATTAATAGCATACTAAATAGCTATGGGCAGGTTTTCTTCTCAAATAAAAAAACTTTTGCCATCCTTCTCTTTCTGACAACATTTGTAGATTTTTATACAGGTTTATTTGGCCTTTTTGCAATCTCTACAACAAATGCCATTGCTTACTGGCTTGGTTTCGATAAGTACAAAATTAGTCAGGGCTTCTACGGGTTCAACTCCTTACTTGTTGGTTTAGGGTTAGGAATTTATTTTCAACCGGGGCTATTACTACTGTTAATTGTATTCCTTGCGGCGATTCTCACGCTATTCATTTCTGTGTCGCTCGAAGGGATTATTGGTAAGTACGCACTACCCTACCTAAGCATTCCTTTCGTGATCTCTCTGTGGGCAATGACCCTGGCTTCGCGTGAGTTTATGGCGCTTGGCCTAAATGAGAGGGGAATTTATACCCTTAACGATTTATATATAGTTGGAGGAGGTGGTCTTGTTAGTTTGTATGAGTGGTGGAATAGCATACCGCTACCCAGCTCCATCAGGAGCTATTTCCTTTCGCTTGGAGCCATACTTTTTCAGTACAATGTATTTACTGGTATAGTGTTGGCTGTGGGTTTACTTATATACTCCCGTATAGGTTTTACCCTTTCGGTGATTGGTTTCTATACCGCCTACCTTTTCTACATGCTGATTGGAGCAGAATTTTCCGAGGTTCATTACAGTTACATTGGGTTCAACTACATTCTCTCAGCCATAGCCTTAGGAGGCTTTTTTCTTGTGGCTAATCGAAACTCCTATCTGTGGGTTGTGCTTATTGTGCCAGTGGTTGCCATTGTCACCATCAGCTTAAGCTCCCTACTGGCTCCTTACTTTTTGCCTGTGTACTCTCTGCCTTTTAACCTTATTGCCCTAACTTTTCTTTACGTCCTGAAATTCAGAGTGAATAACAGGGCTAATTTACACCCTGTTTACATACAGCAAAATTCACCTGAAAAGAACCTCTACTCCTTCATTAATTACATGGAAAGATTTGGCAAGGATGCGCCAAACCCTATTCATCTCCCATTCTTTGGCGAGTGGGTGGTGACCCAAGGACACAATGGGGAGTACACGCATAAGAATAGCTGGCGGCATGCTTGGGATTTTGAAATGATTGATGACGAAGGAAAGACCTATAAAAATTCAGGTGATTTCCCTGATGACTACTATTGCTACGGCAAAAACATTGTTGCTCCTGCGGATGGAATAATTGAGGAGATTATAGATGATGTTGCCGACAACGTCATTGGGGAGAAAAACCTAGAGCACAACTGGGGAAACACCATAGTAATAAAACATTCAGATTATCTGTACTCCAAGCTAAGCCATCTGAAGCCCAAATCGATAGAGGTTAAAGTGGGTCAAAAGGTGAAACGTAATGATTTGCTGGGTAAGTGCGGTAATTCGGGCAATTCACCCTACCCACACCTTCATTTTCAGCTCCAAGAAACACCCCATATTGGCTCTCGAACCATTGATTACCCAATTAGTAACTATATCCTTAGGGATGGAACCACTCTTGAGTTAAGAACAACCGCAATCCCCCAAAAAGGTGATGTGCTATCAAGCATACAGATTCACCCCTCTCTGCGTAAAGCGTTTTATTTTATACCCGGCGAGAAGTTACGGTTTGAGGTTGCTGGGATCCAAGATAAAACTGTTGAATGGGAAGTAAAACTGGACTACTTCCTCAACAAATACATTGAGTGCAAAGAATCGCAATCGAGAGCCTACTTTAAGGTAGATAAATCAATGCTATATTTTACGCATTTTGAGGGCAGCAGAAAATCAATGCTTTACTATTTTTATCTTGCCGCTTATAAAGTATGCTTTGGATACTATAAAGAGCTTTGCATAAAGGATACTTTTCCAGTTAACCTTGTTTTCCCCTACTCAAAGCTGGTGCTACAAGATTTTATTGCACCCTTCAAACTTTACAAAAGCGGAGAGTATAGCTTAACGTACGATGGAGATACGGATCTGTTTGCTGACACCCAAATAATTCTTAACGCTAGCATCCATACCTCAACGCTTAGCTACACGAATAAAAGAATTGAAGCCACTATCCATGTGAATAATAATGGGATAAAATCTTTTGAGATCATTACTGATAACATGAAGCAAAAGATTGAACGTATTGACAATATGAATATAATTTACCAATGAAACCCTCACGCCAAGCAGCTAACCCAAAAGGCGATGAACCGAGCAGCCTAAGGCTGAGATTTCAGCGAAGCCAATATAATATGAGGGTTCCACAAGCGAAACAAAGGCTTCTTTACCATTGCAGCACACATTACTATTAATCAAACATATAACTTTTTATTCTTGTGAAAAAGGTTCTTAACATACTCGTTTTGCTAGGTCTTATTTTTACTAGCGGCAATGCGCAGGAAACCCTTAGCCTACCATCAGTAGATTCTCAAACCTATTTGCTTTGGTTACAAAAGGATTGGAAATCGCTTATCAAGGAAGGAAAGCACGCTTTGGAAAATAACATCGATTTTTATTACCTGCGGGTAAGAATGGGTATAGCATACTATGAGCAAAAAAATTACCACATGGCAATTCATCATTTTGAAAAGGCTTACAAGGTTAATGCGCAGGAAGCATACCTAAAGGAGTACCTTTACTTTTCATATCTTTTTGCTGGGCGCAATGCTGATGCTGCCATACTTGCTTCAACCTTTCCTCTTTCGCTTCGAGAAAAAGTTGGAGCGGCTAAGGATAACTTCATAGACCAGCTATCGCTATTTCACAATTCGAGTTTTTTAACAAATACCTCTGCTATCGAAAGCTATCCTGCTGAATTCTCGCCAGCAAATGATGGTTTTCAGGAGATAACCCGAAGATATAGCCTCTTTTCTATAGGACTACTTCACAAGCCAAATCCTTCTTTTTCAATAAGCCATGCTTACACAAATATTCAAAAAACATCATTCGGGTTTACGCTGGACTCTGGCTCTAAAGAAATTATTGAAAATCAAAAAACAACTGTTCACCAATACTATATTGCAGGTAGCTCAAGGTTAGCAAAGGGGCTAAATGTTGGCTATGGTGGGCATATTGTAAATATCCGTTACCCTGTTGATGTTTCGTTTTTCAGGCAGGGGCAAATATACACAGCTACCCAAATAGTTTCCAATACCGATGCCGTAGGCTTTATATCTGCATGCAAAAGCCTAAACTACTTAACTCTTGGTTCGTCCCTCTCTTTGGCGGGTTTAAACTCAGCCATTCAAGTGCAGGGCAACATTATTTTATCATTATACCCATTAGGCAATCTCAATTTATATAGCACTTCAACATTTTCCTATAAATGGGAGTCATACTCAAATCAAACTATTGACAATGCGGTTGTTTTTGATCAACTCTTGGGATTTAAGATTAATCGTTTACTATGGGCTGAGGGTTTTTTAACATTTGGCTCGATGAAAAATTTTGTTACAAACAATGGAGCCACAATATACAATGGGATAGAGTTTATTACCGGACGATACGGAGGAAGATTGATTATTCTTCTTAAGCCCAATATAAGCTTTATCACTACCTATACAAATCTAAGTAAGCTAAGCACATACACTGAAACAAACAATCCAAATTCTACATACAACCCAATTGAATACTCAAACCACTCAATAACAGGAGGAATAATATGGAACTTTTAAAAAAAACAACTTGGATTCAAGGTGCAATCCTAGTTATGCTCTTTTCATTCAGTGTTTTCGGTCAGGATGAAATAGTTATGGCTTTTAAAGAGAGTTATGCACTTGAGCAGAAAGGCGATTTTAATTTGGCCGCTGAAAAACTACTGAGAGTCTATCAGGCTGACTCGTACGAATTGAGCCTCCGTATTGGTTGGCTATACTACCTTGCTGGAAATTTGAAAGAATCGGAGAACTATTATGGTAAGGCCATTTCGTTAAGGCCATACGCCCTTGAGCCGAAGTTAGGTATGGCTTACCCGTTATCCGCACAGGCAAAATGGAACGAACTTATTGTTCTTTACAATAAAATTCTGGAGATTGATCCACAGAATACCCTTGTGAACTATAGGATGGGGCTTATTTACTACAATAGGCAAGAGTATGAGAAGGCCGATGGCTATTTGGAACGCGTTATTAACCTTTACCCATTCGATTACGATACAATAATCTTGTTAGCTTGGAATAAGGTGGCCCTTCAAAAATACAGAGAGGCGAAAGTGCTATTTAATAAAGCGCTAATGCATAGCCCCGATGATGCATCGGCAACAGAAGGGCTAAAGCTTATTAAATAAGAGGCTAAGCTCCATTACGCTCGCTATGCTATTCTCACCCCAACCACCAGCATATCGTCAACTTGCTTCCTGTTGCCCTTGTACTCCTCTATGGTTGTTTGTAGGGTAGCCTCTTGTTGCTCACAATCCTTACCATGAAGGCTAAGTAGCAGCTCGCGGAAATTCTGCAACAAGAACTTGATGTTTTTGGGGCCACCAAACTGGTCGGCATACCCATCGGAGTATAGGTATAGCATATCGCCCTTTTGTAGCCTTAACGATTTGTTGCAGAAAGGCTTGTTGCCGAGCACGTGGTGTCCAATGGGCATCTTGTCACCAAGTATTTCAATTAGGGTAGCCTTGTCGTTATGAGCCAATCTGTAGGTGGTTAAATGCTCGTCAGGTTCAATAGCCCCCTCCCTAACTACCATGGTCGATAGGTATGCACCGGCAAACACCATCTCAAGGCTTTTGGGGTCAATTATGGCAATGGCCATATCCATCCCGTCGGCCTGATCGATTTTCCCCTTCTCCTGGTTAAGCGACAGCAGCACCATATCGCGCATTTTCGATAGTATACTGGCTGGTTCAATCTCGGTTTCGCGGCTTACAATATCCCTCAGCAAGGTAATGCCAAGCATACTCATGAAAGCACCAGGAACTCCATGCCCGGTACAGTCGGCAGCAGCAATCAAAATTTTGCCATTACCAAGCTGCGAGGTCCAGAAAAAATCGCCGCTTACAATATTTTTAGGCTTATAAAGCACGAATGATTCCCAGGGCAGCTGCTGCATGGTGTTTTGGCTGGGTAGCACAGCATTCTGTATACGGCTTGCGTAGGTTATGCTGTCGGTAATAAGGCGCTGCTGTTCGGCAATTTGGTCGCGCTGGCGGGTAACAAAATCGCGTTGCTGCTCAATCTCCTCCTTTTGGCTTTCAATCTCCTCCTTCTGATTGCTAATCTCTATGTTCTGTTCAACCAGCAGTTGGTTAATCCGGTTCTTCTCGCGGTAGGCATAAAATATGAAGGCCGATAAAGCTCCCGCAAGTAAAAAGGCTACTACGAAAAATATTAGAACAACTCGTTGCCTATCGAGCCTAGCCTCCTGCAAGGCTTCGCGTTGTCGGGTAAGTAGCTCCTGCTCCTTCTCTCGCTTTTCAAACTCGTACTGCATCTCCAGCTTGGCAATATCGCTCGAGTTAAGGCTGTCCTTGTAGTTTGTATGATTTTTAAAGGTTTCCAAGGCTTTGCCCAAATTCCCAAGCTGAGTATAGATGCTCGAAAGGCAAAGGTACGCCTCGCTGATATCGGGGATAATTCTGTGCTTTTTAGCAAAGTCGAGGCTTTGGGTAAAATACTTGTGGGCTAGCTGGAGATTGTTGTTACGCATTTCAATTTTACCCAAATGGCGGTATAGTGAGGCTAGGTCGAGGCTGTCGCCCACGCTAGCTTTAAGCGCAATGGCCTCGTTCAAATGCTTGCGTGCTCTTTGGTCATCGCCCATATCGAGAAAGATAACCCCAAGGCTAATATGGTTCGCTGCCTGGCCAAAAATGTTCTCGGATTTCTCGTTAATGTCGAGCACCATCTGCGTGTACTCAAGTGCTTTGGGGTAGTTGCCCAGCTTATGGTAAATACTACCTATTTCGCTAAGGCTAAGGGTTACCCCCACGCTGTTGCCAGTTGTCTGCTCAATGTTGCGGTAGTACTCCAAAGCTGATTCGGCGTATTGCATTGCCCTGTCCAACAGGTCGAGCCGTTTAAAAAGTCGTGCAATACCCAGCGATGTCCATGCTAAGCCCTCTTGCTCGCCAACCTCCTCGTGTATATCCATAGCTTTGAGGAAGTGCTCTATTGAATGCTGATACTGCCCAATAACTGCGTACACATTGGCAAGGTTTACCAGGGTTCGGGCAATCTCAGCCTTACTGTTTATTTCTTGGTTGATTTCAAGCGCTTGGAGGTAATAGTCGAGAGCCGTTAGGTAGTTTGTCTGGAGCTGATTAACATTGCCCAGACGGTTAAGCGCAAGCGCTTTGCCTGCCTTATCGTTACGCTCATGGGCAATTTGAAGCGAAACGCTAAAGTGCTTGTTGGCCTGTTCAAACCTATTTTGAGTGTAGTATATGTAGCCAATCTGGTGGTATATAGCTTGAAGTTGGGCTGCATTTTTCGACTCCTGGGCGTAATCAATGGCTTGGTTAGCCAGTATTAATGCTGAGTCAGGATCCGACTGGGTATATAAAATCGATTTGTTTAAAAGGCTATCGGTTGTACTGGTGAGGTTTTGTTGCAAGGAGGCCTGTCCGCTAGCATGTGATACAAAAAAAATCAGCAAAAAGTTGAGAAGTATTGTCTTAATGCAACTAGCCATAAGGGTTGTGCGGGTTTTTGTGAATACCATTTGGATGCTAAATTAAACTTTTTTACCATTTGAAATTACATAACCCTCGAATAATATGGCGGAAAACGCTTTTTTAAAAGTAGATACTAAAAAAACATTTTGTACTTTTAACCGTGAATAAATCTGCTTGACAGATATTCCGCTGGTTTATAGCAGTTTCAGTTTTGAAAAATTTAATAGAGTTACGGTATGGCTATCCGGTTTAAGATGAATATCAGAGCAAAGCTATTGGCATACGTTCTTGCAACATCTATTTTGGTGCTGGGTTTTATAGTTGCCTTTATTCAGTATAGAACCTACAAAATTGCTCTAAACGATGCACAGGCCTTTGCCTTAAGCTCTGCCGAGAATGCAGCAAACTTGGTTAAGTCGGAGCTGGAGTTTGACCTGGGGTTTACCCGTTCGTTGGCTCACTCCTTTTATGGCTACCATAGGTTCGATAGCATAACCCGCGATAGCATCTATTTTGATATCATCAGAAATCAGATTGAGCAAAACCCCCGCTACGCCACCATTTGGTATAACCTTGAGTATTGGGCAATTGACCCAAACTACGACAAGAACTATGGCCGCCGATCCGTATCAACCTTTATGAAGAATGGGTATAGTCAGATTCAGATTGATCAGCGTAATATGACTGGCGACATAGTGGGTAGCGATTACCACAAGGCCAAGGTGAATAACATAGAGCTACTTTCGAACCCCTACTTCTACAAGATCGATGGGGTAAACGAGGTGCTTATGACCAGCGTAAGTGCGCCCATTAGGCATAATGGAAATTTTGTGGGGCTTGCCGGAGTCGACGTTACCCTCGATAAGTTTCAAGAAACAATCAGAGAGATTAGGCCATACAATAGCTCTCAGGCCTTCCTGTTATCAAATAACAGTACGGTTGTTGCCCATAGCAACGAGCTGAACCTGGGTAAAACGTTTCAGGAGGTGTACCCCGAAATAGCCATGGAGCACCGAATACCCAGCAAGGTGCTGATGGGTGTTTCCTATAGCTTTACCTGGGAATTTGATGGCGATCAGCATTTAGTTACCATCGCACCTGTTAACGTGGGAAGTTTTAATACCCCTTGGGCTGTGGGGGTTATAATCCCAATGAGCGAGGTTATGGTGGAGGCGCATAAATCAACTACGTACGGGCTACTGGTGGCTGCTTTGGGGTTATTCATTCTGGTTTTAGTGCTTTACTACGTTTCAAAAACAATTACAAGACCAATTATTCAAACTACTTCTGTGCTAAACGATATGGCTTTGGGCGATATCGATAGGAGCAAAGCGCTTAACATCAGCACTGGCGATGAGCTTGAGGATATGGCCAATTCGGTGAATAAACTGATTGAAGGCCTAAACCTAGCCGAAAGCTTTGCCCGCGAAATTGGTAAGGGAAATCTGGAGGCTGAATTTAAAATCCTTAGCGAAAAAGATCTGTTGGGCATTTCGCTTATTGAAATGCAAAACAGCCTAAGGCAAGCTAAGCAGATCGAAGAACAACGTAAGCAGGAGGAGCAAAAGCAGAGCTGGGCAACTCAGGGAATGGCTATGTTTGGCGACATCTTACGGCAGAATAACGATAACCTATACGAGCTGTCATTTAATACCATTCGTAACCTGGTTGACTATACCGGGTCCAATCAGGGTGGAGTGTTTATTCTAAACGATAACGATACCGAGAATCCTTTCCTTGAGATGACCGCCTGCTACGCCTTTGATAGGCGAAAGTATATGGAAAAATCAGTGGAGATTGGCGAAGGGCTTGTGGGCCGATGCTTCCGCGAGGGCAAAACCATTTTTATGACCGATGTGCCCGAGAACTACATCACCATTAGCAGTGGGTTGGGGCAAGAGCGGCCTCGTTGCCTTATTCTTGTGCCGCTTAGGTATAACGATGAAGTGCTCGGCGTAATTGAGATGGCTACCTTTGGGGTGTACGAAGATTACCAGGTTGAGTTTATCGAAAAGCTGGCCGAGAGCATTGCCGCAACCATTGCAAGCGTTAGAATAAATATACGAACTACTGAGCTGCTCGCAAAATCGCAGCAACAGGCCGAGGAGATGCAGGCTCAGGAGGAGGAGATGCGCCAGAATATGGAGGAGTTGCAAGCTACTCAGGAAGAGATGGAGCGTAAGCGAGCCGAGCAAGAAAAACTTCAGGAAGATTTTCAGAAGGAGATCATGCTGCTAAACGCCCTTATGAATAATATCCCCGACTACATCTACTTTAAGGACGAGAGTAGTCACTTTCTGCGAATCAGCAAATCAATGGTTAAACTATTCAATGCCAAAGCACCTGAGGAATTGATTGGTAAGTCCGATTTCGATTTTCACACCAAGGATAATGCCGAGCACTTCTTTATGGAGGAGCAGGAAATTATGCGTACAAAGCAACCCATTGTCGATAGAATTGCATACGAAAAGTACGACGATGGCCGCGAGCAATGGATGTCGGCAACCAAAATGCCACTATTCAATACCCATGGCGAGGTGGTGGGAACCTGGGGTATTAGCAGGGTGATTACCGAACAAAAAATGGCAGAGCAAAGGGTTCGGGAACTTGAGGCAGCGGTAGAAAAGCTTGAGGAGCAAACCAGTGGGCACGAGGGCGAGTACCAAGCCATTGTAAAGGCTCTCGATAGCACCACCTTTGTTACGGAGTATGCTACCGATGGTACCATCATCAGGATAAACGAGCCCCTACAAACCATTATGGGTAAAACAGCCGATGAGGTGGCTGGTAAGCACCACGCCGATTTCTTCCGCACCAAGGCCGATGATGATGCATCGTACCAGGAGTTTTGGGACGATTTGCGTAGAGGAATTGTTCGTCAGCATGTATTCAAGGGCTCAATTGGTGGTTCCAGGCTTGTGCTTAACGAGACATACTCGCCCGTTAAGAACGACGAGGGTAAGGTTGAAAAGATTATTGCCATTGCGGTAAAGGGGTAGCGGTCGGTAATCGGTAATCAGTAATCAGTTGTCGGTAATCAGTTGCCGTGCTTCGTAAGACAGCCGTTTTTTGGCTGGATGAAGAAGTAGGTTGTTGTTCTTCTAATCCGAAACACAACAGCCGCAATCTTTAGTCAGCCAGTTATATAAGTACTCGAAGGTTGCTGAGCTTGTCGAAGGTTGCTGAGCTTGTCGAAGGTTGCTGAGCTTGTCGAAGGTTGCTGAGCTTGTCGAAGCATCCGTACTCGCTACCTAAACCTCGGCCTTTACCTGTAATCATCCAATCAATAAATCACCCCAGACGCAGACAAGGCTTCGCACCCTGTCTGCCCTGTTGGCGACAGGCAGGGCTGACAGGTCTTCCAATCATCCAATCTGTCTCGGAATGCGAAGCATAACGAGATCATCCAATCATCCCATAGAGCATCCTTATCTCTTCGGCCCAAAGGTCGGGCTCTATGGTTTCCAGCACCATGGGGATGTTGTCGAATCGAGCATCGTTCATAATCCTTTTAAACACATCAATGCCCAGTAAGCCTTGTCCTATGCTGTGATGCCTGTCCACCCGGCTACCCAGCTCCTTCTTGCTATCGTTTAGGTGCATACCCATAAGCTTATCAAAGCCAATAATTCTATCAAAATCATTCCATGTTGTGGTGTAGCCCTCCTCCGATTTAATATCGTATCCTGCCGTGAACGCATGGCAAGTATCAATGCAAACCCCAACCCGCAATTTATCTTCAACCCTATCGATAATATAAGCCAGGTGTTCAAACTTGTAGCCCAAGTTGCTTCCCTGTCCCGAGGTGTTTTCGATAACCGCTTTTACCCCCGATGTTTTAGCAAGCGTTATGTTTATGCTCTGGGCAATGGTGTTTAGGCACTCCTCGTCGCTTACCTTACCCAGCGAGCTACCTGGATGAAAGTTTAGCCTATCGAGGCCCAGCTGCTCGCAACGCTGCATCTCATCGAGAAATGCTGCACGCGATTTTTCCAGCGCACTGCTCTCTGGATGACCAAGGTTTATTAGGTAGCTATCGTGTGGCAAGATATGCTGGGGCAAATAGCCATATTTTTGGCATTGATCCTTAAATTTTTGGATGCTCTCGCTGGTTAACGGCGGGGCAACCCACTGCCGCTGATTTTTGGTGAAAAGCGCAAAGGCTTTGGCTCCTATCTGGTGGGCGTTAATGGGGGCATTCTCAACCCCTCCCGCCGCGCTAACATGTGCTCCAATGTATTTCATGGTAGATTTTTTTGTAAGGATAAAGATATAACAAACCGTAATAGAATAAAAATGCCATCGCTATTGCACCCCTGCCTTTGCCGGCCAGGCAGGCCGCTGGGGTGCAGAATAATCTTCTGTTGTTTTACCCTATCGCTATTTCGCCCCTGTCTGCTGTCAGCGACAGGCAGGGAAGCAATAGGTTGTGGAGGAATGTTTCTGTTTTGATATTGCACCCCCACGGGGTGCTGAAGAAACACGAATATTATTGTGCTATCGCTATTCGCCACCTACGGCGGCAACTTCTGTACCCCAGCGGCCTGCCTGCCAGCCCAACTCCAGTGGTCAGGCGGGCCGGCATAGGCAGGGGTCCGATAGCGATAGCATTAGGAGTGGAAAGAGAACAGCACCTCGGAGAGGTGCAATAGCGATGGCAAAGGGAGTTGGAAAGGAACAGCACCCCAGCGGGGTGCAATAGGTTGTGGAGGAGTGTGTTTGGATTTGGTATTGCACCCCGCTGGGGTGCTGACAATCTTTGTTATCCATTTTCAATCGCTATTTCGCCCCTGTCTGCTGTCAGCGACAGGCAGGGAAGCAATAGGTTGTGGAGGAATGTTTCTGTTTTGATATTGCACCCCCACGGGGTGCTGAAGAAACACGAATATTATTGTGCTATCGCTATTCGCCACCTACGGCGGCAACTTCTGTACCCCAGCGGCCTGCCTGCCAGCCCGACTCCAGTGGTCAGGCGGGCCGGCATAGACAGGGGTCCGATAGCGATAGCATTAGGAGTGGAAAGAGAACAGCACCTCGGAGAGGTGCAATAGCGATGGAATAAGCAATTGAACGGGAAAAGCACCCCTGCCTTTGGTAGGGAGTGCAGAATATATTCCGCAATTCTGTCTTTATCGCTATATGCCACCTACGGCGGCAGGGGTAGTACCTCCAAGAGTTTACCTGCTGAAAGCAGGGCGCCATAGCGATGGCAAAAGGGGTTGAACGGGAACAGCACCCCTGCCTCACTGCCGAAGGCAGGTGCGCTTTAGTTTTGCAATATACAACCAAGCCATCAACCCCTGTCTGCCAGCCAGGCAGGCTTTACGAGGGTATTGAAAATTGCTTAGCTTGACGGCACAGGAAAATCCGTTTGCATAACATCAGCTACCAATATATTGTCTATAACGGGAGAGGCCTTTCTTGATGGCGTAAACCTTTACCCATTTGATTCTATTTAGGGTTTTGCCAATTAGCCTAGCGAAGGCGGCTAACATCATCTTTGGGAAATGAATAAAGAGGCTATCTTTGCGCCTCATTTAACTTTTGCTATGATTTCTGTTGACAGCTTAACCCTTGAATTTGGTGGAACAACGCTTTTTAAGGATATATCCTTTGCCATAAACGAGAAGGATAGAATTGCCCTAATGGGCAAGAATGGCGCAGGCAAATCGACATTGCTAAAAATAATTGCCGGAGTAAAAACGCCAACCCGTGGTAGGGTTACCGCTCCTACTAATGCCGTAATTGCTTATCTGCCTCAACATCTTATTACCGAGAATAACCGAACTGTTTTCGAGGAGGCATCGCAGGCATTTGCCAGTATCTTTGAGATGAAACGAAAGATTGATGAGCTGAACCATCAGCTTACCATTCGCACCGACTACGAATCGGATAGCTACTATAAACTTATTGAAGACGTATCGACCCTAAGCGAGAAGTACTACACCATTGAGGAGATAAATTTTGATGCCGAGGTAGAGAAAATATTGATAGGACTTGGGTTTCATCGTGAGGATTTCACGAGACCTACCAGTGAATTCAGCGGAGGATGGCGCATGCGTATGGAGCTGGCCAAAATTCTGCTGCAAAAACCCGACCTCATTCTGCTCGATGAGCCCACCAACCATATGGATATTGAGTCGGTACAATGGCTGGAGGAGTTTCTTATAAATAGCGCCAAGGCGGTTATCCTAATCTCGCACGACAGGGCTTTTGTTGATAATATCACGACCCGCACCATAGAGATAACGATGGGGCGCATTTACGACTACAAGGTGAACTACTCAACCTACCTTCAGCTGCGCAACGAGCGCAGGGAGCAACAGCAAAAGCAGTTCGACGAGCAGCAGAAAATGATTGCCGACATCCAGGAGTTTATCGAACGATTTAAGGGAACCTACTCCAAAACCAACCAGGTGCAATCACGGGTGCGAATGCTTGAGAAGTTAGAAATACTTGAGGTTGGTGAGGAGGACACATCTGCCCTAAAACTTCGATTTCCCCCTTCGCCCCGCTCGGGCAACTGGCCAGTTGTTGCCGATGGCATCTCAAAAAGCTACGGCGAACTTAACGTTTTCTCCAACGCATCGTTCTCCATTGAACGTGGCGAAAAGATTGCATTCGTTGGTCGAAATGGAGAGGGAAAATCGACTATGATTAAGGCCATTATGGGTGAAATACCTTTTGATGGAAAAATGATCCTGGGGTATAACGTTAAAATAGGATACTTTGCGCAAAACCAAGCCTCGCTGCTCAACGAGGAGCTAACCGTTTTTCAAACCATTGACGATGTGGCTGTGGGTGATATACGAACCAAGATTAAGGATCTGATTGGCGCTTTTATGTTTGGGGGCGATGATATAAACAAAAAGGTTAAGGTTTTGTCGGGAGGTGAAAGAACCCGACTATCGATGATAAAGCTGCTACTTGAACCTGTTAACTTGCTAATTCTCGACGAGCCCACCAACCATCTCGATATGCGCACCAAGGATATCCTGAAAAGCGCCCTTTTGGCTTTTGATGGTACGCTAATTCTGGTTTCTCACGACCGCGATTTTCTTGACGGGCTGGTTACAAAGGTTTACGAATTTGGAAACAGGGAAGTTAAGGAGCACCTTTACGATATACGAGGCTTTTTGGAAAAGAAGAAGATGGATAACTTGAAGGAGGTTGAGCGCAAGGGATAGTATTACTAACAATTCTACCCACCAAGTTCTATCATCTGATAGTTTAACTTAGGGCTCTTTGGCCAACGCTGCCACACGATTTTATAGTATGGCATTTCTTCGCCACCTCGCGAGAGGGCTCGTGCGGTAGTGGTGAACCACTTTAAAAACAGGCAGGCGAGCACCCGGTGCTCGCCTGCCTTAGTTTTTAAGCAAATTTAGTGGGTGATCTAAAATCCTCATTGGGGTCGTAAACCCAAAAATCCTTTTTGTAACCAACGGGTTGGGTGTACTCTGCTCCGGTTCCAAAATAGCCTTTACCGTTTAGAAATACACCAATGGCTGCATACCTACTTAATGGTTTTATAATCCAGGTTCTACTACGATTTCAGTGGAACAATTATATTTGAATGCCAGAAACATTCATAATATCAAAACATTAGGAGCGTATTGCTTGTTAAACATCATTATTTTGTGTAAACATCAAGTTACAAGACTGATATATAGCATATAGGTTATTTCTTCCACGAAATTGGTAGTAGTACCAATATAAAAATTAGGGCTTAAAAGGCTCTAACAGCCTTACGCCTGAGCTTAAATCTAGTTTTCTCATCGCTTACACGCTCGTGGTTGTATATGTTTTTCTCCCACTCGCCGTACATTGGGTTTGGAAACGCTATGAACCTGCGGCCAAACTCCTCACGATACTCATCAACAGTTGGCTGACCCCAGGTATCGGTGCGATCCTCAAAAACATCGGCAAAATCGTTAAGGTTATCGCCAAGCAGAAGGATGATGTCAAATTTCTCAGCTACTGCTTCACGACGGGGCTCCTTCCCGCTTATGGATTCTTTTAAGTAAAAGTTTTCGGGCTTAACGAAAGCAAACCCTAGCTTCTCCATATTACGCATGGTGGCATCCTGCTCATCAACGGTGCGATTGCTAAGGTATATAACATCAATACCCATCGACTGACAGAATTGCGAGAACTCAACCGCACCGGGGAGAGCCTCAGCTTGCTCAAGGGCAACCCATTCGCCCCACATCTCTGGAGTAAAAGGTTTTCCGGTTTCAATCATTTTACCCTGAAATGGGCTGTTATCAATCATTGTTTCGTCCAAATCAACAACTACCGCTTTGGGCTTATCGCTCTTTTGCTTACTATACTCAACTACCCTTTCCTTAGCAATATTAAAGCCCTGGTAGTACAACGCTTTTACCTCGGGCGAACTCTGGTACCATATGGTTGCAAGGGTGAGGTTCTCCTGATCCATATTGTACTCATTTTCTTTAACCTGTTGAGCACAACCTAAAACTATAGTTGAAGCAAGTAGGGCAATAAAAACTCTTCTCATGTTCATGCTTTTTCTGATTATTAATTACTATTACAATTTATAGATTATTTCTACTTCGTGGTTCTAAATTTCAGGTACTAAGTTCATTATTTTTTTAAACCCTTTAAAATATTTCAACAAAAAAATTTATACCGCTGTAACTTTGCGCTGGGTTGACCGTCATACCAACGAAACACCGCGAAAAAGAGCATGACCGCTAAGGAATACAATTCTTGTGTAGATAGCTTTGCCGATGGACTGTATCGCTTTGCCCTAAAAACCTTGGGCGATGCCGATAGCGCTAACGATGTGGTACAGGATTGTTTTGAGCGGCTGTGGGTAAAACACGACAAAGTTGATTACGCCAAGGCAAAATCGTACCTGTTCACCTCAGCATACCATGCTTGTATCGATATTATTAGAGTGAATAAGCGCAGCGGCTCAATGGACGAAACCACTGAGAGTAGCCTAAGCACCACGGCCCAGTACAACGACCTACAGGAGGTGCTGCATGAAGCGATTAAAAAGCTACCCGATATTCAACGCTCTATTATCCTGCTAAGAGATTACGAGGGATACTCCTACGAGGAGATTGGACAGATTACAGGGCTTAACGAATCGCAAGTAAAGGTATACATATACAGGGCGCGCATTGCCTTGAAGCAGTACATCGGACATTTAGAAACAGTGATATAGCTATGTCAATCAGCAGAAACAACTACGAGGTTTACTTCATCGACTATATCGATGGCAATCTGTCGTCTACGCAGGCCAAGGAGTTGCAGGCATTCCTTGAGCAAAACCCCGACTTGGCAGCTGAGCTAAATGGTATTGAAAACGCACATCTACTGCCCGTTGAAACCCCATATTCAAAACGTGAACTTTTAAAAAAAGATTCGCAGTGGGGCGTAGCTAACCGGTTAGATTACCTATGCATTGCAAAAATTGAGGGCGACATGACAGGCTGCGAGGATAAGGAGCTTACACATCTTTTAAAAACTGATACACGTGCAGGCACAGCGCTTTCGGATATAAAAAGAACGAAGCTCATTGCAAACGCAGAACTGGTATTCGGCAAGAAATCAGCAATTAAACGAATTGGCCTAGCTAACATATCGCATAGAATACTGCTAACCATTAGTAGCGGCGTTGCTGCTGCTATTATACTGGTTTTTGCACTGAGCGTTGGAATTAACCAATTCGACTCGATCAACGGTGAGCATTTTGCTGCTGATACCGAAACTCGAAATATTGCCATAGATGAGATGATTGAACCAGTTGCCCCTGAAGAATCAACCATAAGTATCGCTGCTGATGTTCCGAGTGTTATTGAAACTCCAATTGCAACCATAAAAGATAACCCCCAAACAATTATCGAAAACGAAACGAGCCATGTTTCGCAAGAAACGCACGAAGTTGATTCGAATATTGAAATCACTAAAATATCAAGTATAACTATAGCTCAAATACCACAATCAATTGTAATTGATGATAGTAAATCTATTCTATCTTTAGCGAAGGTCCATCTACCCTACGAAGCCCAACCCGAACCTGAACGCAGCAACCAATCAACAGGCGTGCGAGAAATTGGACTGTTTGAATTAGCCCAAATGGGATTCAATATGCTTTCGAGCGCAACCGGCAGAACGCTGAACCTAGAAGCCCAAAAGAACAGGGAAGGTAGAATTGAGAAAATTTATTTCGAATCGGAACTCTTTGCTCTTTCTGTGCCCATTCGTAAAAATTAACAGAGCTCTGTAACATTTTATTTACCTTGCCGTCATACAGCAAAATTCACAAATTAAATTTTCACTAAAAAAAATGGCATGAAATTACGATTAACTACTCTGGCGCTATCGGTTTTAACCACCATAACAGTGGCCCAAGAAGATAAGCTAAAAGGTCTACAAGATCTAGAGATGAGCGATACTACTAAGTACATCATCGTTGATACAACAAAAACCAATGTAGATACGAAAACCGTTACGGCGGTGAGCGGTAAGGATACAACAAAGATTAGAATAGGCAAACGCGAAATTGTGATCGTTGAGAAGGGTGGTACTACGTCTATTGAAATTCCCGAGACTGGCGATAAGCACACATTCGATAGCGATAAGGACAAAAACTTTACCTATAAGCGTAAGGCCCGTTTCAAAGGGCATTGGGCTGGTTTTGAATGGGGTTTCAACGGCCTTATGGATGCAGACCAATCGATAAATATGCAGGATGACCTAAAATATCTTGAGCTGAAGCAGGGTCGGTCCTGGAACTTCAACCTTAACTTTATGCAGTACAGCTTTGGCTTTGGAACTGATAAGGTTGGTTTGGTGACGGGCCTAGGGCTTGAGTTTAACAATTACCACTTCAGAAACCCAACATCAATAAAAGTGGAAGACGGTGTAACCGTTGTTAACAACTCGTACGCGCTTGATCCTAACAAAATTGTTACAAAATCGAAGCTATCAACCACTTACTTTACTGCTCCCCTGTTGCTTGAATTCCAGATTCCAACCAGCTACAAACATCGCATTTACTTCTCGGCCGGCGTGGTGGGTGGTGTAAAAATAGGGTCGAACACCAAGGTTGTATACGAGGGAACGAACAAGGGAAAGGATAAAGTTCGCGATGATTATAACCTGTCGCCATTTCGCTACGGACTAACTGCTCGGGTTGGTTACCGTAAGCTAAGCCTTTTTGCCACCTACTACCCCGTACAACTATTTGAGGAAAACAAAGGTGATGAGATATATCCTTTTGCTATTGGTTTAAGGCTGCTGAGCTTCTAATGGGCAATGCACTGCTCACTTCACTAAAAGTGCTTTCTTTTCGGGAAGCACTTTTTTGTTAATTATTAAACCCATATAACTATATTTGCGGTGTAGAGCTCAACCAAAATATAGCAAATGGGCAGACTCCTCCTTTTTACAGCGCTACTAGCAATATCGCTAACAAGCCAGGGCTTGCCAAGCAATATTTCTCGCATCGACAGCCTTAAACGATTAGAAAGATCGGCGCCACACGATACTGTTCGGCTGCGTATTTTAAGTGAAGTTGCAATTGCCTACTCCGATAGCGCATACTCAACAAGTATAGAATTTTGGAGAAAAGCATTAGCAATTGCCAATAAGCTGAAGGACAGGCAACAAATGGGCGATATTCATCACCAAATCGGTTACGTACTATACAATCAGGGTGAGTTTAGCGGCTCACTTCAGGAGTACAAAAATGCCCTTTCGGTTTATCAGTTTATCGATAATAAACAGGAGGTGGCTCGAGTTTACAACGATATTGGGTTGGTATACAAAACCTGGGGTCGTTACGAGCTAGCCATCGAGAACTTTCTAAGTGGCCTAAAACTATTCGAAGAAATTGGTGACGAGGAGGGAATTGGGATGATCTCGAACAATGTAGGGCAAATCTATTTTTTTAAAGAAGACTATCAAAACGCCATAAAGTATTTTACCAACTACCTCGTTGCAAACGAAAAAAGTAATCATCCCCGAGCCGTGGCAGGAGCGTCCAATAATATTGCTGCTGCATATGTTGAGCTTAATAATTACGATTTAGCGCTTCACCACTATAGCAAGGCCTTAAATATTTACGATTCGCTTGGCGTTGCCATTGGTGTTGCCATTCTAAGCGATAATATTGGAATGTTGCATACCAATATGAAATCTTACCCAGAGGCCCTCGATTATCATTTTAAGGCCCTCGAACTTTTTAAATCGATAAATAGCCAATCGCGCCTATCGTACACGCTAAAAAATATTGGTGTTGCATACTTTATGTTAGGCGATTACGATAACTCAAATAAATATTTACTTGAAGCAATTGATATCGCTTCACTTTATCAACAAAAGGAAACAGAAAAAGAAATATACTTTAACCTGAGTAACGTTTACGAGGCAAAAAAGCAACCAGAGAAGGCTTTGCACTACTATAAGCTAATGACCGCTCTCAAGGATTCACTTTTCAATTTGGAAACCAATCAGAATATTGCCACGATGGAGCTTCAGTTCGAAGCAGAGAAAAAGGAGCGCGAGCTCAAGTACTTTCAGCATAGGATTGAACAGCTAAAGGTGCTTAGGGTTGTTTCGGGTTCCATTATTCTAATCTTTATTGCCATAATAATTGCCCTAGCTCACGACAATAACCGGAAGCGTAAACTCATCGACCAGACGTTGAAACGAAAGGCTTTTCTTGTAAAAACACTGGAACACTCGCTAGCAAACCAGTCACAGGACGTGCCCAACCGCACCCGTTCAACCCTTCAGCTTTCCACATTGCCTAAATCAGCCGAGAACGAACGGGGAATCGCGGTGGCTTCATATAGCCATGGCACCAATCATATTGTAATTTCACTTTCCACCAAAACCAGTGATGTTCCGCTGGTTGCAATAAAATCATTCCTGCTGAATGAACTGCAGAAAAGATTAAGGGAGCCTAGCGAAATTTCTAATGAAGATATAGTAGAATTAATACGTCATAAATTGCTATATACTATAGATTTATTTGACCTTGACAAGGAAGAAGATATTTCAACATCAATTTTAGTAGTTGATGAGAAGACCTGCCGTATAAACTTCCAATCCAATCAACAAGTGCTATGGATACACCCATGGAATGGAAAGCTAATGCTGTGCAATAAAGACACGGTAAAACAAGAAAACGTCAACGAAAACGATATCTTACTCTTCCCCATTACAACATACGATAACCTTCGGTTGCTTGAATTTGGAGAATACCTTGCAAAAATTGCCAATACAATTTCAAGCAACAACGTGAACAGTAGGCTCGAGGTGCTAAGCAACGCCATTGTATCGTGGAATCTTTCCGAAACAACATCAAACCAGATACAGCTGCTAGCGCTTCGTGTTGGTTGTAATCAACCGCTAAGCATATTCTTCGAATCATAGTATTATTTGATTCTCTGCTTTATACAAAACGCTTGGGTATTACGAGCAATTATATTTTAACATTCGCTTCATAAATTGTTAAAAAGACATTATCTTGTCTATTATAAAAAAGAAAGTAGCCCTCATTTTAACAAACTAAACACTATGAGATTACTGCTCATTAGCAATTCTACCAATGCTGGCGAAGCCTACCTCCAGCACCCAATGGGTGAAATTTCATCATTCCTTGGCGGCATAAAAAAGGTTCTGTTCATTCCCTATGCAGCCGTTACCTTTAGCTTTAACGATTACCAAAAAATGGTACAAGAGAAATTTGATGAGCTAGGTATTGAGGTGGATTCTCTGCACCATCATCGGAACGCCAAGGAGGCAGTTCGAAATGCAGAAGCCTTTGTTGTTGGTGGGGGTAATACCTTTAGGCTTCTTAAAATAATACAGCAGCTTGACATTATCGAAACGCTGAGGTATAGAGTGCTCGACGGAATCCCTTACGTTGGTTGGAGCGCTGGCTCAAACGTAGCCTGCCCAACAATTTGTACAACCAACGATATGCCCATTGTTGAACCCGACAACTTTAGCGCTTTTAACCTGGTACGCTTCCAAATAAACCCTCACTACCTTGATGCTAATCCCGTTGGGCACGCTGGGGAAACCCGAGAAGAACGCATTGTAGAGTTTATCACCATGGATCCATTTTCATATGTTGTTGGACTTAGGGAAGGAAGCATGCTAAGGGTTGAGGATGGTGATATTAGCTTGGTGGGTACAAAGCCCGCAAGAATATTCAAACATGGAGAAAACCCCAAAGAATTTAATCCCGGCGACGATTTAGACTTTCTGTTTGAATAGATCTAGCTATCCCTAATGAGTTTTTTAGCCACGTTTACACGTGGCTTTTTGGTATTCATAAAATCCTAATTTTTCGTACATTTGCCCTCTTAACCCATTTCGAAAAATTTATGGACGATTGGAAAGACAAGCTTAAGTTTGCATACTCAACCAACCCCGACTATAAACCCGAGGAACAGGAAGAACAGGTAGAGGCGCTTGATCCTAGCAAGCAATCGCTTAGGGTGTGGATCGAGAAGAAACATCGTGGAGGGAAAGTAGTTTCAATTGTTTCGGGTTTCGTTGGCTCCAACGCTGACCTTAAAGAACTGGCAAAAATTTTGAAAACCCGATGTGGTGTAGGTGGAAGCGTAAAGGATGGTGAGATTATGATCCAAGGTGATTTTCGCGAGCGAATTATATCGATACTGCTTGATGCTGGTTATAAGAACGTTAAGAAAGCAGGGGGATAGACCAGGCTAGTTCACTTCTATACCAAATTAACCATTGTATATACTTACTTATGATCAAACAACATTTCTTCCTTTTACTCCTTCTGCTTCACACTGCTTTGTATGCATCTGCAGGCGATACGCTTAGGGTTATGCAGTACAACCTTCTTTACTACGATATGAATACATCATGGTGCACCAGCGTGAACAACAACGTAAACCAGAAAGATGCTTACTTGCGAACCATAACATCATACTACAAGCCCGATATATTTACGGTAAACGAGATGAACGGAAGCGTTAGCAGCGTAAACAGAATTATCGACAATGTCTTTAATGTCGACGGATCAACCAACTACCAACGGGCCAACTACACAGGCAGCTATCTGGTAAACATGCTTTACTACAATACCAACAAGCTGGCATTAAAGTCGCAAACCCACGTTTTAACATCACCCAGGCTCACCGATGTGTACCGATTGTATTATAAATCGGACGATTTAATACATGGCGACACCATTTTTATCACCTGCATAGTAACGCATCTGAAGGCCGGGAATACATCGAGCGATGCAGACACTCGCGCCCAATCGGCCTTACAAATAATGAACCATATCGATAGGTATAATATTGATGACAACATTCTGTTTATGGGCGATTTAAACGTGTACACCTCAAGTGAAGATGCATTTCAAACATTTATATCACCTACATCCACAGGATTTCAGCTGTACGACCCTGCAGATGCAATTGGCAGCTGGAACAACAACTCATACTATGCTAAGCACCACACGCAGTCTACACACACCTCGGGCGATTGCCATTCGGGGGGCGGAATGGACGACAGGTTTGATTTTATTCTAGCATCGGAGTCGATTATTGAGGGTAACACCGGATTAAGGTATGTTGAAGACACGTACTGGGCGTTTGGGCAGGATGGTAAACGCTTTAATCAATCGCTTATAAGCCCAACCAACACCTCACTTCCGAGCCATGTGATAAATGCCCTTTACAGCATGTCCGATCACTTGCCAGTTACGCTTAAGCTATATGTAGATGCAAATCCATTGTTGAGTTCAGGGATTAACGTGAGTCCTTGGGGTGGTATTAGGGTTCAAAACCCATTTGGCACCAACCTCTCTCTCTGGAGCGAATATGATCGAGCAGAAGAAATAGAATTGCTGTTGTTTAATCAGTTAGGCAGTATTGTATTAAGAAAAACATTAACAATATACCCCAGCGAGAAGCTCAGTGTAAGCACCGCGGGACTTCCCTCGGGAATTTATTTTTTATCCACCAAAAGCAGCAGTTTTACACACCTCTCAAAAATCATTAAACAATGATTGGCCAATGCGTAATGCTCTACTAATCTTCGTCATTGTCTTTACTTCTGGTCAGGTTTCGGGTCAGTACTACAATAGTGGCCAGGAACCGTTCAAACTTAAGTGGCAACAGATTCAGAGCGATAATTACCATATCGTTTTTCATGAAGGAACCGATTCCCTTGCACTCGTTTTTAACAAATACCTTGATTATTCGTTACAAAAGGTTTGTGCCACGCTTAACCATACACCACGAAAATTTCCGGTTGTTATTCATGGCAATAGCGTTATGTCCAACGGATTTGTTTCGTGGGCCCCAAAACGAATGGAGATTATTGCCACAAGTTCGTTAGATGCATCATCGGAGCTCTGGCTCAACCACCTTGCGCTGCATGAAACCCGACACATTGTGCAGCTCGATAAAATGTATGGTAGTACTTGGCGATTTGGTAATATAACCCTCGGACAGCAAGCCATAGGGTTTAAACTCTTACTAACCCCACTCTGGTTTTTAGAGGGTGATGCGGTTTTTGTTGAAACAGCTTACTCAAAGGCAGGGCGCGGAAGGCAGGCTTCTTTCTACAGGCACTACCTAGCTCACTTTGCAGAAAATAATGGGTCGAAATTTAGCTATGACAAATGGTTGCTGGGCTCGTATAAAGACTTTATTCCAAACCACTACAGCTTGGGCTATCAGCTGGTTGGCTACACTAACTACAGGTATGGTTCGGAGGTATGGAGCGATGCGTTAACTTCGGTTTCTAAAAAGCTATTCTTCACTTTTCCCTTTCACCGTTCTTTTAAAAAGAGCACAAACCAAACCATAAAAAGAGCTTTTGATGGGGTTGTATCATACCACGATTCGCTATGGGAAAGATTTAAACCTATAGATGAATCAACCAATTTTAAGTGGTTATTAAACAAAGACAGTAAGAATACCAATTACGTAGAATACACGTACCCCCATCTGCTTAACGATAGTACATTGATTTCGCTTGTTAAATCAATGTCGCATAGGCCAAAATTAGTTGCCATTGATTTGAACAGCGGCTCACAAAAAGAATTACATACCCCAGGAATTACAACAAGCCGTGTTTCATATTCAAACAACACGGCATTGTGGAGCCAGTATAGTGCTCATCCACGTTGGGATTACGTTAATTACTCGGAGATATGGATGTATGATATTGTGCGGCAAAAGGCAAGCAGGATTACTCATAAAACTCGTTTTTTTAATCCAGTTGCTTTTACCAATGGTACTATTGCAGCCATAGAGAAATGGGTGGATGGTGAAAGCTATATTGCCATTCTTGATGTAAAGGGTAATGTCGTACACAGGATTCGCTTGCAACCCACATTAGAGCTTAAGGAAATATGTAAAGGCGATGATTCTGAGATTTTTGCCCGTTGTGCATCTCCAAACGGAATGGTTGTAATCAGGTATAACGATATTGATAGTTATCCCGACACGTTAATTGGTCCTATACACAACGATATTTCCAACCTAGCATATAACAACGGTACGTTATACTTTACCAAAACCCATAATTATAGAGAAAACATATTTGCAATTAACATATTATCTAACAGTAAATATAAAATAGCCGAATCAACCTTTGGTTTAAGTGATATAAGCTACAACAATATGCTTGTAGCCTCAAAGTTCACCGCAAATGGCTCATATCCTGTAGCTGTAAAACCCGACTCAACGCAAATATATCATTGGGGCGATGAGGAAGAGCCGTTCTTTCCTACAGCCGAAATGTCGGCCGAAAGGCATATAGAGGTAGGTAGTATTAACCATCGGCTAGAATCATACAAATATGTAAGGGCAAAAAACCTATTCAACTTTCATAGCTGGGCCCCCATCTATTTTAACCCTATGGATCTAACTGATGGAAACGCTACATTCTATCCAGGCATAACCCTCATTTCGCAGAATTTAACGAGTAGCTTAACATCAAGCCTAGGGTACTCATACAATAAAACTCATGGGGCGCATGCACACATTGAAAACACGGGCTGGTATCCCAAGTTTATGGCTAGCTTCAACTACGGGAACGAGTTTGCAATGGTACAACACGGCCCCTTGGCTCCAAACTTTTTAGCCTATTCCGGTAATCCTAGCATGACGGCCCGTATACGGGTTCGGTTACCCCACACGTTTACCTCGGGGCGTATAGTTACATCAGCTAATCTTGGGGTTTCGTTTATCTATACAAACAATTGGACGTGGGACTACCGTAACGAGGTTTACCAAAAATGGTCAAATGCTGCCGAGCCATACCTGTCGTTCTACTCCATCACACGAATGGCTCATAGGGATATTCGGCCCAGGTACGGTGTACAATTCTATGCAGCCACCCTTAACTCGCCAACCAGCAGGGTGATGGGTAGTGCCTCTTACGTTAAGGCTTGGCTTTACCTTCCTGGAATTACTACAAACCACAGCCTGCTACTAACGGGGCAAGGAGAAAAACAAAATCCGAAGCAATACCTTAGATCCCTTCGATATACCCCAGCCAGAGGATACGAACGCTCCTTATCAGAATCTGTGATCACCGCCAGTATCGATTACACTTTTCCCGCTGCATATCCCGACATAGCCATGGGCCCTGTTTTGTATTTAAAGCGGTTGGTAGGTAATATATTCTTTGATAATGCCATCGAAAACAGGTATATGCAGACCGATCAGGGCCTCACTCCCCAAAAAGAAAAAATACATTCAGTGGGCATTGATCTTACTGCCGATTTTCATATATTGCGCACTACCTACCCTTTGAACATGGGATACAGGGGCGGATACAGGGTAAATGAAGGTGATTTTTTTCACGGTATAATTTTCTCAATGTCGTTAGAGTCATTAATGGGATATCTACCTAATTTACACAATGCATCCATAAACTTCTAATTAAAGTAAAGGTTATTAAAACACATACTATCAATACTATGTCGAACAATACTTACATAGCTGAACTAAAAAGAAATCTCCGAAGAGAGATTAAGCAGAGGAAAAAGGAGGCTAACGGGTCGGCAATGATGAGGGAGTCGGCACAAATATTCGAAGAGGTTGAAAAATTGGAAGCCTTCAAAAAAGCCAAGGTTGTGCTTGCGTACTGGTCGATGCCCGATGAGGTTTTTACCCACGACTTTGTTATGAAATGGTACAAGCATAAACAGATATTTTTACCCCTCGTGGTAGGCGACATGCTTGAACTGCGCGAATTTAGCGGTATGGATTGTATGAGGGTAGGCTCCTCATTTGGTATTATGGAACCCCATGAGGGTAAAATTTACAACAACCAGGCAATTGACTTTGCCATAATACCTGGCGTAGCTTTCGATATCCACGGGAATAGGATGGGGCGAGGAAAGGGTTACTACGACAAGCTGCTAACAGGCCAAAACATATATAAGGTTGGTGTTGCCTTTAGCTTCCAGATGGTAGATGTTGTACCAACTAATGATTTTGACATTCCAATGGATCGAGTTATTTACCCAAAATAGAATTTTATGAGAAGATTATTTCTGGTTACCCTAATTTACTTTTTTGCTATAGTCGCATTTGCTCAGGCACCCGACGATTATTACTCATCGGCTCAGAATAAACATGGGAAACAGCTTATGGAGGCCCTTCACAATATTATTAATAATCACACAGTGCTTAGCTACACCCCTGGCCTTTGGAATGCGTTTTACGAAACCGATATGAGAACAGATGGAAAGGTGTGGGATATGTACTCTTCGTGCTCCTATACATTTGGTGCCGATCAGGATAGCGGCTCTGGGGGAACCGTGGAGTGTGATGTTTACAATAGAGAGCACTCATTTCCTCGCAGCTGGTTTGGAGGAGCCATTGATCCTATGAATACTGATCTTTTCCATATTTACCCAACGGATAAAAAGGTGAATGCAGTGAGAAGCGATTACCCATTTGGGGAGGTTGGTACAGCAAGCTACACCTCATCAAACGGAAGCAAATTGGGAGGCTCATCGTTTGCTGGTTACAGCGGCACTGTTTTCGAGCCCATCGATGAGTACAAAGGCGATTTTGCCCGCACGTACTTTTATATGGCCACTCGGTACTTCGACCAAATGCACACATGGTCGAATGAGGTTACCAATGGAACTCAACACCCTGCTTTTGAGGAGTGGGTTGTTGATCTTTTGCTAGAGTGGCACCAAAACGATCCCGTAAGCGAAAAGGAGATTGACCGGAACAATGTGATTTTCGAAAAATATCAACACAACCGAAATCCATTCATCGACCATCCGGAGTTTGCTGTGCGTATTTGGGGTGATGAAAGTACATCAAACCATATTGAAGGTGAAAATCCGTTTAGTGTATACCCAAACCCAGCTAATGATTTTATTAACTTAACGGGATTGTATATGGGCGAGGGCGAGGTAATAATTTACTCTGCCATGGGAGCCGAAATTAAGCGATTTAACAAAGAGTTGCACACCCAATCGATACGTATACCCACAAACGATCTTTCGGACGGAATTTACCTACTGCTGGTTAAAACGCCTACGTATCGAGAATCGATTAAACTAATAATTTCGAGGCAATAATATAAATATAACAAGAAAGCCTGGCAATCACCAGGCTTTCTGTATATTGTATACTACTATACTACTTAACAGCGTTTCCATCGTAGGCCCACTTAAGGTATGTTGCACCCCAAGTAAATCCTGCTCCAAAAGTGGCAATAATTATGTTGTCGCCTTTACGTAGCTGTGGTTCCCACTCCCAAAGGCAAAGAGGTATAGTTGCACTTGTGGTATTTCCGTAGCGCTGGATATTGATCATAACCTGTTCCTTCTGTATTCCCATACGCTTAGCGGTAGCCTCAATAATGCGCATATTGGCCTGATGAGGCACTAGCCAAGCAAGCTGCTCTGGCTCAATGTTGTTTCGCTTCATTATCTCAACAGCGGTATCGGCCATATTGGATACAGCTGCTTTAAATACGGCTTGCCCTTCCTGGTAAATAAAGTGCTGACGCTTGGCTACGGTTTCGGCAGAAGCCGGATAGCATGAACCACCAGCAACCTGATGTAAATGCTTACGACCAGAACCATCTACGTGCATAATTGAATCAACCACACCAAAACCATCCTCGGTGGGCTCCAGTAGAACAGCACCTGCACCATCGCCAAAAATTGGGCATGTTTGCCTATCGGTATAGTCAGTAATTGACGACATCTTGTCGGCACCAACAACTACAACCTTTTTGTGCGAACCAGACTCAACAAATTTTGATGCTGTGACCAGTGCATAAAGGAAGCTTGAACAACCGGCATTCAAATCGTATCCAAAGGCATTCTTTATACCACACTTATCGCTAATGATATTGGCCGTGGCGGGGAATTGCATATCTGGAGTTACCACTCCACATATCAGCATATCAACCTCATCGGGGTGGGTATTGGTCTTACGCAACAAATCGTTCACTGCATGCGTCGCCATATGGCTTGTACCAAGGCCCTCGCCTTTAAGTATTCTACGTTCCTTTATTCCTATACGGGTCATAATCCACTCGTCGGTGGTATCGACCATCTGACTAAGCTCCTGATTCGTGAGGATATAATCGGGAACGTAACCGGCTATCCCGGTAATGGCTGCTGTAATTTTTCCCATTAGTTGAATGCTTCTTTAATTTTACCACATAGGTTTGAACTGATAACTGATTTGGTTTGCAAAATCATATTCATAATGGCTTTTGCGTTGGAAACACCATGACCAATTATCACGGGTGCGTTAACACCAAGTATTGGAGTTCCCCCATAGTTCTCGAAATTAAACATCTCGAAAAATGGGTCTGAAATTTTGCGCTTTTTAATTAGATGATAAAAGGCTTCGGCCTCTTTCAACACCACATTCCCAACGAATCCATCGCACACAACTACATCGGCCTTCGCATTGGAGAAAATATCGTGCCCCTCAATATTGCCCACAAAGTTGAAATCGGAATTATCCTTCATCAGCTCGTAGGTGCTTTTGATTACCAGGTTGCCCTTCTCATCCTCCATACCAATATTAAGCAGTGCAATCCTTGGGTTATCAACACCAAAAATTAGCTTGGCATAAATATTCCCAAGTATTCCATACTGGTACAACACGTCTGGTCTGCAGTCGGGATTAATACCAACATCGAGCAGCAAATTAAATTTACCCTCGGCAACAGGTATATAGCTGGCAATAGCCGGGCGAATAATTCCGGGTACAGATTTTATGGTGTACATAGTACCAACCAGCATTGCGCCGGTATTACCTGCACTGGCAAATCCATCAATTTTCTTTTGGGCAAGCCATGAAAAACCAACGGTTATGCTCGAGTCTGTCTTTTTGCCAACTGTTTTTGCCGGGTTTTCCCCCATCCCAATCACTTCGGAGCAATGAACGATTTCGAAATTCGATTCGTCAACACCCTCATTACTGAGAATTTGCAGAATTTTCTCCTTGTCGCCAAAAAGAACAATTTGCTCTTCGGGTAAAAGTTGTTTTTGGGCTTCTATTGCACCTTTAACAATGGCATTAGGTGCATAGTCTCCACCCATTGCATCTACACCAATCTTCATAAAAGTTGATTTTTGAATTTGTAGGAATGGGGAAAACCAGCTACTGCTATGCAGTTACTGTTTTCTCAATTGCTAGCTTGCCACGGTAATATCCGCACTCTGGACATACCCTGTGATACTGTGTGGTTGATCCGCAATTTGAGCATGTAGATAGGGTTGGAGCCTCTGCTTTGTAGTGAGTCCTACGCTTGTTTTTCCTTTGCTTCGAAATTCTACTCTTTGGATGTGCCATTTTGGTAATTATTTATTGTTACGTAAAAAGTTTTAATTCTGATTATTCATAAGATCTTTAAGCTTATCCCATCGAGAATCGGTTGAGCCCTCCTCTCCTGTGTTATTATTATCTGTCAGCGAAAGCTTTTGTATACGGTCAAGCATTTCGCTATCGCAATCTTCTGCATCGGTTCCAAGGATACCATGGTAGCGCTGAATGGGTAGGCTAAGGCATATGCTCTCGTATATATACTGGGCAAGTAAAAGCTCGTGCTCATTGCTGTTAACATACCATATGTCGTCGCTCACCTCTACCTCTTCGATGGAATCGGAAATACGAACCACTAGCTTACCCTCGAACTCGGTTGGTATAATAAATGGCTCTAAGCAGCGGTCGCACTTAACCTCAACATCGCCTTCGATAAAAAAGTCTAGCTCAAGCAAATTGCTCAAGCGATTGAGTATAACCTCAACGCCAAGCTGACCATTGGTTATCTCGCTACCCTCAAATTCGTCAAAAAACGCCTTATCAACATCAAAACTAAACACATGTTGACCTACTGCAAGTCCCTTGAACTGAAGTAAATATCTATTTAAAACTTTGCTCACCTCTTCCAAAAAAACATCCCGCAAAGGTAATTAATAATATCAAAACACAAAATCTGTTATACAAAAGTTGGTCTAATCGCTACTGTTTACTTAGCTTCTTTCTATCGTGCTCGTTGAGGAGGATTTTCCTTATGCGCATGGACTTGGGTGTAATCTCAACATACTCATCTCTCTGAATGTATTCCAGGGCCTCTTCCAGGCTAAACTTTACGGGAGGTGCCAGAAATGCTTTATCATCGGCCCCTGATGACCGCATATTGGTAAGCTTTTTCGATTTGGTTACATTAACCACCATATCACCCGCTCTACTGTTCTCTCCGATTACCTGTCCTGCATACACCTCCTCATGCGAATCGATGAAGAACCGGCCCCTATCCTGCAGCTTGTTCAATGCGTAGGCATAAGCGGTACCGCTCTCCATTGCGATTAGCGATCCGTTTTGACGTGTTTCGATATCGCCTCGATAGGGCTCGAACCCCTTGAATCGGTGGGCAATAACGGCCTCACCAGCGGTTGCTGTAAGCAGGATGTTGCGTAAACCGATAATTCCTCGAGCGGGAATCTCGAACTCGAGATGCACCCTGTCGACCCGTCGCTCCATAATGAGCAGGCTACCTCGCCTTTGCGTAACGAGCTCAATGGCCCGACCTGATACCTCGTCGGGTAAATCGATGGTTAAAACCTCGATGGGTTCACACCTCTCGCCACCTACCATCTTTATAATAACCTGTGGCTGTCCTACTTGCAACTCATAACCCTCACGCCTCATTGTTTCAATAAGTATGGAAAGATGAAGGACACCACGACCAAAAACGGTAAACGAATCAGCAGATTCGGTGGGCATTACCCTTAGGGCCAGGTTCTTTTCAAGCTCCTTATCGAGCCTATCCTTTAGGTGACGCGATGTAACAAATTTGCCATCCTTCCCAAAAAAGGGTGAATCGTTGATGGTAAAGAGCATGCTCATAGTGGGCTCATCAACGGCAATGGATGGTAGTGCCTCGGGGGTTTCAATATCGGTGATAGTATCGCCAATATCAAAACCATCGATCCCAACCAGAGCACAAATATCACCGGCCTCCACCCTATCAACCTTAAGCTTGGCTAATCCCTCGAAGGTAAGGAGCTCCTTGATTTTTGATTTAATTAGCTGGCCATTATGCTTAAGCAGTCCAACTTGTTGCCCAACGCTGAGCTCTCCGCGATACAACTTACCAATGGCTATACGGCCAACGTAGGATGAGTAATCTAAGGATGTTATTAGCAGCTGGGGCAATCCCTTGTTAACCTTAGGTTCGGGAATGTGTTCAATTATTGCATCTAAAAGTTGCGTTATATCTTTCGCTGGAGTTCTCCAATCGGTTGACATCCAGCCCTCCTTTGCGCTACCATATATGGTTGGAAAGCTAAGCTGATCCTCGGTGCCATCGAGATTAAACATCAGATCGAATACCTGCTCTTGTACCTCTTCGGGGCGGCAATTGGGTTTGTCAACCTTATTGATAACCACAATGGGTTTTAGCCCAAGGGCTAGCGCTTTTTGCAGCACGAATCGTGTTTGGGGCATTGTACCCTCGAAAGCATCAACCAAAAGCAGCACACCATCGGCCATATTGAGTACACGTTCCACCTCTCCACCAAAATCGGAGTGGCCCGGGGTGTCGATAATATTAATTTTTACGCCTTTATACGTTACCGATACGTTTTTTGCCAAAATTGTTATACCGCGCTCGCGCTCTAGATCGTTGTTGTCGAGAATTAGCTCGCCAGGCTTCTCGTGTTCCTTGTATAGGTTGCTTTGGATAATCATCTTGTCAACCAGGGTGGTCTTACCGTGATCGACGTGAGCAATAATGGCGATATTTCTGATACTTAGCATCTACTTGTTTTTTGGGGGTGCAAAGGTAATGCTAATTTTGCTTTTTGGTGCTTAAAACAATGTTAAGATTGAAAATTATTGATTATCAAACAGGGAGTTAAGGTGACTAATGGGAGTAAACGTAGAGAATTTGAGGGGAGGAAACTTTTTTAGGGCAGTAGTTTCAACCTCATCGGTTTGAAACACCTTTGATAATTCATTTGTCTTGAACTAGCTATCTGCATTTAGGTAAAAAACATTTTGTAAACGATGATAAGGCTAAGGGTTTTGCTACAGATACACTAAAAGATCACATTTTATTCAGAGTGAGCGAAAGTTGAGCTTTTTGTATGATTTCCTAAGATATTGACAGCAAGAAATTGATGGAGGTATATGAATTTTAAATTTGTAGCAGAGCTAAAATACTCCAAAAGAGGTAAGAAAAGATCAAAAAAAATTAATTTAGCCTCGCCAAAAATATACAAATACCTAAGCACTGATAAAACAAACCTAAACGAAATGAAAAGCTTTAAGCAACTTAACGTAATAATTGGGTGGTTAGTGTTTATAATAGCCGCCACTGTTTATCTTCTTACAATGGAATCGTCGGCCAGCTTTTGGGATTGCAGCGAACGTATTACTGCTGCCTACAAGCTTGAAGTTCCACACCCTCCTGGAGCTCCCTTCTTTATGCTCTTGGGTAATTTTTTCACAACATTTGCAGCCAGCCCCAGTCAGGTGGCCATTATGGTAAACGCTATGTCGGCTTTGGCAGCTGCGTTTACGATCCTTTTCCTTTTCTGGACCATAACCCACCTTTCGCACAGGTTGCTTGTAGCAAGCGGAAATGAACCCACGCTAGCCCAAACCATTGCAATTATAGGAAGTGGAGCTATTGGTGCTTTAGCCTATACATTTACCGATAGCTTTTGGTTTATTGCTGTGGAAGCAGAGGCATACGCCACATCATCGCTGTTCACGGCTTTGGTTTTTTGGGCTATACTAAAATGGGAAAATGTTGCGGATAAACCTCACGCCAACAGATGGCTAGTGCTTATTGCTTACATCATGGGTTTATCAATTGGTGTTCACCTTTTGAACCTACTTACCATTCCGGCAATCGTATTTGTATACTACTTTAAAAAACATAAGACAACTAAATGGGGCATTGTTGGAGCCTTGGCCGCATCGGTTGCCATACTGGGAGGCATAATGTATGTTATAATACCCGGTGTAGTTACAGTGGCATCAAAGTTTGAGTTACTCTTTGTTAATGTGTTCAAATTTCCCTACAACAGCGGGGTTTTAATCTTTGTCGCTGCTTTAGCTTCTCTTCTCGCCTATGGCTTGTGGTATACTGTAAAGCATAAAAGGGTATTGCTCCACACTTTAATTTTGGGAACGGCAGTAATTACCATAGGCTACTCATCGTACGCTCTACTTGTGATTCGAGCCAACGCAAACCCACCAATGAATCAGAATAACCCATCATCAGTATTCTCGCTACTTCACTACCTTAACCGCGAGCAGTATGGTACCCGACCACTTGTTACCGGGCAGTATTACAACGCCCCCGTGGTTGACAGCAAAGACAAGCATACATACATTCAAAAGAACGGTCGCTATGAAAAGACCTACCTAAGAACGGAGTATCAGTTTGATGATAGGTTTAAAACCATATTCCCGCGTATGTGGAGTTGGCAAACCGACCATATCACCGAGTACAAAAAGTGGGGAGATGTGAAGGGGAAACCCATAAGATTAACAACCCCATCGGGCGAACAGGAGGTTCGGCGAGTCCCAACGTTTGGTGAGAACGTAAGGTTTTTCTTCAGCTACCAAATTGGCCATATGTATTGGCGCTACTTTATGTGGAACTTCGTGGGTAGGCAAAACGATATTCAGGGTCACGGTGACATTATGAATGGTAATTGGCTCACCGGTATAAAGGGGCTTGATGCCATAAGGCTAGGCAACCAAGATGAGCTTACTACAGAGATGAGAAATCATCCAGCACGAAACACCTACTACATGCTGCCGTTAATTCTTGGTCTGCTGGGTTTGGTTTATCAGCTGATACGAGACCAGAAAAACTTTTGGGTAATTACCCTCCTGTTCGTATTAACGGGTATGGCCATTGTGGTGTATCTAAACCAAACGCCACTTCAACCCCGCGAACGCGACTACTCTTACGTTGGCTCGTTCTACGCATTCTCAATTTGGATTGGTATTGGTGTTCTTGCCATTTACGAATTCCTAAAAAAATACTCAAAGGGTGTGGTTGCTGCCGTAGCTGCCATAGTGATTGCCCTTCCTGTGCCAACCCTTTTGGCCTCACAAAACTGGAACGACCACGATAGGTCTGGGCGATATATTGCCCGCGATTTTGCGTATAACTACCTGAATACTTGTGACCAGAATGCTATCATCTTTACAAATGGCGACAATGATACATTCCCACTATGGTATGCTCAGGAAGTTGAGGGTATTAGAACCGATGTTAGGATTGTAAACCTCAGCTTACTGGGGACAGATTGGTATAGCGAACAGATGAAGTGGAAGTCCAACGATTCCGACCCCCTTCCCATTACAATGGATTTCGATAAGTTTGTGCAAGGTACGCGTGATGTTGTATATGTCCTCGATAGGATTCAGCAACCTGTTGAGCTGAAACAGCTAATGGACTTTGTAGGTAGCGATAATTCCGACACTCGGCGTCGAGGACAGGGTGGCGAAATGATTGATTACCTGCCCTCTAAACATATCAAAATTACAGTTGATAAGGAAAAGGTGATTGAGAATGGAATAGTTAAGCCCGAGGATGCACATCTAATTGTAGATGAAATTACGTGGACCATCGAAAAGGATTATATCCAAAAAAATGAGATGATGATCCTTGAAATACTGGCAAACAACAACTGGGAACGGCCTATTTACTTTGTTTCAACAGGTGGTGATTCAGACATTGGTTTATCCAACTACCTCCAGCTCGAGGGGTTTGCTTATAAGTTGGTACCAATACGTACCGAGCCAACCGACTACCTTTCGGTAGGTAGATTAAACGTTGATAAGCTCTACGAAAATTATTTAGACAAATTTAAGTGGGGCGGGATAGATCAGCCAAACGTTATGGTTGATCACAACGTACAAAGAACAACGCTAGTACTTAGGCTTAGAAATAATTTCAACAGGTTAGCTGAAGAATTACTTGAAATGAATAGGATTGATTCTGCAGTAAATGTACTCGACAGAATTGTAGAAATTTTGCCTCAGCAAAAGTTTCCCTACGACTTCTTTGTAATTGGCCTAATTGAGAGCTACTACAGTGCTAACGAAACGGAAAAAGCCAACGCTCTCCTGAGCGATTACGCTAACGCATCGCTTGAGAACCTAAGGTACTACTTTAGCCTAAGTCCCCAATTCTTCAGACTCGTAGGGTACGACACAGAGCTTAACCTACAAATTATGCAAGAGCTTCTGGCTGTGGCGGAACGTTTTGATCAGAAAAAGCTAAGGGAGACATTTGAGCCTCAATTTAACAGCTACATCTCTAGGTACTACCAAGCCCGATAGATTTTAATTGTGGTTCTACCACAAATTTAATGGAAGAATGTAAATTATAGTAAACCTAAATCTTTGGTTTGGGTTTGAAGACAGAATTAACATGCTTCAACCTTCAAACTTCCCTGCCCGACTGCATCGTTCAGGCGCGGGTCTTCGGACTTCCGACCCTAAAATCATTCCACTAAAATTGCAGTAGTACCTTAATTGTAATTGCAGAGAAAAGCCGCTTGCTAAGCGGCTTTTCTCTTTAAAAAATACTTTTTAATATCGAAGGTAATTTATATCATCAACAAAAACATCTGCGATTTTGCGGATATTATTCCAATTAAGTTATTTTTGTAGAACATCATCTTGAAAATCACAATGCCATGTCACAAATAATCGGCGAAATTATTCAGGTAATTGGTCCTGTTGTTGACGTATCGTTTTCCGCATCAGGCTCAGAGCTACCACAGATTTACGATGCCCTAACCATTACACGGTCCGATGGGTCTCCCCTAATTGTTGAATGCCAACAGCACATAGGAGAAAAAACCGTGAGGACCATCGCGATGGATTCTACCGATGGCTTGCACCGCGGTATGAGGGTTGTTTCAACCGGGAAATCCATCACTGTTCCCACGGGTAATCAAATTAAAGGTAGGCTACTAAACGTAATAGGCGACCCTATTGATGGGATGCAAAGCCTATCGGCGGATAATGAGTATCAAATTCATAACAAACCTCCAAAGTACGAAGACCTAAGTACAGAGACCGAGGTGCTGTTTACAGGTATTAAGGTTATTGACCTACTTGAACCCTACTCCAAGGGTGGTAAAATTGGCCTATTTGGCGGTGCCGGAGTTGGCAAAACAGTTATCATCATGGAGCTAATTAACAATATTGCCAAGAAGTACGAAGGGATGTCCGTCTTTTCTGGTGTTGGCGAACGAACCCGAGAGGGAAACGACCTGCTTCGCGAGATGATAGAGTCGGATGTAATTCGATATGGCGATAAGTTTAAAGAGAATATGGAGGCTGGCGGTTGGGACCTATCGTTAGTTGACGATGAGGAGTTGAAGAAATCGCAAGCCACACTTATTTTTGGCCAGATGAACGAGCCTCCCGGAGCAAGAGCAACAGTAGCGCTTTCGGGACTTGCGGTGGCTGAATCGTTCAGGGATGGGGACAAAGGTGACGGTAAGGGGAATGATATTCTTCTATTTATCGATAATATTTTCCGCTTTACGCAGGCGGGTAGCGAGGTTTCGGCACTTCTAGGTCGTATGCCCTCGGCAGTTGGTTATCAACCCACCCTGGCAACAGAAATGGGCCTGATGCAAGAACGAATCACCTCCACCCACAGAGGCTCTATTACATCTGTTCAAGCGGTATACGTTCCTGCCGATGACTTAACCGACCCTGCCCCTGCCACAACCTTCTCACACTTGGATGCCACTACCGTGCTAAGTAGAAAAATTTCCGAATTAGGAATTTACCCTGCCGTTGATCCCCTTGACTCAACCTCAAGAATTCTTACAGCCGAAATTGTTGGAGAGGAGCACTACAGAACGGCACAAAAGGTAAAGGAAATTCTTCAGCGCTACAAGGAGCTTCAGGACATCATTGCCATTTTAGGAATGGATGAGCTGAGCGACGAGGATAAGCTCGTTGTTCATCGTGCCCGGCGCGTTCAACGTTTCCTATCACAACCTTTCCACGTTGCCGAAGCGTTTACGGGACTAAAAGGCGCCATTGTTGACATTAACGACACCATTAAAGGGTTTAATATGATTATGAATGGTGAGGTTGATAAGTATCCGGAAGCGGCATTTAACCTGGTGGGCACCATAGAGGAAGCGATTGAAAAGGGTGAGAAAATGCTGAACGAATCGAAAAACAAATAGCCATGCTGCTTGAGATAATCACTCCACAAAAAGTGTTCTTTAAAGAGGAGGTTGACCTGGTTAGGGTTCCTGGCGAGAAGGGTTCGTTTGCCATGATGCATAACCATGCTCCCATCATATCATCGTTGGAGCCTGGCATTATTAAGATAACACAGCTAACCAACGATAGGTACTTTGAGCTTTTTGAGCAGGCAATAGTTGAACAACACTCCAACAGGGTAACCATTTTGGCTACCCGAATTGAAGAGACGTATCCAATACTGGTTCGATAGCTAACAACATTTGGCTAACTTAAATCTACTTGACCCTTTATGGCCATGGGGAGAAAATTATTACTGCTAGCCCTTTGTTTTCCTACACTTCTGTGGGGTCAGCAAACCATCACCTTTACCGCTGCCGATGGGGTTACGGTAACAGCCGATCATTACGTGGTATCAACCCAAAAACCCTACCTCCTACTTTTACACCAGGCTGGGTATAGCCGCGGAGAGTATAGAGAAACCGCTCCAAAGTTGGCTAACCTTGGATTTAACTGCCTCGCAATCGATTTACGCTCGGGGGGAGAAGTTAACTTTGTGAAAAACCAAACGGCTATTGATGCCACAACAAAGGGACTATCAACCCAGTATACTGATGCCATGGCAGATATTCAGGCAGCGCTAAGCTACATTTCGTCACGATCAACAAAACCGATAATCGTTATAGGCAGCTCGTACTCTGCATCGCTGGCACTAGTTTGTGCAACCGATAACTTTAGAATTAAAGCGGTTGTGGCCTTTTCGCCTGGCGAATACTTTGGCGATAAGCTCAACGTGAAAGCTGCTACTCAAAACTTGTATGTGCCCGTGCTAGCCATGAGCACAGCGCTAGAATATGAAGATATGGCGAAAATGCTGGATCACCTGAACCCTAAGCATCTTAATCTTTTTAAGCCAAGCAACGGGGAGGGTATTCACGGCTCCAGGGCTCTTTGGGATAGAAACCCCACTAGCGAGCAGTACTGGATGGTGCTAACGCAGTTTTTTAGCCAACTAAACCTCAAATAAAGGATATGCCTCTGTGTTCCTTTTGGCTTTAAAAAACCAAATCATTTTAGTTGTGGGATATAAACTCGTCGATGGTTTTTAGCATCAGGATGGGAGGTATTGGCTTTGCCAAGTAGCTATCCATACCGCTTTCGCGGCAAGCCACCTGGTGATCGGTTGCTGGGTAAGCGGTTTGACATATGACTTTAACCTTGCTGTTTATTCTTTTTATCTCCCGGGTAGCCTCAAAACCATCGAGTTCTGGCATAACCACATCCATTAAAATTAGATCTACCTTATTCTCCTTCACCATATTTACAGCCTCTCGGCCATTCTTGGCCCATAACAGATTAGCCCCAGTTGGCCGAAGAAGGGTTTGTATAAACCTGTAGTTCGAGTCGATATCATCTGCAACCAGTATGGTTTTGCTTTGCCAGTTAAAAACATCCTTGTGCTTTGGTGCTAGTACCACCGTATCGAATTTGTTCTTAACCGGGATATAAGGTAAAGTAAAATAAAATGTTGAGCCCTGATCCTTGGTGCTATCCACCCAAATCTTTCCTCCCAACCTTTCGATAATGTGCTTTGATATGGCCAAACCTAGACCCATACCATTGAACATACGCGTTCGGCTATCGTCGGCTTGGCGAAACGGGTTGAAAATTATGCTTTTCTCTGTAGGTGTGAGGCCAACTCCCGTATCGATTATGTAAAAGAGTAAATTGTTGGCATCCTTAAATGTGTAGCCCAACTCAACAAAGCCAGAGTTGGTAAACTTTATGGCATTAGTTAGAAGATGTTTAACCACTTGCGATAGCCGTTTTGAGTCGGCCAGAATGCTAAAGGTATCTTCTAAAACACCCAACTTCACGATGGTTTTAATGGATTTGTTCTCCATAAACTTCTTATTGCTAACCACCTCGTTGAAGGCGTCGGATATCACCTGATTAAGCCTACACTCCGTTTTACTTATGGTAAACTGGTTGGTTTCAATGGCCGAAATATCGATAAGGTCATTGATCAAATCGAGGAGTTCGTTTGAATGGCCAACCAGCAGAGCTGGTATCTCCTCTTTATCTTGGGGTGAAACGGAATCGTTACTGAGTAAAGATGAAAATCCGAGAATTGCATTTAAAGGAGTTCTAATTTCATGCGAGAGGTTTGATAGGAAGGAGGTTTTTAGCCTCTCGGATTCTTCGGCCTTGCCCTTGGCTATAACAATCTGTTTCTCGTACTCCTTACGTTCGGTGATATTATCGAAAACAAAGATTAGGTGCGATATGATTCCCTCACGATTTAGAACTGGGGCAATGGAAATAGCAAACCACTGGGGTAAATTATCGTACAGCGAGAGTTGCTGTTCGCCCTGATAAACTCCTCCATTAAGTGCTACATCTATGGCGTCTTGCAGCTTATTTTCTTTTGATGGTAAAAGGTATGGAAACTGTTTTCCAAGTATGTCTTCACTGGTAATGGTCGCATACTTTTCGAACTCAGGGTTGCAAAACTCTACCTCACCTTTAGGTGAAGTTATTAAAACCCCAATGGGTGAGTTGACTATGGCTTTTGTAAGCACGTATGAGTTTTGCTCTGCCTTTTTACGCTTGGTAATATCAATGGAAACACCACCTATTAAAGCCACATTATTTGCTCCAGCAAATTTAAACTTGTGGGTAACATAGGTACGGTCAAAACCATTGCTATCAACTAGCTTCTCCTCTGTAACAAAAAGTCCATACTTATCAACCAGCTTGTCTTCCTCAAAAAATTTGTCAGCTAAACTTGGGTATATCTTTCTTAAATTTTTCCGCCCATCAACCACTGGCCCAAAAACCTTATCCATATACTTATTCTGGTAGTACATATTACCCTGAAAGTCGCGAATAAAAACCCCCACGGGCATCGAATCGAGGAGGGTTTCGTACTGCTTTTTGGTTTGGTTCACTGTCTCTTGAGCAGTGTGCAAGTCGGTGATATCCTTGAAGTCCTCAATAATACCGATCAAATCGCCCTGCTTGGTAACGAAGGGACGGGCTTTATACTGATATATCAGCTTTTTGCCCTGGGCACTGTAGCGAATCTCTTTTGATTGAACAATGCTAAGGCCCTGCTTAATCTGCTCTAACGGGCAATTAGCGGTATGGCAGCTACTGCTTGGGAAAATATCGTAGCATTTCTTGCCAATAATTGCGTCTGCATGCATTCCTGTTAGCAGGCTAAAGGAAGAGTTTACGTTAATGACATTAAAGTTCTTATCAACTATTCGAACCCCATTGGCTGTAGCATTAAATATTTGGCTTAGCTGATCGTTGTGGCTAAGAAGCTCGTTGGTTCGTCGATGTTGCAAATTGATCTCCAGCTTTTTCTTGATGCTTAACAATGCACTTAAAATGCTATTGTGAAAAAGCCTTACAATTAGAACCGCAATCACCATGAAAAAAAGTATAAAACCGACAACCCATATTAGATGATTTTTGTAGGTAGCATAGTATTCGGTTATATCTATGGCGTATATAATTTTAAGGGTATCCGTTGCTTCGGGAAGAACGCTGGGTGTTGCATCGGTTAACACGTAGTATGCCTTATCGGCTCTTATGGTTTTGGGTGCCGTTGGGTTACTTAAGTCTATACTACTTAATAGCTGATGGGCATCGTGGCCTTCGGTAGGCGAAAAAAACAGTGGGGCTATGGCTGGTTGTTTAGCGATACTGTCGTACCGGACAACAAAGGGAATAATACGAGATGAGCTGGATACGGCCTTAAAGCACTCCACATCGCTAAGGCCAAGGGTAAGCACAAACTTACTATCGCCAATTTGTATGTTTTTCGCCTGATAGTGGTAAACACCCCTGTCGGTAAAAGCGATGTGGCTACCATCAGACAAACCAGCTCTGCAAAGATTAAACTGATGATAAAGCTCAAGGCTATCAGAGCAGGTTCCGTAAACCTTTTTCCCGTCAGATGTGAAAATGGAAAAAAAGGCATTCTGGGGCTCAATAAAATTTTCCAAAATTGGGTGAATTGCCTCTGCAATTGCAGCAGGTTGCTGAGATTCTATGGCGGAGGTTACCGAAACACTACTTAGCGATAATGATATGGCGTGGTTTAATGAAAGGGCTATTAAGTCGTAGCATTGATTAATGTGCGCGGTTGCACTACGCACAGCCTCGCTTATAAGAATTTCTTTAGTACGTCGGTACTGATACGCGGTATTTGCTAGAAAAAAAAAGGAAATTACGGTATACAACGATACAACGATGATATATAAATTCCTACGAGTTTTTCCATTAACAATAGAAATAGTTTTCACAAAATATGTTATTTACAAAGGCTTTTAAGAGATACTTGAGCCAAATGTAATTTTTTTTTTTGAGTTCAATACAATTATCAAACTAAAAAGGGAATGGAAAGTCCGTACCATTGATAACGTACGTACAAGTTTCTTAATTTTAGGGTTTTATAACCCTAAAGGATTTCTTCTCGTTTCCCTCGTAAACTAGGGTTAAGATATAAACACCGCTTGGGAGATACGCTGTAGATACTGTAACTGTATGCTCTTCAACAATCGTTTTTGTGGCCAACGCTTGTCCAAACATATTGGTTAAAACTAGCTGCTTGGCATTGTCAATACCCGTAACTTTAATATAATCGTTAAAGGGATTTGGTTGAACAATAACCGCTGAGTCGATAGTTTCTTCGGGCAATTCACGAGTTAAACTTACAGGAACATTAACATCACGCCCTGCAATTTGAAATGTGGATTCCATTTGTTGATAACCCGTGGCCTGAACAGTAAAACTGTACTCTCCGTTTTTTAGCTTAACATCAATTTGACCGGTTTGATCTGTTACCAAGGGTTTTTCGTAACCTACAATAGATATAATTGCATTCTCTAGACTCTCATTCTTTGCATTACTCACCATAAAAGTAGCTATATACTCAGGTATAATGCATGATATTAGTGCCTCCCAGCCTTTGTAAACAATACTCCCATCGGAAGAGAAGTAAAAAGTAATGGCTCCATGTGGATTTGTGGCAGTTAGCGTTCCAATATCAACTCCGTTGGAATTGCTGTAAGGGCTTCCAGTAAAGTAAGCAGAAGTGGTATCCACACCATCGAAAACATACAACTTATCCCAAGCGGTTGCTGCACCCTCAATAAATGCGTAGCTAAATTCTGCTGAAATTGCTTTGCCCTCATCGTCAGGGTAAATGGTCATTGTGTACTCCTCGTTATCGGAATAGTCACCATCAGGGCCACCCGAATCGTAAAAACGGGCAAGGCATGTGGATACTGAATTGGAGGAACCCATCCAAATTTCGGGTAACTTACCAACCATTAGCTCTACCTCATGCTCTAGTCCGTACGATTGGGGTTCGATTCGTATATTTAATACTTCAATAGTTTCTAACGGCACAGACTCGAGCGCAGATATTGGGTAACTTACTATACTTTTATCGCCTGGAGCAAGTTCATCAATAGTCTGTAGATCTGCTCCTAAGATAATGTTGCTTGAAGTTGTTGTTAAATAAACTGAAATGCTATTCAATGGGGAGTCGCCGCTATTCAACACCTCTACTGCCAATAGGGCATCCTCACCGGGGTCGAGGTGGCTGGGCGTTCCTTCTCCGCTATCATCAACCTCTATCGTCCCCAATTTAATATGAGGCGCTAGCGCCTTAAGCTGCAAATATGATTTCCAAACTTTTGATCCATCGGATATCTCGAGTGTGAAAATTGCCTTGTGGCCATTTGGAACCTCATCCGATAGGCTTAAGGTAAAAGCATCCTCGATAATCTTGCTTGAATTATCGGGTTCGGAACCAAAAACACCTGCATATATTGAGGCACTTGAGGTTAATGTAAAAAATTCATCCCAGCCAGTAAGCGTAACGGTTACTTCATCGGTATCCTGATCGCCAATATTCTTCAAACTGATGTCCAAAGAAAACTCCTCACCGTAATCGGGGAGTGAATTATTATTACCACTTGGGTCGTTTAAAGTATACTCCATAAGCGTTACATGGGGTTCACCCAAAACTGCTGCTGGAACTTGCGAAAAATAGGGTTGGGTTTGAGGGCGAGTTACCACAATGGTAACATTTCCTCCACCAAACACTGGTTGAATGAGCACATTTACAGATCCCTCTAGGCCAACAAGAGCCGAGCCGAGCAAAATCCCATCCTTACTAATGGCCACATACGATCCGGGAAGGGCGGAAACCTGATACACAGAAACTCCTATAGGGAGTATATCAATATGATTGACATCATTAAGCTCTGCCTCAGTAAAATATGGTACCAGCGATGGGTCGCCAAGAACATTATATGCTTCCCAGTAGTAAAGCGTTGATGAGTGAGTACTATAGCCTTCGATATGTGCCTCGGTTACGGCTAAGTTCCCAATAAAAACAAGCCCAGATGCACTTAGGTATTGCGTATTAAATGGAGCATCATAAGCTCCAAAGGAACTCTCTTCGAATGAAGGGACATAACCATCATTCGTACCCTGTATGGGAAATGCCCCAACTGACCAGTAAAAATCTTCGAACCAATAGGTATTCGGCGAGGACCCAATATACGTTACGGCTCCTTTATCCTTGGCTCGAATCCAGCTTTCTCCAATAGACACCCCACCAGTAAAACCAAAGTCGGCCGACTCGCAACAGTTACCAATTACAAAAGGATATTGATTTGAGTTGGAAAATCCATTGATTGTATTAGCATTAAGCAATGGGTCGCCCCAGGTGGTTTGGCTACAATGTGCGGTATAGTTTATAAATCCAACGGAAATACGCTGCGTATCGTAACAACCCGTATAACCAGCATTATTATTGGGGTTGTTGGGATCATTCTCGACACCATATCCCCAAACCGTGTTAAATCCGTAGGTTGAATTAAAATAATTTTGAGTTGCATACTTTACAGTAGGCTCCCCGACACGGGGATTCCAAGAGGCATCCTCACCTGCAATTAGGGTTGCATTATTTAGGTAGCTGGGATTTGAGAACTGATACTTCTCGTAGTACAATATTTTGCTAACGATATTCTCAAGCTCTTCGGGTGTTTGGGCAGAAAGTCGACCGTAGTACATCTCGGGAAATTGATCACCATCTACGCTGGCATAATACAAATCGGTTGCTCTGCCCGTCTTTGTACCTGTAGCCGAAGCTGGAACCTTGTCAACATCTCCGACCAGCACAAGGAATGTGGGTGCTATCTCTCCAGTGCTATAGGCCGAGCTGATGTAACTTTTTATATCGGCTGCTGTTTCACCTATTTCATCGGTATAAGCAACTTCCAAAGAAAATCCCTTTTCGGTTTTCCATTGGATAAAGGGTTGAAGTTTTTCTTCAAAACTCCTATGGCTAACAACCACCATTCCAACAGGATATTTAGTTAGGTCGGTTTGCTCTTCGTAAATATCCTTAGTGTAGGGATTAGATAGCGTGCTAAAAATAGGTTCGAAATAGGGCGAAAAGGTTTTTCTGCGGATATCATTCTCAAGCTCAATACTGCCTCCATTTATCAATATCTCAACATCTATATCATTAAATATCCTTATTGTATTTTCAACCGGATTGTACTGAACTGGGTTCACTTGTAAAAGGGCAATCCTTACCCCTCGGAGCGTACCCAATATGCTTATTTGAACCTGAGGCTCATCATCCATATAGGAAAGGATGTAGGAGCTTTTATTGTAATGCAATGGCAGTTTCTGTGGGTCATCGTTCTTACGAGCAGAGGGTTGATTGGGGTAAATTGGGGCATCTATTCCATTCTCGGCTAGTGAAATATCTTGCTGCGAGTAACCATTTACTTGTGCTGTAACTGTTGCTCCATTTGGTATTTGAATTAATTGCTTGTATGCCGGAAGTTTTGGCTCACCAATTTTTCCTGTAGCATATCCTTTCCCGAAGTAGAGGTCGACAAATTCTCCATACTCCTTGTCTTGCACAGTAACTCCATAGAGCGCATCTAAAGTAAAATGCATCTTAACTGACGAAATTGAATTTACAGTTGAACCGGCTGTACTTAACTTTTTGTGTTCGCCTAAGGGTATAACATAATCCTGCGCAGCAACCTTTTGAGTTGATACAACGAATAAGAGTATGGTTAAAAGCCGAATCATTGCAGGTTTTGGGTATATGGTTTATGTTGTTGCTATAACTAATACTAAACGAAATCTATAAAAAATTGTTTGATTGATAGCTAGGATTTTACGTCATTCTGGTTCGATGTGAGGCTGTTGAAGTGATTATATACTAACCGTGCTCTCTGCTCTCCTATTAAACTAGATAGTTCGCCCACCGAAGCCACTGCAATTCTATGAATACTCTTATACTTTTTAAAGAGCTGCTCGACCGATTTTTGCCCAACTCCCTTTATACCAGATAGTTGAGATACATTTGCAGTGTTTGACCTACGATTACGATGATGCTTAATGCTGAACCTATGTGCCTCATTTCTTGCGTTTTGTATTACCTTCAATGATTCGGAGTTCTTGTCGAGGTAAAGCGGAATGGGGTCGCCAGGGAAGTAAATCTCCTCTAATCGTTTTGCAATTCCAATTATCGAGATTTTATTATGTAAATCTAGCTGCTTTAGCGCTCCATAAGCAGCACTAAGTTGGCCCTTACCCCCATCGATTACAACTAGCTGAGGCAACGATTGGCCAGTTGATAGTAAACGCGAATAGCGGCGCGTAATAACTTCGGCCATTGAGGCAAAATCGTCGGGTCCATCAACGCTCTTAATATTAAATAGGCGATAATCACGCTTGGAGGGTTTTGCGTCTTTAAACACTACGCAAGCCGACACAGGATTTGTTCCCTGTAAATTGGAGTTATCGAAACATTCGATATGATAAGGTAAAGTTTTGGTTTTAAAATCGTCTTGTAATGCCTTTATTATCCGCAACTTTCGCTTATCACCATCCATTTTTTCGAGCTTAATATTTCGCTCATTCACATAGGCTTTTGCATTGCGTTGCGAAAGCTGTAATAATTTAAGCTTATCGCCTCGTGTGGGAACAGTGTATTTTAAACCATCATGGGTAAACTCTGGGATAAACGGAACCAAAATTTCCTTGGCTTTGCTATTTACTCTTTGCCTTAACTCTGTAATTGCAAGGGCAAGTAAATCCGAAACCGATTCGTTGAGGCTCTTTTTTAACTCTATGTTATGCGACTGAATTACCGAACCTTGAACAACTTTAATGAAATTAACACATGAAAATTTCACATCCTCAATTATGCTAAACACATCAATATCTGTCAGCTTGGGATTTACTATGGTTGATTTTGCCTGAAAACGCTCAAGCGCAGCAATTTTCTCTTTGTATTGCTGTGCATGTTCAAACTGATAATTTTTTGCGAACAATAGCATTTGGTCTTTAAGAACTCTCTTTACCGCCTGTATATTACCATTTAATATATCAACAATTAAAGTTATACCTTCATTATAACTCTCAGCTGATTGATTTCCTACACAAGGTGCAAGGCAATTGCCAATTTGGTACTCAAGGCATGGTTTAAACTTACCAGATTTAATATTATGCTCATTTAGAACTAGGTTGCAGGTACGCAGTGGATACAACGACTTTATTAAATCGAGTATTGTTTTAAGTAGCACCCCAGATGTATATGGACCAAAGTACATACTGCCGTCGTGCACAATTCTTCGGGTGCTATATACTCTAGGAAAGGGTTCGTTTTTTATACAAATCCAAGGATAGGTTTTATCATCTTTAAGTAAAACATTATACTTTGGTTTAATTTTCTTGATCAGATTATTCTCAAGTAGTAATGCATCGCTTTCAGTATCTACGATTATATGCTTAATATCGACCACCTTTGAGACTAGCACTTTAAGCTTAGCGCTTTCGTACTTGCTCTTATTAAAGTATGAAGAAACACGTTTTTTAAGATCTTTGGCCTTACCGACATAAATTACCTCATTGGCATCGTTTAAAAATTGATAGACGCCGGGCTTATTAGGTAAGTAACGCACAATATTTGCAGGCTTATCTTTCAAGGCGACAAATTTTAAAACAGGTACAAAATGGCGTATTTATCGGCGAGATATACTAGAAATAAAGATACGCTAAATGCAATAATTGGTGCTAATAGCCACATAAAAAAGAACTTAACAACTTCAGTCTTTTGAAGAATGTTTTTGGCCCCCAGCTTGGCTATGCCAATACCAATTATTGCCGCTACGTTGAGCTGAACCAATGAGGTGGGTATGCCCTTAAGTAAGGAGGCCATGAGAAGAAGCGATGCTGATATAAAAGCTATAATTGCTGCCTCTATCCTACCAAATAGGACGATCTCCTTACCGGTATTCTTAAGTATTCTATTTCCGAAAATTGAACTTCCTAATCCAAAACATGGAGCAATAATTAGGATAGAAAAGTTGCTTACCAACCAACCATACTTTTCGGGGTCAAGATCGAAAAAATTTAATGTCATTTGAGTTAAGGGGCCACTTGCATTAGCTACATTATTTGAGCCTATTGCAAAGGCAACATACAACGAAAGGACAATTAGCAAACCTTTTAGCAAAAAGCTATTATTCACCTTGCTTGAAATGGTGTAGCCCCTTTTGCGTAGGGGCTTGTAAATATACTTACCCACAAAAAAACTTAGTACAAACGATACAATGGGTAGCAAGAACCAGGTGGGTATTATTTCGAAAAAAAGTTTGGATGAATTAAAATCTCCAAAATAAAGTGCAGGCGCCACCATGGCTAATACTGTTGATTGACTAGTAGACTGAGGTATTCCTGCAATGTTAGCAACAAGGAGTGAAAGAGCAACCGAGAAAAATACTATTGATAGCATTACGCTATTAATAAGCGAAGGGTTTACTATACCTGAACCTAATGTAGCCGCAGTATTCTTGCCAGCAATTGTTGCTCCAAGAAATACCATTAGGCCAAACAACCCGGGTATAAGGCTTTTACGAATCACATTGGCTCCGTACGCTGCCGAAAAGGAGGGAGCTGTTCCACTGCCGCCCATATTAAAAGCGAGGAACATACCCAGGATAAAAGGGACAAACATTTGTGAATAAGTTTTGGATTACTAATTCACAAATATAAATAATTAATAAAACAACGGTACCGAGGAAAATTTATTAATATCGAATAGGCCGTTGTGGTTTATTTTCAAATTAGGTATTACGGTAAGGGCCATAAATGATGCTGTCATAAAAGGAGATTTAATTTTACATCCGGCTGCCAGCACTGCTTTATTTAGCTCTTCGTACTGAATGCTGACTTCCTCCCCCAATTCATCGGTCATAAGACCAAAGAACGGTAATTTAATTCCTGTTACCTCAGCGTTGTTTGCAAAGCATAGTCCTCCCTTGTTCTCTACAATCCATTGAAGCGCCTTTTGGATGCTAAGGTCATCTACGCCTACTGCCAAAATATGATGACTATCGTGGGCAATGCTTGCAGCAATTGATCCTTTCTGAAGACCAAATCCCTTTATAAAAGCTACTACAGGCGCTGTATCGGAATATCTATCGAGCAACACAATTTTTAGTAGATCTTCGGATGTGTTGGATTGAATCTCCTGACCCTGATCAACCATTACCTGAACCCAATTTGTGAGAAGTTCACCAGGTATAGCTTCTATAACATTCATTTTAAAACCTGTTGATACTACTTTAAGCTGATCGACCTCTGGTATTTTGGTTCTAAACACAAACTGCGGAGGTTTCTGTGGTGTAGTTGTGAAGTACACTTTCTCTTTATCATACACTTTAACTCCATCTATGTATGTTGCTATTGTGTTGAAGTTTACCAAATCATCTACCAGAATAAAATCGGCATCATCGCCTACGGCTAATTGCCCAACTGGTAGGTTGTAATGTTTAACCGGATTGTGCGTTGAAACAGTTAAAACATCATACAAATCGTATCCGTCGGATATGGCTTTTGCAACAATTTTATTGATGTGGCCTTCCACTAAGTAGTCGGGATGGCAATCGTCAGTACAAAACATCAGAGATTTAGCGCTATCTCTTAACAGAGGAGCTAATGAATGGAAGTTGCGGGCGGCGCTTCCCTCGCGAATTTGTATTAATTGCCCTAGTTTGATTTTCTCTAGCGCTTCGGCAGCAGTGCTACACTCGTGATCGGTGCTAATGCCAGAGGAAACATAAGCCGACAACTCACTCCCCTGCAAACCGGGGGCATGACCATCAATAGGCTTACCGAAACGCTTGGCTGCCTCCAATTTGCCCATAACCTCGGGGTCGTTTGCTAGGACTCCAGGAAAGTTCATCATTTCGGCAAGGAAATAAAACTCAGGGTCTGATAACATCCTTTCCACATCGTTTGCATTGAGAACCGCTCCGCTTTTTTCAAGCGGTGAGGCAGGAACACACGATGGCACTCCAAAAAAGAATTTCACTGGGACTCTCTTGGAGTCGTCAACCATAAATTGCACCCCCCTTTCTCCTGCCACATTTGCTACCTCGTGCGGATCGGTTACCACGCCAACAGTTCCATGCCTTACGGCTAGCTCGGCAAATTTACTTGGAACCAACATAGAGCTCTCGATGTGGACATGGGCATCTATAAATCCAGGCATTATGTAAGGTTCCAGCACTATTGGGTCCTTTGTAATGGATATAATTTTTCCTCCTTCAACACATATCCTTGCCCCAAACATATCTCGGTCGAGAGGTTTTACAACAACCCCTTCTACAAAAATCTTATCCATATTTTAACTTTTAAATGTAAAACACTATTTTAGTTTCAGCAGCACTTGTAAATCCATTAAGTTCTGTTGGTTACGATATGCATTTAAATAAATTGTTCCACGTGGAACAATTTATTTAAATGGTTTGCCCTGTTCCACGTGGAACACTATCGTCCTAAATAAACCAACAAAACATTTATATCGCTTGGGGATACTCCGGGTATCCTGCTTGCTTGTCCTATTGTTTCGGGTTGCAGCTTGGTTAGCTTTTGTCTAGCCTCAGTGCTTAACGAATGTAGTCTTTCGTATTCTAGGTCATTGGGTATTTTTACGTATTCAAGACGTTGCAGCTTTTCGGCAACCTGTTTTTCTCTTTCAATGTATCCACCGTACTTTATTCTGATTTCAGCTGACTCTATAATCTCGTTGTTAATCTGTTTCGTAGTAATTGGGTTTGTGACGGTCAAAAGGTCGCGAAGGGGGACTTCTGGGCGTAAAGCAACATCAATCAATTTCCTTGGTTGAGTAATTGGTTTTGAATTGAGACCTTTTAACAAGGCGTTCACTTCGGTGGGTTTTATACTATGCGATTTTGTGAAGTCAAATAGCTCGTTAATTTTCTCGTATTTTGCTTTAAAAGATTCATAGTCTGTTTTATTTATAAGACCAAGGTTATGCCCAAGTGGGGTTAATCTTTCATCTGCATTATCCTGCCTTAACAACACCCTATATTCGGCTCTACTTGTAAACATCCTGTAGGGCTCATCTACACCTTTGGTTATTAAATCATCGATTAAAACACCAATGTATGCTTCATCGCGTGTTAGAATAATGGGCTCCTTGCTAAAACAATTAAGTGCAGCATTAATACCTGCCATTAACCCTTGTGCTGCAGCTTCCTCGTACCCAGTTGTTCCATTTATTTGTCCTGCAAAAAATAATCCATTTACCGTTTTTGTTTCAAGCGAATGCTTTAACTGTGTTGGCGGAAAATAATCGTACTCTATAGCATATCCTGGGCGTAAAATATGTACGTTTTCAAATCCTTTAATGGTGCGTAGGGCTTCGAACTGGACCTTGGCAGGCAATGATGAGCTGAAACCGTTAAGGTACATTTCGTAGGTTTTCTCCCCTTCAGGTTCGAGAAAAAGTTGATGAGAATCCTTATCGGAAAAGGTTCTGAGCTTATCTTCAATGCTTGGGCAGTATCTTGGTCCTATACCTTGGATTGTACCAGTAAATAGTGGACTATAGTCGAACCCTGACCTTAGTATACTGTGTACCTCCGATGATGTGTGTGCAATGTAACAACTACGCTGTAATAATGAATTAGGCTTAGTTGAGCGATAAGAAAAATAACGCTCTTCGGTTTCTCCTTTTTGCTCTATTAATTGCGAAAAGTCTACTGTTCTGCCATCAATTCTAACAGGAGTTCCTGTTTTCATTCTTCCTACCTCAAATCCAAAATTCAAAAGCTGCTCGGAAATTCCAAAAGAGGATTGTTCGCCCACCCTTCCGCCAGCAAAATTGACTTCTCCAACATGAATTTTTCCACCCAAAAATGTTCCATTGGTTAAAACTACATTTTTGGAATTTATAACGATACCCATCTTAGTTTTTACACCAGCAATGGAAGAGCCACTAAAAAGTAATTCAACAACGCTATCTTGCCACAGAAAAAGGTTGGGAATTGATTCGAGGTTTTCGCGCCAAAGCTGCGAAAACACCATTCGGTCGCATTGGGCTCTAGGGCTCCACATAGCTGGGCCCTTTGACCTATTAAGCATTCTGAATTGTATGGATGAAGCATCGGTAATTTGTGCTGATAAGCCACCTAATGCATCTATCTCACGTAAAATTTGTCCTTTGCCAACCCCTCCCATTGCTGGATTACAACTCATTTGAGCCATCTTGGAAAGGTCCATCGTGATAAGCAAAACACGGGTACCAAGTTTTGCAGCCGCTGCAGCTGCTTCACAGCCAGCATGTCCTCCACCAACAACAATAACATCAAAATCTCCTAACATCCTAAGCTAAATTATTTAGTAAAGCCAGACAACTATCCTCAGCTTGGCGCATCTGATTAACTTCGTCTTGGTTTGAATCGTTAAAACCTAATAAATGTAAAACACCATGAACCATAACACGGTTCAATTCTGCCTCAAAAGATTGCTGATATTTACTTGCGTTGTGTGCTACGGTATGTATACTAATATACATATCTGCAGAAACCGTGTTTCTATCGGAAAAGGGGAATGTAATTATATCGGTGTAGTAATTATGATTCAGGTATTGAGTATTAATTTTTAATATTTCCGAATCGGAACAAAAGATGTAATTAATATCACCTACCTTGAAGTTGTACGAGCTAATTACCAGCGATATCCACTTTTTTACAATTCGTTTTTGGGGCAGCTTAAAATCTACATCAACGGTATGGAAGAGAATTGGCACGCCGAGGTAGCTAGATGTGAAAAATTAATGTAACCTTTGATCCATTGTCATCGAACTCGATACTATCGGCAAGATTCCTCATGAGAAAAACTCCTCGTCCAGAAACGTTTTCAATATTTTCGGGTCGTGTTGGGTCGGGTATATCATGGTAGTTGAATCCAGGTCCTTGGTCTTTAACATAAATATGGATACTAGTATCGTTTATTTGAAATGCCACATCAACGGTTTTATTGATATCGAAATTATTGCCGTGTGTTATCGAATTATTAACTGCTTCGATAGTAGCTATCAGGATTTTACCATAGATTTCGGAGGATAATTTACACTGTTCAGAAATTTCATCCACTAACTTTTCGATGTGGTTGATGTTATCGAGTGTTGATTGTATACTGATGGATTTCTTCATTAAAGTATCTATATCTCAAGTTGCTTTTACTTAATATATTTAATAATGTTACGAAATGAAGAGGGAAATTAAAAATTTAGGGCAAAATCCACTCCGTAGGGTTTAATAGGGTGTTCTCTTGCCAAATCTGTAATTTATAAATACCACTTTGTGTTTTCTCGTCATTATAAACTTCGCCAATAACTTGCTGGGCTTGTACTCTATCCCCAACCTTAACCTGTACTTTAATTAAATTGGAGTACACCGTTACAAAATCGCCATGACGAATTAGAACTGCAATATTTTGTCCAGGAATTGACACAATTTTCCTCACCTCTCCTTCGAAAATTGTTTTAACCTTCTCGTTTAATTTTGTACTAATATCAATCCCGTTATTCTTAATTTTAATTCCCTTCAGAACCGGATGGCTGTGCTCACCAAATTCGTTAACAATAACACCCGTAGTGGTTGGCCACGGTAATTTCCCTTTGTTTCCAGCAAATCCATCAGAGATGCGTAAATAACGCGCATCGCGAATTTGTGTTTTGGCGTTTCTGGTCTCCTCTGCTATAAGGTCGGCAATTGCTTTGTCTAGGGCTTCCATTGCCTTTTTACGATCTTCAACTTCCTTTCGGAGTTGAGCTTCGCGCTGCTGTAGATTCTTAACAGATGATGAATATTGCTGTTGCTGTTTACTAAGGTTGTTCACCTCAATAGTTTTCTCTTCACGCGATTGGGCTAACCTATTTCTATTTGTTGATACCTTCGCTAATTCAGATTCTATGGCCTTTTGAGTCTCTATAATCTCTTTTGCTTGCTTCTCTCGAAACTGCAGGAATTGTTGATAAAACCGCATTCGCCTGTAAGCTTGATTAAAATCGGATGATGCAAAGATAAAAACCAGAATTTGCATATCTGTTCTGTTGCGTTGTGCAAATCTGATCATTTTAGCGTACTCGTTCTTCAAGTTCTTTAAATCGTTTTGATACGATTGGATTAGCAGTGTTTTCTCTTCAATATCTCTCTCTAAAAGCTCTATTTGTTTCTCAATATCGCCGATTAAGTTAGTACGTAGGGTCAACTGCCTTTTTAAAATATTCAAATTACTTAATGATTGCTCACGCTCTTTCTCAGTGCGTTGTAAAAGTTGAGTCGATTCCGTTAATTCCCTTTGCGTTCTTTCTTTGCGCTCTTCGAGCTCCCTTAATGTTTGCGAAAACAAGGGAATAGTAGATAAAACAAATAGTATTAAAAGGGTAAGAAATTTACTCGTTTTCATTATTCATAATTTGCAATGGGGCTAACGTATCGTATTGTAAAGATACTGGAGCATTAAGAATAAAGTGCTTTTTGTCGAACTCCAATTCAAACTCCATTGGATGGTTATTAAATTCTATTTGAATATGTGTTACATCAGGCATTGGAAAAACTGGAGTTTTACGGTAGAAAAAGTTGATATGTAACACTTTACCATTGGATAAATTCTCAAGGCTAATGAAATCTAAACGGTTAAATGAATTAAAACTATACCTAGCATCGACCTCGTATGCGGGGTGTGTTTTCCCTAAAAGATTACTAACAAAGTTAGCTGAATCCTCAGCTGATATGTCATATGCGCCGAAGAGTATTCGCTGAACAGACTGAATATTAAGGGGTACACCAATTGCCTTATGAAGATTATGATAGGAAAAATCGAAGCCAAAATTTTGATGTATGTCTATAATTTTTAATCCTAGCGTATCGAAAACAACTGTTGCAAGCGGTTTACGTAGGTTTGAAAAGATGGTGATAAGCACAAATTCATCGCGTGCTGAGGTTAAATTTGCTCTATGTGTCCTTAGATGACCATCAGTTTCAATTCTTAGAATGGTACGTTCAAACTGCGATGTAATTATTTGGGTATTGTGATCAATGTTTGTGGTGAGGCTGCTGGTTACGGGTGGCTTGCTTGAACAACTCCAGATAAAAAAAATAATTATGCTTACAAGATAAATACGGTTAGGGTACATGGGTTCGGGTTCTTAGTTTCTCATCTAATTTCTCGCTCTCGCCTCCTATAGCCTTTGCTTTCATCCAATAAATGTAAGCATTTTCTTTGTTTCCGGTCATATATAAAGCATCACCATAATGCTCGTTAATTACGGCACTTGTACTACCACTTTTTGCTATTGCGTTCCTTAGCACCTCTCGTGCTTGCTCGTACCTTCCCATTTGAAAGAGTACCCAGCCTTTGGTGTCGATGTAAGTACTATTATTAGGCTCTAAATCAACGGCTTTAGAGCTCATCTCTAGGGCTTTACCTAAATTACGTTTAGCGATAGAAAGATAGTAGCTATAGTTATTAAGAATTCGGGCATTATTAGGATTGAATTTTAGACTTTGGTCGTAGGATCTAAATGCTTCAGCTACTTTTCCTGCTTTATAGTACATATCACCCATAGTACCGTACATTTCAGATTTTTCAGAATGGGCTACATTATCGACTCCTTGCGATAAAACAAATATTGCATTCTCGGTATCATTAAGCTCATCGAGAATCAGTGCTTGAAAAATGTAGAAAATTGATTGTTCGGGAAAAAGCTTGCTTGCCTTAATGGAGTTATAAATTACTAATTCCTGTTTTTGCATAGAGTAATCGAACGATATGAGCTTTTCCCATCGAGAGGGACTCTCCTCATCCAGAAGCGTTAGTATTTGCAGAGCCTCTCGCGCAAGCTTAAAATTTCTTCGCCTTATATAATGCTCATAGGAGAGCTCGTGAATAAAAATCTCATCGGGATGCTTAGTTAAAGCTGAATTTACCAGCTGATCAAGCTTATTAAAATGATTGTTGTATATAGTTTGCTCAAACAGTAAAGGGTAGAATAAACGAACCTTTTCCTGCGAACTTATAAATTCATTATCGTAAAGATTAGCTAACACCTCTAGGGCCTCGCTATAATTTCCAATCTCTAAATATCTCTGGTATAGCTCTACTTGTGGTTGGGGATTAAGAGTATCAATGGCAATTGCCTGATGTATATCAGCCAAAGCAATGCTATCTTCGCCCAGCTTGAAGTGAATCTCGCTTCTATACAGCAAAAATAGGGGATTAGCACTATCTATAGTGATTATTGATTGAACCTCATCTAAAGCTTCGGAAAATCTACTGGTTTCTATTAAAATCCTAAGTCGTGCCTCTGCAAGGCGCACATTATAGCCAAGCTGATTTTCAATTTTATTTAAAATGTGCAGGGCCTCATCGAAATTTTGCTGCTCACTATTAAGTAGAGCTAGCTGAAACTGAGAATTAATGTTGGTAGAATCAATATCAACTAAATATTGTTGATTTATAAGAGCCTTATCGAACTTCTGTTGATTGATATAAAAAATGCTTAATAAGTTTCTGTAGTGCTTATTATCGGGGTTAAGCTCTACAGCTTTTTCGAGGTTCACTAGGGCTGTGTCCGATGCTCCAATCATATTATAACAAATAGCTAACTCATAGTAAATAGCATCGCTGTTTGGTTCAAGCAACCTTGCCGACTCTAAATTATTGATTGCTGCCTCATAATTACCATACAATCTATTCTGTATTCCTTCGTAATAATGCAAAAAAGGGCCAACACTTTGGTAAACCTGCCTGTTGAGTACAGGCTTGGAAGAGAAACATCCAGTGAGTAGTAGTGATGCTATAAAGACGAAAATTAAATTACGCATATTCCTTACTTTAATCCAGTATGACCAAAACCTCCAGCTCCTCGCTCTGTTGAACTAAGCTCATCCGATTCACTCCACGAAATAGTTTCATGTTTCGCAATTACCATTTGACAGATTCGTTCGCCATCTTCAATGGTAGCAATCTCATTACTTAGGTTGACAATAATTACACCTATTTCTCCTCTATAATCAGCATCAATAGTTCCTGGTGAATTCAATACCGTTAACCCCTTCCTTAATGCAAGTCCACTTCGGGGTCGTATCTGTGCCTCATATCCCTTGGGAAGTTCTATAAAAATTCCTGTAGGAATTAATATACGCTCGAATGGCCTTAGGGTTATTTCTTTATCTATATTAGCTCTAATATCCATGCCAGCACTTAGGTTGGTAGTATAACCTGGTAAGCTATGCTTTGATTTATTAACAATATTAACCTTCATCGTTTAAACGTTCTAATTAATTTTAATACAGGTATCTTGTCTATAAAAATTACGATTGCTAAAAATGCTAAAATTAGTGCTATTCGGTAAATAATTGATAGGGGATAGTAGCTAATATTTACAAAATATCCAGCAATAAAAAGAGCAACCGCCGATAATATAAAAAGTACGAACTTTTTAACTTCATACGGAACAGGATAATGCCTTTGCCCTCCGTAGTAACATATTATAGACATTAAAATATAGCAAATGAGCTTAGCTATAGCAGCACCATAGTACCCTAGGATTGGAATTAGCAATACATACAAAAACATTGTTACTGCAGCTCCTGTAAATGTATAAAGTATACCATACCAAGTTTTATTTGAAACCTTGTACCAAATGCTAAAATTAATGTATAGACCTAAAAACAAATTGGACATCAAAAGTATGGGAACCACAGCAATCCCTTCTCTAAAACCTTTACCTATTAATACTTGAAATAACTCGGTAAAAAGGCCAACACTCATAAAAATGGTTAGTGCAAAGGCTAAAAAATATTTTGTCAACACAGCATATCTAGAGGGTGATTCTTTATCATCGATACTCGAAAAAATGAAGGGTTCAACGGCATAACGATACATCTGAATAAATAGAGTCATTAGCACAGCTAGCTTGGCGTTGGCTCCGTATACACCTAGCTGATAGAGAGGATTGGAATCGGGATCCGTAAGGTACTTTAAAAAGATTCTGTCGAAAAATTCATTGGATGATCCTCCTAATCCACTGATGAGTAGCGGAAATGAGTATACCAATAATACTTTTAATCGCTTAAAACTAAAGGTAGTTGGTAACATACCTGGTACGAAAAATATAACCAGAGTAGAAACCAATGTACCTATTAGGTTACTTATAAAGATGTAGTTAATTCCTAATTCGGGGTTATATATACCTACTGCCTCAAAAAAAGGAAATGCAGGACATACCAGCAGAAAGAAAAAGTTTAGCGATACATTAATAACTACTCCTAAAATTTTAATAAGTGCAAATGTGTAAGCCCTATTAAGTAATCGTAATTTGGCAAAGGGAATGGTTGAAAAAGCATCTAAACCGATAATTGACGCTAGTAAAATTACATACTCCTTATTATCGGGATACCCAATGACATTAACAATACTTTGAGAAAACAGACTTGCAAAAAGAATAAAAATTGTGCTGCTAAATAATAATGAGAAAAAGGCAGTTGAATACGTAACATTAGACTCCTTATCTTCTGATGAAAAACGGAAAAACCCTGTTTCCATTCCATAGGTTAGGAGTACTAGTAATACGGCTAAATATGCATACATTTCAGTAACTACCCCATAGTCTTCTTGTAAAAATACGCGAGTATGGAGTGGGACTAGAAGATAATTTAAAAGTCTTGGTACTACACTGCTTAGTCCATAAACTGCTGTATGGCCTGCAATACGCCTTAAATAACTCATTCTAGTACTCTAAGCCAGATTTATTAAAAAGATTATATCCAAAATTTATCGTAAAATGAAATTGATTAACCTCATTGGGGTAGTAATGCAATGATGCGCTTAATGGGCCTATTGGTGTATGGTAAACTAAACTAGCAGAACTCATAAAGAAACGATTTTTAAATGGTTCATCATAGTAAGGTGTAAAATCTTGATCGTTCTTAAGAATTGTTTTATAGGGTTGAAAAAGATAGAACTCTGTTCGGAAAGAAAAATCATTTGAAATATTAAACACCGGAAGCAAACCAACTCCAATATATTTATCGGCATGAAAGTACTGAAAAAATTGAGTATTGCTATGAGGAGTTGGTTTAAAACCGGGTGAGCTAAGTATGGTTGATGAATAATTTACAAAAAAGGGTCTATCGGTATAGGTCAAATCTAAATAACCACCTAATGTAAGCCTTTTGGGGGTAATTTGATAATACTTGTGTGCAATAAATCGTAACGATGTCCATTCATGGTACAAGAAATCTTGCTCTGTGGTTTGGCTAGTACTTCCAGGTTTATGCTCTTCGCGCGCATTTACATACCCAAGTCGAAAAACAATATTTTGCCCTTTTGTCGGATAAACTAGGTGAGTAAAAGTGTTTTTCTCGTAATTTAAATTAACAGACGAAAAGTTAAGGAAGGTATGATCGGGATAATCGTTAAGCCTAAAATTATCAACTTGGTAATACTCATAATCATTCTCGCCTGCATTTATTTTTAAGCTCACTTGAGAATTGGGACTTGTAGGAAAACCAAACTGAAATCTTGCAAAACGCTCTTTTTTGATAAGATAAGGTGGTTTAACATCCTCGAAGAAAGGTTCGGTTGTAGATCCATAGTAGTCGAACCTATTAAGCACACCTGAGAGCTGTAGGTAAAACGGAATCCTCGTTGGATAATCCTGTCTAACCTTAGCCTGAGCACTGCTGTATAATCGTCCGAAGTAAGAATTAATACTAAACACTGTAGGACTTTTTCTAAACATCTTATAGTCTACACCTAAAAATCCTTGGTTCAAGTTGCTCGATGAAATATTGCCTCCAAAGTGCAAATCTAACTCGGGTTGAAGGGTAACATTAAGGTCAAGATCAAATAAATTGGTTTCCTTATTATAAATGGGAGTTGGAAATATTCTATCAATATATATATCCGAAACAAATTTAAAATACTCGCTCTTTAGGTGATCAAAAGATGTGGGTGAACTTTGACTTCGGATTGAACGAACCACATATTCTAGCTGGCTTTCCGTTAACCCATTCACTGATATTTTGTCGAAAACTAAGTCGGGCTGATCAACGATGAAATTATGTCGTTTAACTAACACATCTTTAACACTAACAGTGCGAGGCACCATCTTTTTAATGCTATCAATTAAGCTAATGGTGGCATCATAGCCCTGCTGGGCTATTTCACGACTTTTGCTAAAATCGAGTAGCGATAAATTCTCCACGTTTGAGTCAATTACAATACCCAACGTGTCGGGTATGTTAAAATCGGTCATGTGCATTATCATATGTTCTAACTGTAAAAATGCATCCATTTCGCCTGGAAGTGGGGAGTTTTGCGAAACCTTACTGCCAATTATCACATCCGGATTGAAATCGTTCAGCATTACGTCCCAAGGAAAGTTATTATAAATGCCTCCATCAAAAAGAGGCAGAGAATCAATAACAATTGGCCTAAAATAGAAGGGAAAAGTCATGGAAACGCGTATGGCATTGCTCAAACTACCATCACGAAAAACCCTAGCCTGCTTGTTATATATATCAGCTCCAACCGCTCTAAATGGTACCATTAAGCTATCGAAATTATTATTGGCTTTGGCTTCTGCAGGTGCATAAATTGACATAAATGCAATATCCATTTGGTGCGTAGGAATAAAATACGAAGGTAAAACTAGCTTAAGCTTATTCTCCTCGTGCTTAAAGGACAGTGTAAACATTCTGGAATCCGGTTCAGGCTTCTTGTAAAAATACTTGAACTCCTCGGGTATAATACCTCTGCTCCATTGATAAAATTGTTCCGACTCAAACTCGTCAATCATCTGGTCAGGAGTATATCCAATTGCATACATCCCCCCAATAATGGCTCCAATACTTGTACCAGCTATATAGTCAATGGGTATACCGTTTTCCTCTAGTGCTTGTATTACACCAACGTGTGCTAACCCTTTGGCTCCTCCTCCGCTTAAAACCAAACCAACCCTTTGCGCAGAAGATAAAAAGGGAATCAGAAAAATTAAAAATGTAGCAAGTATCTTCATTACTGGAAATTTATACAAAAAATAAATTATTTGATAGTTAAAGAGAATCCTTTTCCTAATTTTGCTGTATTAATCTATTAAACTTTCAGCACAATAATTACCGTTATAGCGAATCAAATAATTTTGCCAAAGGTATTAATAGTACGAACCATTTTTCTGAAAGCTAAAAATAAAAATTTATTCGTTACGGCTCTTTATGCGATATTTAAATACTCTTAAAATACTACGTTATGAATTTTACTGAAGCTAAACAAATGATACCTGTTATAGCATTGGCCATATTATCTACCTTTGGTGGCTGCAAATCGTCACCACACATTAAGGGCGATGAGGCTGTAGTGCTAATTGAAACAGATATGGGCGATATTACGCTTAAACTATACAATGAAACTCCAAAACATCGCGATAATTTCATTAAGCTGGCCGAGGAAGGCTTTTATGATGGTGTAGTTTTTCATAGAGTAATAGAAAATTTTATGATACAAGGAGGCGATCCATCAACAAAAGAAAGTTCAACATCTACATCAGATGATGCTGGGTACACCATAGATGCCGAATTCGTACCTCAGCTAATCCATAAAAAGGGGGCACTTGCGGCTGCTCGAATGGGAGATGCGCAGAACCCCGAGAAAAAATCGTCGGGTTCACAGTTTTATATTGTCCAAGGACAAGTGTTTAACCTGAATGAACTTGAGAAGCAAGCCGAAAGGAAAAACCAAATGATTCGCAACTCAAAAATTAATGAAATGGTTATGGATAAAGCAGATAAACTCATGGATGAAGGAATAAATCCAGATTTTACAAAAATATACACCGAGATGCAGGATACAATTGCTCTTGTGATTAATAATCTTGATCCATATAAATTTTCAAAGGAACAAATTGAGGCTTATACTAGTATTGGAGGCACTCCTCATTTAGATGGTGATTACACTGTTTTCGGCGAAGTAATAGATGGTTTTGATGTTATTGATAAGATTGCTGCTGTTGAAACAGGACCTGCCGATAAACCGATTAAGGATGTAAGAATGAGGGTAAAGGTTTTAAAAAAATAGGTAAACATGAAGAGTAAAATTTTAGAATTAAATCAGGAGGTAGAAAAGTATACAGCTAACACATTAAAGGATCTTGAGAACTTTAGGGTTTTAATGCTTGGCAAAAAGGGAAAGATAACAGAGCTGTTTTCTGATTTTAAAACCATTCCGAACGAAGAGAAAAGGGAGATTGGCAAGCTAATAAATGACCTTAAAAATTTTGCTGTTAATAAAATTGCCCATCTAAAGGAGGAGTTAGAAACATCGAGCGGTAAAACGTACGATTATGATCTTTCGCTTCCTGGTTATCCTCAAAAATTTGGTAGTCGTCACCCAATTTCTTTAGTGAAGGAAGAACTTTTTGATATTTTTAAAACTCTTGGTTTTAGCATTGCCGAGGGACCAGAAATTGAGGATGATTGGCATGTTTTCAGCTCGCTAAATTTTCCCGATGAGCATCCTGCTCGAGATATGCAGGACACATTTTTTGTAAAAAGTGAGCCCGAAATTCTTCTCCGTACGCACACTTCTTCGGTTCAAATTAGAGTCATGGAAAAGGAAAAACCTCCTATAAGGGTTATTTGCCCGGGTAGGGTTTTCCGTAACGAGGCCATTTCAGCACGAGCACATTGCATATTTCATCAGGTAGAAGGGCTTTATGTAGATGAAAATGTATCGTTTGCCGATTTAAAACAAACGTTGCTTTTCTTTGCACAAGAGCTCTTTGGAAAAGATGTAAAAATACGCTTACGCCCATCATACTTTCCCTTTACCGAACCGTCAGCCGAAATGGATGTTAGCTGCAATTTGTGTAATGGTAAAGGATGTAGCGTGTGTAAGTATACTGGCTGGTTAGAAATTCTTGGTTGCGGTATGGTTGATCCGAATGTTTTGGAGAATTGTAATATCAATTCTAAAAAATACTCTGGTTATGCTTTCGGTATGGGTATCGAACGGATAGCTATGCTTAAGTACCAAGTGAAAGATTTAAGAATGTATTTCGAAAACGATTTACGCTTTTTAAACCAATTCAGCAGTGTGCTTTAGAAACCAAAAAGTTTGTTTGGAAAGAATTTAACCATAATATTGTTTTATTTCATTAAGGAGCGGGAAAACATGGAGGATAAACACAACTGCAAGGGATGTTCAGCATCGTCAAATTCGCTTTTTAAAACGCTGAACCAGGAGGAAACCATATTTCTAGAAAAACAGAAATCATGCCATATTTACAAAAAAGGAGACATCCTTTACAAGGAGGGTAGTCGGATTCAAGGTGTTTTCTGTCTAAATAAGGGAGTTCTCAAAATATACAAAACTGGCTCCGACGGTAAAGAACAAATTGTTGCTTTTGCAAGGAATGGAGATATTACCGGTTACCGCTCAACTCTGAGCAACGAACCAGCCTGCACAACGGCAGAGGTGATACAAGAAGCCGAAATTTGTCAAATCCCAGCCAATGTTATTATTCATTTGGTTAAAACCAATGGCGAATTCGCTTTATCACTTATGCAGCTAACTTGCCGAGAGCTGAATCAGGCAAATAGCTTTATTAAGGATATAGCGCAAAAAACGGTACGCGAACGATTGGCTGAAGCTTTGCTTAGGCTTGAAGAAACCTTCGGCGTAGCTACCGAAGGGTACCTCAATATTTTGCTCACCAGAGAGGAACTAGCTAATATTGTTGGAACAGCCACCGAATCGGTTATTCGTTTACTTTCGGAATTTAAAACGGATAAAATTATTACAATGGAAGGGAAAAAAATTACGCTGATTGACAAACCTTATCTTAAAAAATTGGCCAAATCATTCCACTAGAACAGCAAACCCTGTTTTCCAAAATTTTCAATTCCTAAATGTTTTAATGCAAGCGGCGTTACCTCTCTGCCTCGTGGCGTTCTACTTAAAAACCCTTCTTTTATTAAAAAGGGTTCGTAAACCTCTTCAATGGTGCCACTATCCTCTCCTACTGCAGTTGCAATGGTGCTAATTCCTACAGGTCCTCCATTAAACTTATGAATAATAGTTGTAAGTATTCTATTATCCATCTCATCTAGTCCTCGCTTGTCAATACTGAGAGCATCTAGCGCAATTCTTGCAATGTTTATATCTATTGTTCCATCACTCTTTACTTGAGCAAAATCTCTTACTCTTCGCAAAAGGGCATTTGCTATGCGAGGGGTTCCTCTACTCCTTAATGATATTTCGAGGGCTGCCTCCTCTGAAATGTAAATATTTAGTATGTGAGCAGAACGCTTTATTATCTTTTTAATGGTATCAGCATCGTAGTACTCCAAAAGCGATTTTATTCCAAAACGAGCACGTAATGGGCTGGTAAGCAAACCACTCCTGGTTGTTGCTCCAATTAAAGTAAAGGGATCGAGCTGTATTTGAATACTTCTTGCACTTGGCCCCTTATCAATAAGAATATCAATTCGGTAATCCTCCATCGCCGAGTACAAATACTCTTCTACTATTGGGCTAAGTCTGTGTATTTCATCAATAAAAAGTACATCTCCCTTCTCCAAATTTGTTAACAAACCAGCTAAGTCCGCAGGTTTATCAAGTACAGGGCCACTGGTAATCTTTAAGCTTACTCCCAGCTCCTGTGCAATAATGTTTGCAAGCGTTGTTTTTCCTAATCCTGGAGGGCCATGAAGCAAAACATGATCTAGGGCTTCTCCCCTCATTTTTGCTGCCTTAACAAATATCTTTAGATTCTCAACTACTTTTTCTTGACCACTGAAATCTTCAAACTCAATGGGCCTTACCTTTCTATCTAATTCTCTATCGGAATTTGTTGTTTTTATTCCTCTCAAAAAATCTTGGTCGCTCATGCTTCTATGTTGCCTATATGTAAGGATTAAATTAAACCAATTTTTTTCGAAATTTCAAGCATTCGCTCAATTGGTTTTACTGCTTTCCTTCTAATATCTTCATCAAGTTCTACCTCTGGCAATTCGTATTTTAGCGTGTTATAAATCTTCTTTAATGAAATAAGCTTCATAAATGAACACTCGTTACAACCACATGTGCTATCCTTAGGTGGAGCCGCTATAAACATTTTTTCTGGGCATGCCTTTTGCATTTGATGTAAAATTCCCCATTCGGTTGCTACAATAAACTTACTGCCAACATCTTTTTGCACATAGCTAAGCAATGCTGAGGTTGACCCAACATAATCGGAAACTAAGAGGACAGGTTTTTGGCATTCGGGATGCGAAATAATTTTGGCATCTGGATTTTCCTTTTTAAGTTCCAGTATTCTCTCCAACGAAAACTCTTCATGCACGTGGCAAGCACCATTCCATACCACCATATCCTCCCTGTTAGTAATTCGTTTAATATAATTTCCTAAATTTCGATCGGGAGCAAATAGTAAGGGGGTATCTTTGGAGAAACTTTCTACAATCTGCACTGCATTACTCGAAGTACAACAAACATCCGATAAAGCTTTAATCTCGGCAGTTGTATTTACATAAGTAATTACTGTATGATTGGGATGTTCCTTGACAAACTGCTCAAACTCATCAGGAGGGCATGAATCGGCTAAGCTACATCCTGCATTCAAATCGGGGATTAGCACTTTTTTGTCGGGCGAAAGCATCTTAGCTGTTTCGGCCATAAAGTGTACCCCTGCAAAAAGGATTATGTCCGCAGTAACCTCAGCAGCTTTTTGCGATAATCCCAAGCTATCTCCAATGTAATCGGCAATATCCTGCACATCGTTGGTTTGATAGAAATGCGCAAGAATTACTGCATTCTTCTCCTTCTTCAACCTGTTAATTTCATCAACAAGGTTAATATTTTGGTCGATTGGTAAGTCGATAAAACCCTTTTCGAGGTTTTTCGATGATTTATTAACAGCCATATTATTATAATCTTTTTTCTTTTAATAAATTTTAAAACCTAATGATGATGTTATCCTGTTAATAGCGTTGAAAAGTTAAAACGGTATTGCTTGCAAAATTCGTTATTAAATGTGTGATAACAAACTTTTCACACAACATTAACAAATGCAAGCGGTGAAAGCCAAGTCATTCTCCACTTTATTAACAAGTGTTGGTATCCCTTTGTTGATAATAAAAAAAGAGATTTCAACAGGCATCCTATCGGTTGAAAATCGGTTTATAATTGGTTACGAAATCTAATGGTTTGCTATTTCATTTTTAGGAATAATTATTAAGGTGAATAGAAGTTCAGAAAACCAAAAAAACATTTAAAATTTAAACCACCAAAAAGCTAACAGAATTTTAACATACAGCTAACTTTCTCTAACCATATTCACAGTTGTTTGTGCATAGCAGAGAATTGAGGGCAAGAGATAGAAAGCACATTTGGCCATAAATTACTACATTTGTAAAAAATAATAGCATATGCAGCTGTTCCATATCATAGGCCGATACATCCTTTTCATGGGAAAGGTGATAGCAAAACCAGAGAAGTGGAAAATTTTTTATCGCGATACGGTAAAGGAGATTGACAAGCTGGGGATAAACTCCATTGGTATAATTGCCATAATATCATTTTTTATGGGTGCGGTTATCACCATTCAAACAGCATACAATACCGAGAATCCATTGCTGCCAAACTACCTTATTGGGGTAGCCGCCCGCGATAGCATTTTGCTAGAGTTTTCATCAACAATAGTGGCTCTAATTCTGGCTGGCAAGGTGGGCAGCAATATTGCTTCGGAAATTGGCACCATGAGGATAAGCGAGCAAATAGATGCCCTAGAGATAATGGGTGTCAACTCAGCAAGTCATCTTGTGCTGCCCAAAATTGTTGCCGCAATGCTTTTCAATCCTTTTCTCTGCATAATGAGCAATGCGGTGGGAATAATTGGAGGATGGATAGTGGGCAACCTAGCGGGTGTAATCACTACCCAGCAATATGTCGAAGGAATACTTTACGCGTTCATCCCATACTACATTGTTTACGGAGTAATCAAAACCATAGTTTTTGCCTTTATCATTACGAGCGTTTCGGCGTTCTACGGGTACTACGTGTCGGGCGGATCTCTTGAAGTGGGGCGTTCTAGCACCAAAGCTGTTGTTTATAGCAGCGTGGTTATTCTATTGTTTAATCTGATTTTAACACAACTATTGCTGTCATGATACGTGTTAAAAATTTATCCAAGTCTTTTTCCGACCAGGTGGTGCTCAAGAATATTTCAGCAACCTTTGAGAGTGGTAAAACCAACCTAATCATTGGTCAGAGTGGTTCGGGGAAAACTGTACTTATGAAATCTATAGTAGGGCTGCATGATGTGGACGAAGGCGAAATCTATTATGACGATATTGACTTCAACAACCTAAATTTTCGCGAAAAAAAGGTTTTGCGCCAGCAAGTGGGGATGCTTTTTCAGGGGGCTGCCCTATTCGACTCCGCAACCGTTGAGGAGAACGTGATGTATCCTCTAGATATGTTTACCAATTTTACCGACGAAGAGAAGAGGGATCGCGCTAACTTCTGTCTACATCGGGTCAATATGGATAATACCAATAAGCTTTACCCCGCCGAGCTCAGTGGCGGAATGAAGAAAAGGGTGGCCATCGCCAGGGCCATTGCCCTCAATCCCAAATACCTATTCTGCGACGAGCCCAACTCTGGCCTCGATCCCAAAACCTCAATCCTTATCGATAACCTAATCAAGGAGATAACAGAGGAGTATGGTATTACTACCATTGTAAATACCCATGATATGAACTCGGTGATGGGTATTGGCGACAGCATTGTGTATATATATAAGGGCGAAAAATGGTGGGAGGGATCAAAGGAGGAGATTTTGCGCTCCGACAACAAGGAGCTTAACGATTTTGTGTTCGCCTCCGAGCTTGCCAAGCAAATTCGCTATGGGCACAAGGCTTAAACCCAAGCCTAAGCAGTATTTCCACATTCTAAATCTTTGCTATCTTTGCAAATCATTTTACTAATCGAATTGCTATGGATATTGTTGTAAGCGGAATCAGGTCGACCGGGAAACTCCATTTGGGTAACTACTTTGGAGCCCTAAAAAACTTTGTAAAGATGCAGCATGAGAATAAATGCTACTTCTTTATTGCCGATTATCATTCGCTCACAACACATCCCACACCCGAGAACCTTCACGGATCGGTAAAGCAGGTGCTAGCAGAATACCTAGCGTGTGGTCTCGATCCCGAGGTGGCTACCCTATACGTGCAAAGCGATATTCCGGAAATACCCGAGCTTTACTTGCTTCTTAATATGAATGCGTACCTGGGCGAGCTGGAGCGCTGCACATCGTTTAAGGATAAAATTCGCAATCAGGCCAACAACGTGAATGCTGGTCTACTAACCTACCCAACGCTCATGGCCGCCGATATAATTATTCATAAGGCTCATAAGGTGCCCGTGGGTAAGGATCAGGAGCAGCATCTTGAGATGACACGTACATTTGCAAACCGTTTCAATAGGCTGTATAAAGTGGAGTATTTTCCCGAGCCCATTGCCTATAACTTTGGCGAGCAGCTAGTAAAAATTCCCGGCCTCGATGGAAGCGGTAAGATGGGTAAGTCGGAGGGCAACGCCATTTATCTTTCCGATGACCCAAAAACCATTCGCAAGAAGGTGATGAAAGCGGTCACCGATAGTGGTCCCACTGTGCCAAACCAACCCAAGCCCGAGCCCATTCAGAATCTGTTCACGCTTATGAGCGTAGTCTCATCACCCGATACCCTGCAGTATTTCATCGAGAAGTACAACAGCTGCGAAATTCGCTATGGCGACATGAAAAAACAGCTTGCCGAGGATATCGTGGCATTCACAGAGCCATTCTACACGCGAATAGAATCAATTTTGGCCGATACCGACTACCTTCGCAAGGTGGCCAAAATGGGAGCAGAGAAGGCTCGCGAAAGCGCAACCAGAACAATTAAGGAGGTTAGGGAGATAATTGGTTTTAAACAGTTTTAGCGTAAAAACCCCTTATCTCAAAATTCTTATTTAGCCTATACTTATTATAATTATGTTAAGTATGGAGTGAGTCAGGTGTTGCTCCTAATTCCTAATAATTAGCGACAGAATATATTTTGCCATTGAAAACGGAAGATCTCCTCGTTATGTAGAGGAGTTCTTTCGCCATTTAAACAGGTATGATATAGGGTGCGGGTATAAAATGTGAAGATAGTCGTAATCGCTTTTGGAGTATTAATTGCAGTCTTGTAGCTTTACTCCTTAAAGCTGCTTAAATTTGGTACTACTGCAATTTTAGTGGAATGATTTTAGGGTCGGAAGTCCGAAGACCCCCGCCTGAACGATGCAGTCGGGCAGGGAAGTTGGAAGGTTGAAGCATGTTAATTCTGTCTTCTGACTTCTGTCTTCAAACCCAAACCAAAGATTTAGGTTTACTATAATTTACATTCTTCCATTAAATTTGTGGTAGTACCTTAAATTTTATACCCTTGTTAGCAAGCTATACTCTTTATATCCTATCAATAAGCTGTTTTAACTTTTTTAGTTTTCTACCATCAAGGGTTATGGTCATCATATCTGGCCCAGAGTAATAACGAAATAAAACGCGGTTAGTATTCTTTATTTTTTTTATCACGTTATCTGGTAATTTATAGCTAAATCTGGTAATCTTTCGGTTATTCTCTGAATAACCAGTCACCACAGAAATGCTTGTTGAATCAGATGTGGCTATATCTTCCTTTTGCTCCACTATTTCTCTTGTGTGTTCATATTCCTTTTTGTCGATCTCCATAGCGAAGAACTCGTTGTCAATGATTATGTAAACTTTATCCTCCACCTGATAACTTAAACTGGTTAATATTAATGCATCAAATACTTTATAAACAGTTCCATTTTCTGATATTTCTTTTACAATAGATTGTTTAGCGTATGTTAAAGGAGATCTCTGGTTTTGAAGATGATGATCTAATTTCAACTCTATCCTTTTGGTAGAATATACAATGTCATTTTCTTCATAAATCTTATTTGTCACCCTACAACCCAATAAAGAAAAACAGAAAAGAACCACTATCAGTGTTGATTGGAGTGTGAACTTAAACTTACGATTTTTCTTTTTCAATTTTTGAATGTTTAAATTTTTATTGTGCTAGGCTACTGAATTTAGGTTTGCGTGACCCTTTGTTTACTAATTACCTGCTCCTAGTTCGGCTATTGCTATTTGTCTTCGAGCTGCTGCCAGACTCGCTTTTTGTAGCCGAACTCTTACTATTACCGCTGCTCGAAGAGCTGGTTTTTGCCGATGATCGGGTGCTTTGGCTTGGCTTAGCTTGTTGAGTCGATGAAGAGGAAGACGATCGATTACTTCTGGAAACAGTAGGAGATGAACCCTTATTGCTATTTGATGAAGAGTTGCTAACCTCCCTGCTGGTTGTTCGCTGTGTTGAGGGTTTTGCCGTAGTTGTTGTATTCGATTGGCGAGTGCTTTGCCTTACATTATTACCGCTTGTTTCTCTCTGGGAAGAAGCATTCTCCGATCGAACATTGCTTGAGGCATTGCTACTCGTATTGCGAGAGCTTACCCTTGTCGATTGTGTAGCGTAGGTTCGCCTGCTATTATCAATTCGCCTTACAGGGGTTGTAACCGTTGCGCTGCCCGAATTTCGGTTGCTCACCCTTGTTGTGGTGTTATCCACCTTGGTTCTATCCTGCTTTTGGGTGGTGCTGTTTACCGAAGCGGTACCGGTGGTTGTTCTTTGACGTTCCGATACCCTTTGGCTGGCAATCTGTTCGCCAGCCCTGCGGGTTTCGGGTCGTGTGTATGTGTCTTTATACCTACCGTTGTTAACATTTACAACTACCGTTGAGGAGGTTCGCCTTACACGCGAGTAGTACACGGTTTGGTAGCGAGAGCTCCTGTGATACCTACAGTGCCTGTAGTGGGCGTAGTAGTGAGGGTGCCAATGCGAGTGGTATCCGTAGTAGTAATGCCAGTAGTGAGGGTGCCAAGGGTTCCAGTAGGAGGGGTAGTATCCCCAGCGCCAAGCCGAACGCCAAGGGCGATAGTATGGATTGTAAACGTAAACTACAATTGGCCATTGAGATACCTCGTAAAAAGTTGTGGATACAGCAGGACCATCATAGTTCGTTTCGGCTATGTACACGCTATTCCCACGGTAGCCAGGATTGGGGGTCTCTGCATAAATTGGCTCAACAATGTAGCTGGGACCATAAAGGGTTTCGTCTCCAATCAGCTGAATTTGCACCGAACCGTTGGGAAATCTTTCAACCACAATTACAGCTACATCCTGATACTCAGTCTCGTTAAGCGCAACCCGAAGAACAATATTATGCAAATCGTCCTCAGCGTAATCGAGAACCATGATGTAATCAACATAATTATCGTTGTTCAAATCGAGGTTGTTAACCATTTGCTCCGGATTGTTAAGCTTGCGCTCAAAAGCCTCAAGCGTTTCAGCGCTTTGGAAGAGATCCATCACGGCGTAAAGATTAAGGTTGTCGCCGGGTAGTACGAGGTATTCCTTTTGCGAACCTTGTGCCGCAACCATGCTATTTCCTATGGTTAGGAAAGCAATAACTGATATGTAAATAAGTTTTTTCATGGCTATATTTTTTAAGGGTTTTCGTTTTTATACATAACTATCAAAAGCCATGCAGTTTTTTTTAATGAATAACCTTGGCGATGATGGTTTTTATAAGTAATTTCAATTATCAATCTGAATGTAAGATAGCTTCCATTTTATGGCAAGTCAAACACTATGTTATGAAAGAGTAGATTGAGCTCACTAACGCGTTTTTTCCTTTTACATTCGTTCATGCTTACGTAGTTATAGTTTTAAATTAATATGATTATCCGCAAATATGCCTAAAGTGATGAAAAACTTATGATACAACAAAATAATAATGAATTTGATATTGCGAGCCAGCCTTTGCAGGCAAGCAGGCGGCAAGCAGGCGGTAGGCAGGGAGTACTTTTCCCGAAGAAGCAGTTGGTTGTAAATCAGAACTAAAGATTGCTTCTCCCGACAAAGAACGTCGGGATCGCAATGACGCAAAAATGATATAGGTACTAAAGCGGATAATCATATAAATTAATAAAGCGGAAAAGGTGAAGCTGTTGGCAAAAGCAGGATTTTGTATCGTAGTTTGGTTACTTGTGTGCTCAAATATTTTGAATGCCCAACCGCAGTATTTAGGTTATGAGGTGTATAGCGAGGCCAATGGTTTACCTAATAATGAGGTTAGGTGTATTCATAAGGATACCAAGGGCTACCTGTGGTTTGGTACCATATACGGATTAGCAAAGTACGATGCTAACAAGTTTTCGGTTTTTAAACATCAGTCACAAGGGAACAGCATTTCAGGAGATGTTGTAAGAGCACTATTCGAGGATAGCCACGGAAACATCTTGGTTGGAGCCAATGGATTGTCCATACTACATCGCAAAACCGGAACTTGGCAGAATTATCTACACGATCCACGTGATCCAACAACGATAAGTAGTCCAAACATCACCTCAATTACACAGGACAACGACAGCATATACTGGATCATTGCTAGCAATGGGCTTAACAGGTTTAACCTAAATACGGGCAAATTTCAGCACCTAAATCTGCAGCTAACCTCTAGGGTAACCGAGTCGAAAATTCACGCAATTACGCCGGGAGAGAGCCTTACTTTTTCCGTTCTTCACACCCTATACCACTACAACATCAAAAGCAACAGGGCATCCATTGTATTTGCTGATGAAAAGTATCATGAGCTAGATTATTTTAGGGGTACCGTGGTTGGCATTGTAAACACGGCCGATAACCATCACCATTTTGTTCGGTTTGATAAAGACCGAAACGAAGACGTTATGCTGTTGCCCAGGGTGGGAGGAAGAGGTAAAATTTTTCATGATAAGAACTACCTATACTTGGTTCATCAAAATCGTATTTCTGTTTTCGACTCAAGCTTTACCCAAGTGGAAACACTTGTTTTTCAATCGGATTCGGACGCTACCACCTTGGAGTACCTAAGTTTTATAAGAGAGGAGAGTGGCACATTTTGGATAGGCACCACAAGCGGGGTTGTAAAGGTTTTACCCAAATCATCTTTCCAAATCCTCGACTCGAAAAGCGGATTGCCTAACGAGTACATCCGATCGCTTACCATCGACTCAAAGAACAACCTTTGGATTGGGGTTAGGCAGGGGCCAGCATTTAAAATACCTAACATTGATGATTTTTTGACCAATCGTAATAAGCTAATCGAGCCAATTCATTTCCCCCGAGCAAGGGGCGAGGTATTTGCCACCAACCATATTCTTGAGCTTGCCAATGGTAATCTAATTTTTGTTACCAACCAGGCCGTTTATCACTATAGCACCACTAAAAGTATGTTTACCGATCAGTTCAACATACCCAATAACAGGCAGTATTTTGCAGCTATCGAGATTCCTGGAGGTATATTGGTTGGTTCGCTTGAGAAGCCAACTCTTTTTAAGCTTAACATTAAAAGCGATAGGTTTGAACGGGATTTAAACTTCAGAATAACCAACAAGCCCGATATTGTTTACTCAATTTTTATTGATAGAACAGGAGATATTTGGGTGGGAGGCGAGGGGTTGTTCCGCCTAAATCCTCGCGATAACTTTGCCAACCCCATACTTGAAGCTGCTATACCACCCATTAGTGAAGATAACTATTCGAATAACTCGTTTTGGAGCATAACCGATATCGATGAGCATAGGCTTATTGCTGCTACCACCACCAACGGCTACTACATATATAATAAGCAAACAGGGGAGTATCTTCACTATGGGAAAGCCAACGGGTTGTCAACCGACTTTTTATGTACAGCACTAACCGATTTGAAAGGAAATGTTTGGCTGAGCACCAAGGAGAGCCTCACCCGCATCGATACGGCGGACTATTCAATAAATAACTATAGTATTAAACAAGGACAGTACAATAGCGACTTTACATTCAAGTGTGGTGCGCGAACGCAAAACAGCTATATGCTCTTTGGAAGCAAACAGGGAATTATGTTCTTCCATCCCGATAGCGTTAAACCCACCCACACCAAGTCTCCCCTTTACGTAAATGAGGTTAGAGTGTTCGACAATGTGGTTAGCAGTGAGCTAACCAGTGGCGATACGATTAGGCTTAAACATAACGAAAACTTTTTTTCGCTGGAGTTCTCCCTGCTCGACTATAGAAATCCACGGGACATTGAATACGAGTATCAATTGATAAGCTACGATAGAGCCCCCCGAAGTGTGGTTCAAAACCACAATG
>Ga0334901_1000282_pt1 | contig 78446 bp, 68 predicted proteins | sample GraSluR3_MG_3_FD_207216 | JGI IMG/M metagenome (GOLD analysis project Ga0334901, IMG submission 207216) | Sludge microbial communities from methane-producing bioreactor in Wageningen University, Netherlands - Granular Sludge_15_08-R3 | ecosystem: Engineered > Bioreactor > Anaerobic >...
GAATCAGAAGCAGCGCGCCCATAAGCTGACGCAGATCAAAGCTGATGCGCAGGCAATTGCTGATAAGATGGAGGGTGTGAGCCTCACCATCGGTGCCAAGACCAGCACTACCGGCACCATCTTCGGTTCAGTGACCAATATCCAGATCGCGGAAGCATTGAAGGAGAAAGGTTTTGAAGTGGACCGCAAGCTGATCCTGATCAAGGATCAGGTGAAGGAGGTAGGTACCTACAATGCAGTGGTCAAGCTGCACAAAGAGGTATCAGTCGATGTTCCTTTCGAAGTAGTGGCAGAATAACTCAGCCAATTACCCATAAAAAAACCTCGGAGAAATCTGAGGTTTTTTTTATGGGTATATTGGAGTTGTCACCCCTAATTCTTTTTCAGTATCTCCACAGTATCCCGGGCGATGGTAAGCTCTTCATCGGTAGGGATAATCACCACCTTAACCTTGGAAGAGGGCTTGCTGATCACCACTTCCTCGGCACGTGCCGTTGCGTTGAGCTCCTCATCCAGCTCGATACCCATGAAAGCCATATCCTGGCACACCTCGCTACGGGTCTCCGACTGGTTCTCACCCACACCGCCGGTGAAGACCAGAATATCCACACCACCCAGTACGGCTGCATAGGAGCCCACATACTTCTTGATGCGGTAGTTGTAGGTTTTCATTGCCAGTACAGCTCGCTTGTTATCTGCCTTGATGCCTGCCTGGATCTCCCGCATATCGGATGAGATGCCTGAGATGCCCAGTACTCCGGAGAATTTGTTCAGCAGCGTCGAGATACCCTTGGTACCCATGTGCTCCTTCTCCATGATGTAGGAGATCACACCCGGGTCAAGGTCGCCTGAGCGGGTCCCCATGATCAATCCCTCAACAGGTGTCATTCCCATACTGGTGTCAATCGACTCTCCGTTTTTGATGGCGGTTACCGATCCCCCATTGCCAATATGGGCTGTGATGATACGCTGCTTCTCGTAGGGTACTCCCAGAAAATCACAGGCACGCCGGGAAACATAACGGTGGCTGGTGCCGTGGAAGCCGTAGCGACGGATGCCATATTTCTCGTAAAGCACATAGGGGATGCCATACGTGTAGGCATAGTCGGGCATGGTCTGATGGAAAGCCGTGTCGAATACACCCACCTGTGGTGTCTCAGGCATCAGCTCCTGGATGGCGTAGATACCCTTTAGGTTGGGCGGGTTGTGCAGCGGGGCCAGCTCAATACAATCATTCAGCATCTGGATCACCTCCTCATTGATCAACACACTCTTGTTGAAACGTTCGCCGCCATGTACCACACGGTGGCCAACAGCTTCAATCTCGTCGAGCGATTTGATGCATCCATATTTTTCACTCAGCAATACACCCAGGATATACTCTATGCCGGCACGGTGCTCCAGAATCTCACCTTCCAGCATTACCTTCTGTCCGTCGGGGAGCGTCAGCTTGAGAAATGATCCCTTCATACCGATTTTCTCGATACCTCCCTGTGCCACAACCTCCTTGCTTTTCATCTCGAAAAGCTTGTATTTGATTGATGAGCTGCCGCAGTTTAAAACCAATATCTTCATTGCTTCTTCTTTTAATTATAGAGTGACTTATTGGGTGAGAGCGGCTGTCCGTTTTCATCGTAAATAAAAAACCCTTTACCGGTACGTACCCCCAGTTGGTTGGAACGGTAAAGCTTCCAGAGTAAAGGGTTGGGCTTATAGTGCTTCTCTCCGAAGTCGTTGAACATCGCCTCCATCAGTGTAACCAGTCGCTCTATACCGATGATATCGGCCATGCGAAAGATGCCAAAGCGCTGGCCGTAGATGATGGTGAAGGTCTCTTCAATATCTTCCATTGACGAGACTCTTTCCAGCAGGATCTGACACGCTTCATTAAGCATGGTAGCCACCATTCTAAGGCTCACGTTTCCGTTGCTCTCGTTTATGCGGTGTGGCTTGTAGTTGATCAGCCTGGCGAAGACCTCCATTTTGTGGTATACCTCTTCGGATGTATACATGCCGCTCACAATCTCCAATATGCGGGCATCGGGATGTGATACCGGGAAGTAGAGGCTCACACATCTCTCCTTGTGTTGCAGGTCAGCTGCCAGCTCACTGATGATGATGGTGGAGCCGTTGGTAGCGATGATGGCATCCACCTCGAGGATCTCCTCCAGCTTCTTGAAAATATTCTTCCTTAGGGGGGTGCTTCGTCTCCCGCTCTCAGTATAGCGGGTGCACTCGATCACCAGATCACATCCAGTAAAGTCCTCATATTCCAGGGTGGGTGTGATCCGGTTCATAATCACCTTCTTCTCGGACTGAGTGAGACCCCAACCGGTGATCTTCTGCTCCATCACTTTTTCAAGCTCACCCATTACAAAATCAATCCGTTCAACCGTTTCATCCAGGAACACCACCTCCATACCTGCTGTAGAGGCCATATTGATGATGTTTCTTCCTTCTTTCCCGGCACCTACTACCCCAATTTTCGAGAACAAGGGTTTATTCTTCTGTTCTGCCGAGATGGTGAGTCCAAACGCTTCGATGGGTTCAATAATCATGTCGCTCATAACTGCTTTGGTTCGCTGTTTTGTTTCAGTCCAATGGCCTGGTTAGCCGTGATGGCTACCATGTTGTAGATGTCATTCACGGAGCATCCCCTTGAAAGGTCGTTCACGGGTGCTGCCATACCCTGCAGTACCGGGCCTACAGCCTCGGCGTTACCCAGTCGTTGTACCAGCTTGTAGCCGATATTACCCGCCTCGAGGGTGGGGAAGACCAGCACGTTGGCCTTGCCTGCAATGGCACTACCGGGAGCTTTGCTTGATCCTACTGAAGGTACCAGCGCTGCATCAGCCTGCAACTCCCCGTCAATCAGCAGTGCTGGATTCAGCTCTCTTGCAATACGGGTGGCTTCGCGTACCTTGTCGATCATTTCATGTTCAGCGCTTCCCTTGGTGGAAAAGCTGAGCATGGCAACCCTGGGTTCTACACCCACCAGGCTTCTGGCTGTCTGTGCGGAAGCCAGGGCGATGGAGGCCAGCTCTTCAGCAGTCGGGTTGGGCATCACTGCACAATCGGCAAAGAGGAGGGTGCCATTTTCACCATACTGAGCTGTTTGTGTGAGCATGATGAAGGCACCCGATACCACCTTCACACCCGGTAATGTTTTGATGATCTGCAGCGCGGGACGAAGCACGTCACCTGTAGTGTTCTGTGCCCCGGCAATCTCACCGTCGGCATCCCCGTTTTTGATCATCAGGCATGCCAGGTAGAGTGGATTTTCCACCAGCTGGGCTGCCTGTTCGGGGGTCATCCCTTTTTTTCTGCGCAATTCGAGCAGCAGTTCAACATACAATTCTTTCTTTTCGTGCGCTCTGGGGTTAACGATAATGGCATGCTCAATATTGATCAGATTAGCCTCCCGGGCTATTGTCATTATCTCCTGCGCTTCTCCCAACAGGATGATATCAGCCACACCGTCACGAAGCAGCCTGTCAGCTGCCTGCAGGGTGCGCAACTCTGTCCCTTCAGGCAACACAATACGTTGTCTGTTGCCCTGGGCTCTTTGAATCATGCTTTCAAGTAAGTTCATTCAGTATCACTAATTAGGTTTGGTCTTTTCAATAATATATCGGGAAAGTATTCCTCTTGAATTACAGCAGGTCATCAAGGCTATCTGACGTATGTGTCAGTTGAAGCGGTCATGATCTTAACAAAATTGATAATAAGCAGTACAAAAGTACAAAAAAATAAGTAATTTATGTAGCAATGTTGCCGTGAAAAGATAAGGTCACACAATGAGGTTTCCGGTAACGAAAAAGGCTCACACGGCAAAATGCTGCGTGAGCCTATATGATAGATATTTAATAGGTTGTCAGCTCGTTCTACCTGATTCCCTCTGATGCAATGCTCATCTTTCTTTTGATCTGTTCGGTACAGAGATTGCCGATACTCCCCTCATGGGTATGGATTACCTGCTTCTCAGCCTGGAAGGAGCCCTCTTCTACCTCTCTGCCTACCTGTTGGTATGCTTCCCGGAAAGGGACCCCTTTCAGCACGCGCTTATTGACCTCCTCTACAGTAAAGAGATAATCATATTTGCTGTCATTGAGGATCTCCCTGTTTACCTCGATCTGTTGTAACATGAAGTGTGACATCTGCAGGAGGCTGTGTATTGTTTCAATGGCCGGGAAGAGCACCTCTTTCAATAGCTGGTAGTCACGGTGATAACCATGCGGCATGTTGGTCGTCATCAGTGTGATCTCATTGGGCAGGCTCTGCAGACGGTTACTGTGCCCCCTGATCAGTTCCCACACATCGGGGTTCTTCTTGTGAGGCATGATGCTCGAGCCGGTGGTCAGCTCGGAAGGATAGGAGATAAAGCCAAAATTACCGGATAGGAAGAGGCAGTTGTCGGCTGCCAACCGATTGAGGGTGGAGGCGATGTTGGCCATTGCCTGGGCAAGGATTCGCTCGCTCTTGCCTCGTCCCATCTGAGCTGCCACCACGTTGTATGCCATGGTGGAGAATCCCAGCTCACGCGTGGTCATCTCCCGATCCAGCGGGAATGAACTGCCATATCCCGCAGCGGAGCCCAGCGGGTTCTGGTCAGCGACCCTCCAGGCGGCTGCCAGTGACTGCATATCGTCGACAAGAGTCTCGGCGTAGGCTCCGAACCAGAGCCCGAAGGAGGAGGGCATGGCGATCTGCAGATGCGTGTAACCCGGCAGCAACACCTCCTTGTGTTGCTCGCTGAGCGACTGCAACAATCCAAACAGCAACAACAGCTCCTCTTTGATCTGGAGGATCTCTTCTTTCAGGTATAGTTTGATATCCAGTAAAACCTGGTCGTTACGGGAGCGACCTGAGTGTATTTTTTTGCCCATCTCCCCTAGTCGCTCCGTAAGGATTGCCTCTACCTGGGAGTGGATATCTTCCGCATCCTCATCGAGATGGAAGCTTCCGTTATCCACCTCAGTGAGGAGTCGTTGCAGTTCGTTGCGTAGCACTCTCTCCTCATCCGCATCCAATAGGCCAATTGAGGTAAGCATACGGATATGTGCCATCGATCCGATGATGTCATGCTTCGCCAGACGCAGATCCAGTTCTCTGTCGTTTCCTACAGTGAAGGCTTCCACCCGTTTATTGGCATCAAAGCCTTTGTCCCATATTTTTGCCATAGTAGTATCTTAATTTAGTTCTAAGCTTTAAGCTATGAGCTGTTAGCTTTTTGCATAGGATATCATGCCAGCTCGATGTTTTTGTTTTTCAGCATTCGGATTACCGCTTATCGCCTATTGCTTATTTTTGTCAGTTGTGTGATCAATGCGATGTATCCCTTGATACCCTGTTCCAGTTCCTCAACCAGTATGTACTCATCCGCCTGGTGTGAGCGTGCCGACTCACCCGGTCCCATCTTCACAGCCGGTGAGGTGATCCGCATCCAGTCGGATGTGGTGGGGGAGGTATAACTCTCAATATCCATTTCCCGGACACATTGCATCAGCATGTGGTCAGCGGGGGTGGCAGAACTTCTGTTTGTCAGCGACCTGGCTGTCAGCTTGCTCTTCACCAGGGGTTGCAACAGTTCCATCAGCTCGCTGTTGCTGTATTGTTCCGTGGGACGTATGTCTACCACAAAGCGACATCGGTCGGGCACCACATTGTGTTGTGTGCCGGCCTGAATCTGCGTGACCGTCAGCTTCACCTCTCCCATGGTGGGTGATATCTTGTCAAAGCCTACAGCCCGAAGAGTCATGATATCCTCCAATGCGATGTAGAGTGCATTCACTCCCTCATCGCGTGCGGCATGACCGCTCATACCCTGTGCTTCACCATCAATCACCAGCAACCCTCTTTCAGCAATAGCCGCTCTCATCCCGGTCGGCTCCCCGATAATTGCCATGTCCACCTCTTTCTTCAGCTGTCGCCAGAGCAGACGCATCCCGTCAGGGCCAGAGTTCTCCTCCTCAGCCGTCAACACCAGCATGAGGTTGAAAGGTAGGGGTTGACCATAAAAGTGAAGGAAGGTCATGATCATTGCAACCACACTGGCCCCGGCGTCGTTACTCCCCAATCCATAGATATGGCTGTCGGAGTATGGCGGGGAGAATGGGTCAAAGCTATATCCTGCGGCAGGTTGTACCGTATCGAGGTGAGAGTTGAGCATCAGGGTCTGGTTCAACACACCCTGTTTCTGGTTACGCAGGATCAGGTTATTCCCGAGGCGTTCTGCCATGATTCCCTTTTTCTTGAAGAAATCTGTCAGATGATCGGCACGGGCTGATTCTTCTCCAGAGAAGGAGCGGATCGATACCAGCTCTCTAAGCAGGTCGGCAGGACTATATTGGGCGCTGTTCATTGGTCTGGTTTTGTGGTTGTGTGATGTTTAATTAGATTGAAACTGTATGAGTCAGGTTGCATCATGTTCCGGATTATTCCTTTACAACTGATCCTGAAAGCAGCGTTCCTCTCCCCGTGAGGATGTTCGTCGCATGCAGGATAATCACCTTCGAGACACCCTGGGCGATTGCCCTGAAGGAATTATCAAGCTTTGGAATCATGCCATCGGCCACGATGCCTTCCTGTTTCAAGGATTCACACTCCTCCTGTGTCATTGTCAGGACCAAACTCTGGGGATCATTCAGATCCCTTAGTACGCCCTCCTTCTCGAAACAGTAATAGAGAATGGTTTCGTATTTCTCCGAGAGCGCGGTTGCTACTGAGTAGGCAATGGTGTCGGCGTTGGTGTTGAGCAGTGAGCCGTTGCCATCATGTGTAATGGCGCAAAAGACGGGAACGATACCACTCTCTGCCAGCTGTGAGAGGAAGGATGCATTGATCTGCGTCGGATCGGGAACACCTACAAATCCGTAATCAATTGGTTCGGGTGAACGGCGCACTGCCGGAATCAGATTCGCATCGACACCCGAGAGACCGATGGCATTGCAGCCGATCTTTTGCAGTGCTGCGACGATGCTCTTGTTGATCCACCCTGCATAGACCATGGTGACCAGCTTCAGCGTCTCACTGTCGGTGATGCGCCGACCCTGCACCATCTTCGTTTCGAGGCCCATCTGTCGGGCCATCTTCGATGCCATCACCCCGCCACCATGCACAAGCACTTTCCTTCCTTCCAGTTGCTTGAAGTCTGAAAGGAACGACTGCAGTGCTTCTGGATGATCTACGATATTGCCACCGATTTTTACAACGGATAATTTTTCTTTCATCTTTTTTTGCTATCAGCAATCAGTTTTTTATCTATGTCTCCTGCTCTTTACTTTCCGGTTTTTGGTTTCTGTTCACTTGCTAACCTACTAACCTACTAACCTACTAACTTACTAACTTTCAAACCTGCCAACCTCAACATTATATCGACAAAAGGATCTCCTTCAATACCGTCTGTGCGGATACCACCCTGTTAGCGGCTTCCGGGATCACAATCGACCGTGCACTATCGATTACATCATCGGATACAATCATGTTACGTCTCACAGGCAGACAATGCATGAAGTATGCATCGTTGGTTAGCGCCATCTTGGCTGCATCCACTGTCCAGGTGCGGTCGGTGGAGAGCACCTTGCCGTAGTGCGGATCGCGGTAGGCTGCCCAGTTTTTCGCGTAGATGAAATCGGCATCCCGGTAGGCTTTCTCTTTGTCATATTCCACCGTTGCATCCCCCACGAATTGCGGATCCAGTTCATATCCTTCCGGATGTGTGATCACAAACTCATAATCAGTTGCATTCATCCACTCGGCGAATGAGTTGGGAACTGCCTGCGGCAGCGCACGGGGGTGAGGCGCCCAGGTGAGCACCACCTTCGGGCGCTCTCTCTTTTTGTACTCCTCGATGGTGATCAGGTCAGCAAAGCTTTGCAGCGGGTGGCGGGTGGCCGCTTCCATGCTGAATACCGGTTTACCGGAGTAGCGGATGAACTGGTTCAGGATCAACTCATTGTAGTCGTTTTCCTTGTTCTCGAACTGGGCGAAGGAGCGGACACCAATCACATCGCAATAGGATCCCATCACCGGTATTGCTTCCAGGATATGTTCCGGCTTGTCGCCATCCATCACCACACCCTGTTCAGTCTCCAGCTTCCATGCTCCCTGGTTGATGTCGAGCACCATCACGTTCATGCCCAGGTTCATCCCTGCTTTCTGGGTGCTCAGCCTCGTTCGCAGGCTTGAGTTGAAGAAGATCAGCATCAATGTTTTGTTGTGGCCGAGTGACTGGTCAGCAAAAGGATTCTGCTTTACATATCTGGCGTTCTCCAGCGCCTGTTTCAGGTCGCCGATCTCCTGTACGGAAGTGAAATGTCTCATATACCTTTTTGTTAGGTCGTTATGTTAGCTTGTTTTTGTTACACTGTTACATGCTTCGTGCAGTGCTGCCAGAAAACGATCAGCTTCAGCCTTTCCAAGAGAAAGAGGCGGCAGTAACCGCATCACATTCTTTTTGGCTCCACCGGTGAAGATGTGATGTCGAAACAGCAACTCATTACGTATATCTGAAAATTGAGGCTTGAATGAAATGCCCAGCATCAGCCCGCGACCACGGACCTCACTGATACCCTCCATGGCGGAGAGCTTTTTCGTAAGGTAATAGCCCAATTGTTTTGCATTCTCCATCAGCGACTCCTCTTTTATCACATCAAGCACAGCGATAGCGGCGGCACATGCCAGATGGTTTCCGCCGAAGGTGGTACCCAGCATTCCCTTTTTGGCTTCGAAAAGAGGCGAAATCAGCACCCCCCCAATCGGGAAGCCGTTGCCCATACCCTTGGCCATGGTAATGATGTCGGGTCTGATACCGGCTGCCTGATGGGCGAAGAAATCGCCTGTGCGGCCGTATCCCGATTGTATCTCATCGAGGATCAACGGCGTTTGATAGCGACTGCATAGCTCACGGACACCCTGAAGGAATGCAATGTCGGGAGTATAGATGCCGGCTACTCCCTGGATCCCTTCAATCATTACTGCTGCCACATCACCTTTGCGCAGCTCCTGTTCTACAGCTTCCAGGTTGTTAAGTGGCAGGAAGGTCACCTCATGCCCTTGGTTAAAAGGTGATTGAATGGCGGGGTTGTCTGTCACGGCCACCGTTCCGGAGGTGCGACCGTGAAAAGCCTCGGCAAAAGCGATTACTCGCTTCTTGCCGGTGTGAAATGAGACCAGTTTCAACGCGTTTTCATTTGCTTCAGCTCCCGAGTTGCAAAGAAAGAGGGAATAGTCGGGATAACCACTCAGCTCACCCAGCTTCTTCGCCAGTTGCTGTTGGAGGGAGTTCTCTACAGAGTTGGAGTAAAAGCCGATTTTGGCTGTCTGTTGCTGCAGAGCCTGCACGTAACGGGGGTGGGAGTGGCCGATGGAGATCACGGCATGTCCACCGTAGAGGTCCAGGTACTCCGTGCCGTCTTTGTCCCACACCCTGCATCCCTTTGCCCTTACCGGTTCAATAGGCCAGAGGCTGTATACATCGAATAGTTTCATTGGTTGATTTGTTGATTAGCAGACATGTTGATTTTCTAATCCTCACATCCTCAAATTTTTAAAAAGCACTTCCCTTAAGCTTCAATCCAGTAGTCTCTTCAAGACCGAACATCAGGTTCATGTTTTGTACTGCTTGTCCCGAGGCACCCTTCACCAGATTGTCAATGATGGAGGTGATATGGATGTATCCATTGTGAAACTCGATGTGCAGCAACCCCTTGTTGCTATTTACCACCTCTTTCAGGCTGATGCTTTTTTCGGAGACAAACACAAAGGGAGAGGCGTCGTAATAAGACTTGTAGCGTTCAATCATCTCCATCTGCGGCATTGAGTCATGCCATTTGGTGTAGATGCTGGCGAAGATGCCGCGGGTGAAATCACCCCGCATGGGCACGAAGTTGATCTGTGGCACTTGGCTACTTCCGGCAGCCTTCAACGTGTTGCCGATCTCGGTGAGATGCTGGTGTTTGAAAGGCTTGTAGACAGACAGGTTGTTGTCACGATAGCTGAAATGGGTGGTCTCGCCCGGTTTCTTTCCCGCACCGGTTGAGCCGGTGATGGCATGGACATGGATCTCATCACGGAGCAGATCCTCCGCCGCCAGGGGCAGGAGGGCCAGCATCACAGAGGTGGCGAAACAACCGGGGTTGGCGATGTAGTCAGCCTTGCGGATCATCTCCCGGTTTAGCTCGCAGAGACCAAAGCAGAATTCTTTACCCTCAAAAACCGGTTCATTGCGGAAGTCATTGCCCAGGTCGATGATCCTGCATCCTTGTGGGAGTCGGTTTTTCTCCAGGAAGTCACGCGAGAGACCGTGTCCAAGACAGAGAAAGATCACATCAGGCTGGTCGAAAGTCTCGGCGAAGAGCAGGTTGGTCTCTCCTAACAGGTCCCTATGCACCTCTGCCACCGGCATTCCAACCGAGGTGGTGCTGATCACCGACTCTATTTCCACCAGTGGGTGATGCAGCAGGATACGCAGCAGTTCACCTGCCGTATATCCTGTGCCACCAACTATACTAACTTTTATCATGATCGTGGATGGTATAATATATTTTCAGGGGGTTGGCAGTCACCCTGGTGAAGCCCACCACATCTTCTCCTGAGAAGGATTTGTTTGATTCACCATATTCACCGAAGCGGGAACTCATCAGATCATACTCACTGGAACAACCCAGTACTGCAAAATGATAGGGCCGTAGTTCTACCTGCACCTCGCCGGTCACAAATTGCTGCGTATCGGTAAGGAAGGTCTCGATATTGCGCATCACCGGTTCCAGGTATTGTGCCTCGTGCATCAGCTGGCCGTACCAGTTGGAGAGCTGATCTTTCCAGTAGAGCTGCTGCTTGGTGAGCACATGCTTCTCGAGCAGGTGATGTGCCTTGACGATGATCAGCGGTGCAGGTGCTTCAAAGGCTACCCTGCCTTTGGTGCCGATGATGGTGTCACCCACGTGCACGTCACGGCCGATGCCATATTTCGATGCCATTTTGTGTAGCAGGTGAATCAGTGCGACGGGGTTCATCTGCTCCCCGTTCAACGAAACCGGCTCTCCTTTCTCAAAACCAATGGCGATGCGCTCAGCACCGCTTGCCGTCACCTGCGATGGATAAGCCTCTTCGGGGAGCACGCCGGAGGATTTGAGTGTCTCCACACCTCCTACGCTGGTACCCCAGATGCCCTGGTTGATGGAATATTTCGATTTCTCCCAGGAGAAATCGAACCCTTTTTCCTTCAGGTAGTCTATCTCCTGCTGGCGCGAAAGAGACAGTTCACGAATGGGCGCCATGATCTTCACCCCCGGGGCCAGCACCTCGAACACCAGGTCGAATCGCACCTGGTCGTTGCCGGCGCCGGTGCTGCCGTGTGCGACCGATTGTGCCCCCACTTTTTTCACATGATCCAGCACCGCCATCGCCTGGAAGAAACGCTCCGAGCTGACGGAGAGCGGGTAGGTGTTGTTTTTTAACACATTCCCGAAGATCAGGTATTTGATGCCACGGGCATAGTAGTCGTCCACTGCATCAATGCAGGTGTGAGAGGCAGCGCCCAGTGTGAGCGCGCGCTCTTCGATCTGTTGTGCCTCTTCGGCAGAGAATCCACCGGTGTTCACAATCACGGTATGTACCTCCAGCCCTTTTTCGTTCATCAACCAGGGTACACAAAACGACGTGTCGAGTCCGCCGCTGAATGCCAGTACTACTTTTTCTTTCATTTCTTAAACATTTTATTTGTTTTCTTTCTCTTGATGACCGGTTTTACCACTTTCCGGGCAAAGGAGCTTGCTTCCTGTGTCGGCTTTACCTTGGGGTCGAACAATAATCCCGTACAGAGACACATCTTATGGCTGTTGCGTTGTAGGATGTCATAGTTGCGACACCCCTGGCATCCTTTCCAAAACTCCGTATCGTCGGTCAACTCTGAAAAGGTGACCGGTCTAAATCCCAGTTCGGTGTTCATCTTCATCACCGCCAGTCCTGTGGTGATACTGAATATTTTGGCGTTGGGGTACAGCTTTCGTGAGAGATCAAAGATCTTTCTTTTGATTTTCTTTGCCAGTCCCTGGTTCCGATAATCGGGGTGGACCACCAATCCGGAGTTAGCCACAAAACGTTTGTGGCTGAAGGTCTCAATATAGGCAAACCCCACAAGTTGTTCACCGTCGAGTGCAATTACCGCCTTGCCTGCTTCAATCTTTTCTGCCACATACTCCGCACTGCGCCGTGCGATGCCGGTGCCACGTGCTTGTGCCGATTCATAAATCAGGTCACAGATCTCCTGCGCGTACCCTATGTAGCTGCTGTTGGCTATATGAATTTCTACATTCATCCTAAAACATAAAAAATTAAATGGTTGTTGATGGACGCCGACAGACCGACGTATAAAGCATGAGAAGTACAGGCATCAGGTTGCCTGCATTTGTTAAAAGCATCGTCGGACCAGGTCTGTTGCTTTGCGGAAGTGTGTATGTGAATAAGTCATTCCCATTGGTTGGCAAAAGTAATCAATATATTTGTAAATGGTGATTATTTCTGAAAAAAATCTTTCCTTGAGGATTGAATTCAAACAAAGTGTTTTTTTTAACGTGAAAACAGCAATTAAAGATCAGAAAAATTTGTCTTTTTGATACGTTTTACTTATTTTTGTTTTTCTGATCCGCAAATTTACTTGTAAATCCCCCTTTCTGACGGGATTTTTTTATCTCCGGCGGTTCACTGACATGCATAAATCACTTCATAATGGAAAATAAAAAATACAGGAACTATATTCTTCGTAACTACAACGACCTTCCCCAGTTGCAAAAGCTCACTGATGAGGAGCGTGAGGCAATCAGGGTTGTGGGACAGGTGTTGCCTTTCAAGTCGAATAATTATGTGGTAGAGGAGCTGATCAACTGGGATAACGTGCCCAATGATCCTATCTTCACGCTCACCTTCCCCCGCAGGGAGATGCTCTCAAGGGGGCATTACGAGCAGGTGAAGAAGTTACTGGAGAGCAATGATGAGGCCGGATTAAAGAAGAGGGTACATGAGATTCGTCTCAAGCTGAATCCCAATCCTGCAGGACAGGAACACAATGTGCCCTCTATCGACGGCATCAAGCTGCATGGCATGCAACATAAGTATCGCGAAACCGTGCTGTTCTTTCCCAGCCAGGGACAGACCTGTCATGCCTATTGTACCTTCTGTTTTCGCTGGCCTCAGTTCTCCGGGATGAATGAACTCAAATTCGCCATGAAGGAGGCTGATTTGCTTCACCGATACCTGAAAAAGCATACAAGAGTGAGTGATGTCCTATTCACAGGGGGTGATCCGCTCACGGCCAAGACCAATATCATGGCAGCCTATATTGAACCGCTCCTGACAAAGGAGTATGAGCATATCCATACCATCCGCATAGGATCCAAGACGCTGGGTTACTGGCCCTATCGTTTCCTTACCGACAAGGATGCTGATGACATGTTGCGACTGTTTGAGAAGGTGACCAAAGCAGGCAAGCATCTGGCCTTCCAGGCTCATTTCAATCACCCTGTGGAGCTGTCTACCGATGCGGTAAAGCAGGCAATTGACCGGATCCGCAATACTGGCGCACAGATCAGGACACAATCTCCTTTGTTAAGACATATCAATGATGATCCTCAGGTCTGGGCATCGATGTGGAAAGAACAGGTGAACCTGGGAATGATTCCCTATTATATGTTCGTGGCGCGCGATACCGGGTCGAAGGCATTTTTTGATGTGCCATTGGAGAGGGCCTGGAACATCTTCCGAAAGGCATATCGTAACGTGAGCGGTATCAGCCGCACGGTACGCGGCCCCAGTATGAGTGCCAATCCCGGTAAGATACAGATACTGGGAGTTACCGAGGTGCAGGGTGAAAAGGTGTTCGTAATGCGATTTATCCAGTGCCGCAATCCGAAACTGGTCGATATTCCTTTCTTTGCGAAATATGATAAAAAAGCCACCTGGTTTGATGAGCTGGTACCTGCATTTGGTGAGGAGCAGTTTTTCTTTCAAAAAGACAATCTGCTGGGCCGGCATGGGAATGATGCTGATTTCATCTGGGAATAACAACCGATCTGCTGTAACAAACAATCAGGTATAAGGGTCTCTCATTTTTTTGATTTATCAACAAAATAGTGAACCTTTTCATTAATTAACACAGAATTATCTGATTTATTACTTATTTTGCCCCCCAAAGAGGCCGGTTGAAGCCCACCAGGTTTCATTGTCTTTGCTTCAACGGCTGTTATTCGTTTTGAGTTAACGAAAAGTGTTTTAAAGGAGGATATATGGGTAGGATCATAGCACTGGCAAATCAAAAAGGGGGAGTTGGCAAAACCACCACCACCATCAATCTCGCGGCATCCCTTGCTGCGATGGAAAAAAAGATTCTTGTTGTGGATGCCGATCCGCAGGCAAACGCTTCTTCGGGATTGGGTATCGACATCAAGATCATCAAAAACACCATTTATGAAGGGCTCATCGGAAAATGCACCCCGCAGGAATCGATTCACCACACTCCCTTTGAACATATCGATATCATCTCTTCCCATATCAACCTGGTGGGGGCAGAGCTCGAGATGGTACAGATGGAGAACAGGGAGAGGAGATTGCGGGATCTGCTTTATCCACTCAGAGATACTTATGATTTTATCCTGATCGATTGTTCGCCTTCATTGGGGATTATCACGGTTAACGCCCTTACGGCTGCTGATGCGGTGATGATCCCGGTGCAGTGTGAATACTTTGCATTGGAAGGGCTGAGCAAACTGCTTAATACCATCAAAATCATCAAATCAAAGCTGAACAGACAACTGGAGATCGAGGGTTTTGTACTCACTATGTATGATTCAAGACTACGTCTCCACAACCAGATTTATGAAGAGGTGAAGCATCATTTCAAAGAATTGGTTTTTACCACCGTCATACAGCGTAACATCACTCTGAGCGAGTCACAGAGCCATGCCAAGCCGGCATTGATGTATGATGCCGGTTCTCGGGGCGCTCTCAATCACATGCAGCTGGCACAGGAGCTTGTCGAAAAAAATTCCTAACTTTGCACCCATTACCTGTTGAACTATGGCAAAAAAAAATGCATTAGGAAGAGGTCTGGATGCTTTAATAACATTCAATGAGAGTGAGATACAAGGATCTTCCTCCATAAGCGAGGTGGATCTGGACAAGATCATACCCAATCCTGATCAGCCACGCCGGGCTTTCAGTGAGGAGGGGCTGCAGGAGCTTGCTGCTTCTATTCGTATGATCGGTGTTATCCAACCCGTCACACTTCGTAAATTAGATGAAGATAGCTACCAGATCATTGCCGGTGAACGACGTTATCGGGCTTCACAGATGGCCGGGCTCCTCTCCATTCCTGCCTATATCAAGATTGCCGCTGACGATGAGACGATGGAGATGGCGCTCATTGAAAACATTCAGCGGGAGGATCTCAACTCTATTGAGATTGCCCTGGCCTATCAGACCCTCATTGAAACCCTTTCTCTAACACAGGAGCAATTGAGTGAACGAGTGGGCAAGAAAAGAGCAACAGTAGCTAATTATCTGAGACTGTTGAAGTTGCCCGCTGAGGTGCAGATGGCCGTGAAGGACAAGAAAATTGATATGGGACATGCGCGTGCTCTGGTGACCATTGAGGATCCTGTATCGCAACTCGGCGTCTACAACAAAATCCTCGAGGAGGGACTCTCGGTACGGAGAGTAGAGATGATGGTACGTGAACTCAATGAGCAGGGAGATGTTGGGAAACCGGTCGACCGGAAAAGCGCAAAAAAACGTCTGTCGGCTCAGATGCAGTCCGGTGAGTTTGATGTGCTGAAAGAGCACCTCTCTGCTTATTTCCGTACCGAAGTGCAGTTCATCTGCAACAAAAACGGTAAGGGCAGGATCACCATCCCCTTCCGCTCACCCGAAGAGCTGGAACGATTGATCGTGATGTTCGACAACATAAAAAAATAAGTGCAGGATGAAGGGTGCAGGAATTCTGATTGGTCTGTTGTGTACCATTGGGTGTTTTGTAATGCCGGCGCAGGATCTCCTACCCCGTGAGCCACAGCTCTTAAGTTTACCCTTACCTGTAGATTCAGTAACGAACCTGCCGGGTGAAACGGACACGCTTGTCACCCAGGTTGACACACTGGTAAACCCGGTAGGTGACCAGCTCCTGTTGCAGTCAGATACGCTGCTTGAAAAGAGCGTTTCTGACGCCCTCTTTGCTCCCTCTCATCTTTTTAGGCCCTCACCCCGCAAAGCGGTCATCTACTCTGCTCTCTTCCCCGGTATGGGACAGATATACAACCGCAAATACTGGAAGTTGCCCATTCTTTACGGTGGATTTGTGGGGTTCACCTATGCGATTACCTGGAACAACGGGTTGTATCGCGATTATCTGGGGGGGTACCAGGATATCATGGACAGTAATCCCGATACCCATCGATGGCATAATTTCATTCCCTATGGCAGGGATCCCGATACAATTGACCAGAAATGGTTCACTGACGTACTGCAGAAAAGAAAAGACTATTACCGGTATTACCGTGATCTCAGCATCATCGGTACCGTTGCTTTGTATATGCTGGCCATGGTTGATTCCTATGTGGATGCCCAGTTGTTTGATTTTGACATGAGTACCGATCTTTCAATGCGGGTGGCACCAGCTGTTCTCAGAGAGCAGCAGTCCGGTATGATGGCTGCGTCCTCCTATGGATTGCAGCTTAGCTTTAATTTTTAGAAACGTCTCATGCAGGATGCATCACCGCATTTGTTTCCCTTTAAGGGTTGCATGGAGGACCAGAAAAAAAACTGATCGTATGAAAAGAATAATCCTGTTTGCACTCTGCTTTTTATGGCTGTTTTCTTATATAATAGCGCAAGAGCCGGCAGCGGCAGAGAATGACACCATCACCGACAATGCCATTGTGTTTCCGGAAAGCATGACCGGACAACTAAGCGATCTGCTACGAGACTGGCAGGTCGATCTTGCTGCGAGTGATGAAGAGTGTAGGAGAGGAGAGAATGTGCCGTTTCCCGATTCGGTCTATATCGCACGGCTTCACAAAATGCCCACTGTGATGGAGCTCTCTTTCAACAGTGTGGTGAAGCGATACATTGAGATGTATGCTACCCGCAGAAGAGAACAGGTGAGTTATATGCTTGCCCTTGGTGACTATTACTTCCCATTATTTGAACAAGCACTTGACAGAGAAGGGCTGCCACTGGAACTGAAATTTTTGCCTGTGATTGAATCGGCACTGAATCCCGTTGCCAGGTCGAGAGTGGGTGCCACCGGGCTTTGGCAGTTCATGTTGCGTACGGGTAAAGGATATGGACTTGAGGTGAACAGTCTGGTGGATGAGAGAAGAGATCCCTACAAAGCAACGGAAGCGGCGGTACGTTATCTGAAAGATCTGTATGCCATCTATGGTGACTGGAACCTGGTAATTGCAGCCTATAACTGTGGTCCGGGAAATGTGAACAAGGCAATTGCCCGCAGTGGCGGCAAGCACGACTACTGGCAGATCTATTACAGGTTGCCGCGTGAAACAAGAGGGTACGTACCTGCTTTTATCGCAGCCAATTACATTATGCATCATTACGCCGATCACAACATCTGTCCGGCACATACGCAAGTCTCTCTTACAGCACTTGATACGGTACATGTGAATGAACGTTTGCATCTTAATCAGGTGTCAGCGGTACTGGAGATACCGGTCGAAGAGCTGAGACGTCTCAATCCGCAGTTTATAAAAGATGTGGTTCCCGGTAATTTCAGACCCTATGCATTGGTGCTTCCATCAGAGAAGATGTATGCATTTGTCGATCGACACAACGAGATCCTTGCCTACAACAGCACGATTTATCATCCCCACCGTTCAAATACCGATAACTTTTTGAACAATGGCGACCTGACCTCCGGGAACGGTGAGAATGTCTACTATCGTGTCAGGAAAGGGGATAACCTCTCAACCATTGCCCGCAGACAGGGAATCACGTTGACACAGCTTAAGTCCTGGAACGGGCTTAAGTCAAGCAGGATCGGGATTGGGAAACTGTTGGTGGTGGGCAAAAAGGCAGTTGTCTCTTCACCCAACCATCCAAATGAACTTACGGCGCAACAAAGTGCCGGAGGAGATGGGGAGACAGTCAATCATTACTACCGTGTAAGAAAGGGTGACACATTGGGAGAGATCGCGCAGCTGAATGGTGTCCGCGTTTCGCAGCTGCAAGCCTGGAATGGTTTACGAAATACACGGATCGATATCGGTGACCGTCTGATCGTACAAAAGAAAGTGGTTCCCCGCCCCAAGGAGGAGCCTGTTGCGAATGAGTACAAGCGGGTAGAGGGAAAAGAGAATGCTACATCCGGGAATGACATTATCTCCAGCTACCTCAAAGAGCAGATTGAACGTACGGGACAGAAAGAAGGTGTAGAAGGAGGGGATCCTGACGCCGAAGAAGAAGCATCTGTCGGTGATATCATTGTCCCGGCTGTTGAAGTTGATATAAAGGGGAAGGAAGACCTTCCCGTGAAAAAGTAGTCGGGCGCTGCTAGATCACCAGCACCTTCCTGGCAGTCAGGGTGCCGTCAGCAGTTTTTACCCGTACGATATAAACTCCTTTTGGCAGATGAGCTACCGGAAGGGATGTCCTGTTGATACTGATGTCCGCTCTTGCTCCCATTATCTTCTGACCGGAAACATAAAAGATCTCCCATTCCAACAGTTCATAGTTTGATTCAATGAAGATGCGGTTTACTTCACTTGCATAATAGGCTGTGATCTCCGGTTCTTCCCTGTCAACAGGTACCGATACATTTTTTTGCCCGACCAGGTAGGGTGCGATAAGGAGTGACGTGTTAATGGGGTTCTCCATGCTTTCGGATGATCGTTCCCACCCGTAGTTGTTCTTCATCCAGGCGGTAGACACCTTTCCTGAACCAATCTTGCGGGGTTCAGCATTGAAGACGGTAAATCCTTCAGGAGTGCCGTTTGCATCATAATAGGAGATGTAGAATGTCCCGGTAAGTGAGACCGGTGAGTCAAATGAGATGTAGTTTTCCACGCTGTGTGTCATGTCACGTGTGGCTTGGGAAAAGCCATTGCTGCCAAAATAGCGGTAACTGTAATGATAGGGTTGCTCGTATACCAGACGTTCGGGCTTCTCCATTCCGGTGTAGACCCTGATTCTGATATCATTGTGGAACATGTTGCTTAAAGCTGGAGATGAGACAAACACCCCTTCCAGTGTAACGGTTTCCTCGGCATGATATTCTTCAGCAAACTCGCTGTATCCGAATGTATTGTTCGTGGCAAACATTGATGCCGATTGATGGATTGTTTCCACCGGTTTTTCATCTACATTGAAGTTCATACTTCTGCTATAGGGGTTACCGGCATGAGGTTGATAACCTTTCAACTGCGTTGTGTTGGAGCCCAGGGGATCGAGATAGTATTGGATGGGGTTTGGATTCTCCAGCGATCCGGCAACATTCCAGAATTTTCTAAGTGAAGCATAGATGTCCGGCCCCCGCGGTGAGGAACACATGGAAACACCTCCGGTGAGTGTGCCAACAATGCGTTTTTCCCCGTCCAACAGAGGTGATCCCGAAGAGCCCCCTTCAGTGGCTCCGGTGTCCCACGCATTCACAGACCAATGAGCGTTTGGCTCCATGTTGTATTTGGGTGCGGTGAAGGAGGTGATAGACAACGGCCCTGCATCAACAGCTACCTTTTTGATGCCTCCATTGGGGTGATGGAGACCATGGAACGGCCCCTGGGGTGTTGTGGTGGCATCCCACCCCAGGTAATTGGGCTGATACGCCGCTGGCGGTGGTTGTTTAAACTGTAGCAGGGAGATATCATGTCTTTCGCTGATCAATACCGAGTCGGCAGATGCCAGCGTCATCTGTAACGGTCCCCTGATATCGGTAGAACAAAGAGGTGACTGGTAGTGGAAGAATGCAACGATGGTCCCGGCAATCATGTCATACTTGCGATTGGCGAGAAACCGTGCATCATAATCGTTATTAAGACAGTGTGTAGCTGTCAGCAGGTAGGGGGTCCCGTCCTCTCCCGTGTTGTTGGTAAGTGATCCGGTGCAATAGGTGGTCCCATTGATGATCAGCCCCACCACACCACTTCCGGGAAGGATATCTTCCGGATAACAGACAATGTTGGGGTGACACTTTTGTGTCGGGTCCCGGGGTTCGGTAGCACGAAAGATCCCTCTGAAGTCATGGTTCACCTCCCCGATTTCTATCTCACCGGGAAAAGATGCATCCAGTGGCTCCTGATATTCCACAATCAACTCCTCCCCTCCGATTGGCTGTATTGGCAGAAGGTTCAGCTCGCTGTTGTTCTCTTCTGTAAAAGAGCCCAGTATCTCTGTCTGATCACTGTTGTAGACAAACACGCTGGCTCCCGCGGGAAGTCTGAATTTCGAGAACAGAATGTTGAGTGAGTAGGCTCCTTTGGAGCGGATGCCTACCCGCCATACCTTCATGTTGCCCCAATGGAAGGTGATGCCCGCATTGTCGGGACGTAGGTGCTGATGAAACTTGTGTGCAAAATGCAGACTCCTGAATGATGACTCCTCCTGTGCCGACCGCCATAATTCCGCCTCATTGCTGATGGGGGGCATCACCACGAACAGCTTGGTGGTATCTGCCGCAGACCGCACATTCGCCACACTCTGGAGCGGTAGCGGTTTACCCCCATGACTGATTTGTGCCATGGTGGTGTGGGAAAGGATGCCGGCAACGAGCATTAATATGCTCTTGTAAAGTGAATGTGATAAGGAGAAGGGACGATTCATGAGGTGATGCGGTTTCAGATTTTGACCATTTGCAATCCTGCCTGTTGCTTCCTGCGGTCATATCCGGTTGATTCATTCATTATCCGCAAGGTGAGTAAACAGTGTTACAAATGTAAGATATTTTAAGAAATAGAGGTACATTTGCAGTGAAATAAATCCCATCTGTCATGTTTGAGCTGAAAAGATTTCTTGATGAAAAAGCCAATCAATACAACCAACCCTCATTCATCGGAAATGATCCTATTGCCATCCCCCATCTCTTCGCAGAGAGACAGGATCGGGAGATAGCAGGTCTCTTTGCTGCTCTACTGGCCTGGGGACAACGTAAGACCATTCTCGCCAAGAGTCGCGAACTGATGGGAAGAATGGGAAATGAACCCTTCCGTTTTGTAAGAGAACATGGAAAAGAGGATCTGCGGGGATTGCTGGGTTTCAAACATCGTACCTTCAATGATACAGATCTGCTTTTCTTCATCCGTTTTCTTCAAAGACACTACTCTCGCTTTGATTCATTGGAGGATGCCTTTTTGTCCGGGCAGGATCATTTTCAATCCATCGAAGATTCATTGATTCGTTTTCAGCATACCTTCTTCAACGATCCCTATGCACCGGTGCGGACAAGAAAACATGTGGCATCCCCTGCCCGCAATGCAACCTGCAAGCGGCTGAACATGTATTTGCGGTGGATGGTGCGCAGTGATGAGAGAGGTGTGGACTTTGGCATCTGGAAAAGAATTCCACAAAGGGAGCTGATCTGTCCCCTCGATCTCCATGTGGATCGTACCGCCCGGGCACTGGGGCTGATCACACGCAGGCAGACCGACTGGAAGACAGCATGGCAGCTCACCGAATCACTTCGTCGCTTCGATCGGGAAGACCCGGTGAAGTACGACTTTGCACTATTCGGATTGTCGGTAGCCGGTGATTCTCTCACAGAAGGTTACTCGCCGCCCTGCTCCATCAGGTAAGCCTTGATGAAGTCATCCAGATCACCATCCATCACTCCGTTGACGTCGGATGTCTGATAGTTGGTGCGGTGATCTTTCACCCGTCGGTCATCAAAGACATAGCTGCGGATCTGTGAACCCCATTCAATCTTTTTCTTCCCCGCCTCGATGGCCGCTTGCGCTGCACGTCTCTTCTCCAGCTCCATTTCATAGAGCTGCGACTTGAGGAGCCGCATGGCATTCTCGCGGTTCCCCATCTGGGAGCGACTCTCGGTATTCTCTATCACGATCTCCTGCTCTTCACCGGTGTCAGGATCCTTGTAAAGGTAGTGGAGGCGTACGCCGGTCTCCACCTTGTTCACATTCTGGCCACCCGCACCGGAGGAACGGAAAGTATCCCAACTCAGGTCGGCCGGATTGACCTCAATTTCGATGGTGTCATCTACCAGGGGTACCACGAAGACCGAAGCAAAGGAGGTCATTCGTTTGCCCTGTGCATTGTATGGGGAGACACGCACCAGGCGATGTACCCCGTTCTCGCTTTTCAGAAAACCGTATGCCAGCTCTCCCTCCACCTGAAGGGTGGCGGTTTTGATGCCGGCGTCGTCGCCATCCTGCCAGTTGGTGACAGTGGTCCTGTAGTGCTTGTCCTCACACCAGCGCTGATACATCCGGAAGAGCATTGAAGCCCAGTCCTGACTTTCGGTGCCACCGGCACCGGCATTGATTTTCAGAACTGCTCCCAGCTTGTCTTCTTCCCTGCGAAGCATATTCTTCATCTCCAGATCTTCGATCATCCGGATTGCTTCGGCATACTGGTGATCTACCTCCTCTTCAGTGACAATACCTTCTTTCACGAAATCGAAGGCAAGCTGTAGCTCATCTGCCGCAGCCTTCACCTCCTGATAGGCGTTGATCCAGAACTTCAGCTCCCTGACCACTTTCATCTGTGTCTCAGCCGCTTTGGCATCGTTCCAGAAATCGGGCGACTGGGTTCGTAGTTCTTCTTCTTCTAATTGGATAATCTTTGTATCGACGTCAAAGATACCCCCTCAGCGCGTGCTCGCGCTCCAACACATCTTTCAGTTGGTCTGCCGTTATCATAGTTGTACTGGTTTAATTTATTCCGAGATGCAAAAGTACACAAAAGATGCGAGAGTTACGCATGATCTCTATTGGATACCTCTCTTCTATACAATCTCCATTGCAATCGGATCGGGCAATGTTGCGCTCTCTTCTCTCAATATTGCGTAGTTGTATGCATCATTGAATGCCCTGCTTTTACTGCCTCCTTGTTTATCAGACCGGGCCTCTTTCTGTGGTGCATTTATCAGCGGCTCATTTTTAGTCAGAACCACTGATGCATATTTCTTTCCATCCTCACCTGCCGGATTCCTATTCTTTCTGACTGTGTTACTTTGTGTTTTTGTAAAGGGCGACAATATCCCGGGTCTCTTTTTTCTCTCCTGCTGTTGAACTTCACCGGCCGTTAGTGCTGCAATCTCTTTCAGTACCCTGCCACCGCGCAGGTAACGTGCCGCATAATAGGGTTCATTGGAAGAGGAGATGATCACGCCGTAGCTGGTGGATGCATGAATGAATTTGAATATCCCGTTTGATCTCACCTCCGTAACAATCCCCACATGCCCCACAACACCGTTGCGGGCTCTCCCCTCGAAGAAGACCAGATCTCCTTTTTTGAGTTCATTTATCTCTTCAACTGTAGGGAATTGTCTCTCCTGTTCAGCTGAGCTGGATGCAAGATCGTAGCCAAATGATCCGAACAGGTAGGAGGTAAATCCGGAGCAGTCGAATGCATATGGGCCTCTGGCCGCATAACGATAGGGTTTGCCCAGGTACTTCCTGGCATTGTTGATCAGTTTGTCCGCCAGGTCGTTGGCCGATCTGTCGAAAACAGATCGACTGGTGCCACAAGAGGCGACAATGGCTGCCAGCATGAGGGAGATGGTAACATATGAGAAAAAACGTTTTCTATCTGCTTTCAAAGAGATTCTGTTTGTTTTATAGAAGCGCAAAAATAGGCAAATTAATGACTGTCTACAGCCGTTTTCTCTTTTTTTTGACATGATCGGAATTGTTACAGTGTTGGAACTCTTATTGAAGGTGGGATGAATGATGGCTCAGCCTGATTGCTTCTGCAAAAAAAACCTTATCTTGTAGCCCGAAAAAATACTAGAAAAAAGGATGCGAAAAATCAATAATATTGTGTTCGATTTTGGCGGGGTGCTGATCGACTGGAATCCGGTTTATCTTTATCGTAAGGTGTTTGAAACAGAGGAGGAGATCCACTATTTCCTTTCCCATATCTGCCGGTATGATTGGAACATGAGACAGGATGCCGGCCGCTCACTGGAGGATGCAACCAGGGAGTTGCAGGAACAGCATCCGGAGTATGCACAAGAGATAGGCTATTATTACGGTCGGTGGGAGGAGATGCTGGGTGGCACCATCGATCAGCATGTGCGACTGATTAAACCGCTCAAAGAGAGATATCGGGTGTATGGCCTCACAAACTGGTCGGCCGAGACGATACCGATAGCCATGCAGCGTTATGCGTTTTTCAAGGATCTTGAGGGGATTGTGGTTTCGGGTAGCGAGAAGATTGCGAAACCCGATCCGACATTGTACCGGATATTGCTAACGCGCTATGCTCTCATTCCGGAAGAGTCTCTTTTTATTGACGACAATGCAGCCAATATTGAGACCGCCCGTCAGTTGGGGTTCCATGCATTACATCTCACGGATGATGTCAACCTGGAAGAGTGGTTAAGGGAACAGCAGATACTCTAAAGAGGTTGGTTTACCGGTCGAAACGATAATAGTGCAGCAGGGGATCATCCTCGCCAGCCAGGATCTTGAGAACCAGATCCATACCCTGCACTGAGAAAGTGATCCCGTTTCCTCCCAGTCCCAGCACAAAGATGGCATTAGGAAAATCAGGATGCTCTCCGATAAATGGAAGGCCATCCTTTGTTACCCCAAAAGCACCCGCCCATGTGTAGTCTTCCATGAAAGTGAGGGAGGGAAATAGTTTCTCAATCTTTTTAATTAATCTGTCAATTTTCCTGTTTTTCATTTTTTCAGTTACCCGGTTGTATTTGAAGGGGATGTCTTCACCTCCTGCCAGTAACCGACCGTCATCAGTAGTCCGCATGTATATGTAGGGGTCATCCGTATCCCAGATCAGGAGATCTTTCAATTGCGGATAGAGACCGAATGACTGTTCACTCACGCATGCAAACGTACTGATCACATCTGCATATTTCTTTCGGAACATGCGTAAGGTCTCGAAACCAGTGCAGAAGACCACCCGCTTACTGTGAATCTGAAACCCGTCATCGGTAATAATCTTTACATGATCGGCTTCGTATTGAATTTCTTTGATGGGTGTGTGGTCGTATACCTGCATGCCACTGTGATGGTTGCGGTTGATCAGCTCATGTGCCGCACGAAAAGCATCAATGGATGCACCTTCATCGGAGAGAATACCGGGTAGCGTTTCCATATGGTATCTCTCCCGGATCTGTTTTGTGGTGAGCCATTCAACATTGAAACCATGCGATTTTCGGTATTGGTATTCTCTTTCCAAATCGGATATGCTTTTCTCAGAGTGAGCTACCTGCAGTGATTTCTTCCTTTCAAAACCGGCGTCTATCTTCTCTTTTTTGAGCAGTAGATCCAGGACTTCAATGGAGGTGATACCTTCCCGGTAACAGGTCACTGCACCCTCCTCACCGATCATGTCAGCTAACTTGTGCATAGGCACGTCAATTTCGTACTGTAGCATGGAGGTCGTGGCTGAGGTGCTGCCGTTAGCCACATCCCGCTTGTCAATCACCACGGTCCTGTAGCCCGCACGGTGGAGGGTATGGCTGATCAGTGCACCGGTGATACCACTCCCGATGACGGTGATGTCGCATTCCACATTTTCCTGCAATGAAGGATAACTGTATAGGATTCCGTTTTTCAGAAGCCAGAATGATTCAGGTGAGCGTAGTTCCATGGGGGCGCGTTTTTAATCGTTAATTCAACTGTTATATAACGTATTATCTGGCTGTTTTGTTTTCAGGTCAGGTCGTTATTGGGGAGGAATGGCTGAAGGAATCACCCATAAGGGGGAGTTTATTTTAACCAATATTCTGCACCTCTTTGTCATTAATTGATTATCTTTGTCCCCGTAATGAAGATGTGGACAGATTTGAACTGCTTGCAACCACAGAAAAAAATGCTAAAACGATAGTTGCATTTCTCTTTTCTCTTGCCTCGGTATTTCTGTCCTCCTCCATATTTTTGACATTTTAATTACTTATGGGTGATGCTGTTCTCATGGACTTCCTGGTAGGTGCCTGAGCCGAATGGTGAGCCCTGTTAAAATATATATTGTATGAATTATCTTTTTACCTCCGAGTCGGTATCGGAAGGACATCCCGATAAAGTGGCCGATCAGATCTCAGATGCCCTGTTGGATGAGTTCCTGGCCTATGACCCCGAGTCAAAGGTTGCCTGTGAGACGCTGGTGACCACCGGGCAGGTGGTGCTGGCCGGTGAAGTGAAGTCGAAAACTTATGTCGATGTGGCAGAGGTGGCACGTCAGGTGATCACCAAGATCGGTTATACCAAAAGTGAGTATCGGTTTGAAGCGGAGTCGTGTGGTGTTTTCTCAAGCATCCACGAACAATCGGATGACATCAATCGCGGTGTTGATGCCGATGTGCAGGGTGCCGGTGACCAGGGGATGATGTTCGGTTACGCCACCAACGAGACGGAGAGCTACATGCCACTGCCCATCGACCTGAGTCACGCACTGATGATGGAGCTGGCCAACATCCGCAAGAACCAACCGGAGCTGATGCCCTACCTGCGCCCCGATGCGAAATCGCAGGTGACGGTCGAGTATAACGACCAGGGTGTTCCCCAACGCATCGATACCATCGTGATCTCCACGCAGCATGATGAGTTCGAGATGCCACGCGGTAACAGCCATGAGGCTCAGATTGAGGCCGACAAAAGGATGCAGTCGCGCATCCGGTCAGATGTGAAGACGATTCTGATCCCGCGCGTGAGAGCGCAGTACAAGGGACGAAAGGATATTCAGAAGCTGTTCGAGGGCGAGATCACCTATCACGTCAACCCTACCGGTAAGTTTGTGATTGGCGGCCCACACGGTGACACCGGTCTTACCGGGAGAAAGATCATCGTTGACACCTATGGTGGTAAGGCACCCCATGGTGGCGGGGCTTTTTCCGGCAAGGATCCTTCGAAGGTAGACCGCTCGGCAGCCTATGCAGCCCGATACATTGCAAAGAACATGGTGGCAGCCGGTATTGCCGATGAGATGTTGATTCAGCTCTCCTACGCCATCGGCGTGGATGAACCGATCAGTGTCTTCGTGGATACCTTCGGCAAGAGCAACGTGAAGATGTCGGATGGGGAGATAGCCAGGAAGATCAGGACAATGTTTAGCCTGCAGCCCCGCGCCATTGAACAAGAGTTGAAACTGCGAAACCCCATCTATTTTGAAACGGCATCCTATGGTCACATGGGACGTTCCCCGCAGAAAGTGATGAAGGAGTTCAAATCGCGCTACATGCCTGATCCAAAAATAATGGAGGTGGAGCTGTTCACCTGGGAGGCTTTGAATCATGTGGAGAAGATCAAAAAAGAATTCGGACTGTAACGTTGTTGTTTACTGTGCTTCCAGCAACCTGATACAACCGGTCTATACCACGGCAGCATCCCGTTTGGGCGAATTATTCGCTCTGAATGGGATCACTTGCATCAACGGCGCGGGGAAACAGGGTCTGATGGGAGCGCTCAATGATGCAGTATTGCACCATGGAGGGAGAGTGAAGGGTATCATCCCCCGCTTTATGGTTGAAGCCGGATGGGGACATGATCATCTCAGTGAAATCATTGTGACCGATAGCCTGCATGAACGGAAGGCACTGATGGCGAATGCTTCTGATGCCGTTGTTGCGTTGCCGGGTGGTATGGGTACTCTGGAAGAGCTGGCAGAGATCATCACCTGGAAGCAATTGGGCCTCATCCGACATCCCATCATTCTTCTCAATACCAATCATTATTATGATCCCCTGCTGGCTTTCTTCGAAAGAATGATCAGTGAAAGGTTTATGCGGGACGATTACCGTGAGATGTGGCAGGTAGCTGCCACGCCCGATGAGGTAATACCCATGCTGGAAGTTTTTCCTGACTGGAATCCCTCTTATGCCAAATATCCGCAAAAAGAGTCGTAACTTTGTGACGAGAGACTTTTTTTTGGATGAGACAACCGGTCATCTTTACAGATAGTGCTGCAATGCTTCCCTCCCAAATAGTGAGAGCCGAAGAGCAATCTGTTTTGCCCTTCTCCTCCCTCCCGGAGTTGGGTGATTATACGTTTCTTCCTACCGACAGCAGCCGTCTTTTCTTTGACCCTGACACCACCCTGAATACCTCCCTACAGTCGCTCAGCAACTTCTATCCCGGTAATCCCATATCTTCTGCTACTGTGGTGCAAACACTCTTTTTCCTGCTCTTCCTGCTCTGTTTTCTCTTATTTGCTTTTTTTTATCGTAGGGAAGGATCATCCTTTACAGGGAATTTCAGGAGTATGTTCACTACATTCAGACCTCCGCTTATCATCCGAAAAGAACAGGTAACCATTACCGAAGCATGGGGTGAGCTGTTTTTGTTCTTTCAGACAATGCTGATCACCAGCATTCTGATTTTTCATGCTTTGTGGGACTATGGCATCTCCTCCTATATGGCTTCTGAGCAGTTGATTGCTTTTACTCTCATACTGACAAGCATCACGCTGCTTGCAGGCGTAAAGATCATTGCCTACAGGATTATCGGGACTTTCTTCCTTCCGGTAGATATGAAAAACTGGGTTACTCAATATACCCGTCTGATCGAACTGATTGGTCTCATCCTCTTCCTGCCGGCAATCTGTTTTCTGTTTCTGCCGGAATTGAAACAGCTTATGCTGGTTCTCTTTGCAGTTGTTTTTATTCTCAGTCGACTGGTCATAATCATTGAGTTATTAAACATTTTTGTTAATAATAAAATCGGCTGGTTCTATTTTTTTGTGTATCTTTGCGGCACTGAAATTGCGCCCTGGTTGCTATTCTATAAAGGAGTGCTTTCAATGATAAATATTGCAGGAATAAATATTATATGAACAGCCGAAAAGTTAAGAAAATTCTGATTTCACAACCCAAGCCCAACAGTGAAAGGTCTCCCTATTACGATCTTGCGGAGAAATATCACCTGGAGGTGCATTTCTACCCCTTCATCAAGGTAGAACGTCTTACCATCAAAGAGTTCCGTCAACAGCGAATCAATATTCTCGATTTCACGGCAGTAATCTTCACCGCCCGTACCGCTGTCGATAAGTTCTTCTCTATCTGCGAAGAGATGAAGATTACCATTCCCGAGACCATGAAATATTTCTGTGTCTCTGAGACGGTAGCACTTTATCTGCAGAAATACATCGTTTATCGGAAACGAAAGATTTTCTTCAGTCAGACCGGCAAAATTGATGGTCTCAGCAATGCTTTTACCAAGCATGGCAAGGAGAAATTTCTCTATCCCGTTCCGGAAGAGCACAACGATGAAGTGTGCAATTTCCTCAACGACAAAAAGATCAATTACACCAAGAGTGTGATGTATCGCACGGTAAGCAATGATTTCGAGGCCGATGAGAAACTTGATTACGATATGATCATCTTTTTCAGTCCGCTGGGCATTCATTCGCTCCTCTCCAATTTCCCCGATTTCAAACAGGGTACCATGGCTATCGCCAGCTTTGGTCACACGACTGCGAAAACGGTGGAGGAGGTGGGTCTGCGTCTCGACTGTATGGCACCTCAACCCGATTATCCCTCTATGGCCGCCGCACTGGAGGCTTTCATCAAGGATAACCACAAACATCATAGCTGATATTCCAAAAACATAGAGGCAGCTTAAATCATAAACAAGCCGGTGAATCTCATTGTATTCACCGGCTTGTTCGTTGATGGCTGACTCATTTCAGTCCGATTCTTCTTCCTGATCACGGTCATAGGGCCTGGGTGGTTCCAGTGTGGGGAAAACCCTTCTGACATTCTCAGTGATCTGTGATGCGAACACCTCCAGATCCATGTTGAGTGAGTGTGCTGCCTGCTGGTACACATCGCGGATCGACATCTCATCTTCATCGGTCTCGCAGAACAACGCATCTGGCGGAATCACCTGCATGGAGTCGACGTTGATCTGGTCCCCCACCGAGAAGAGAAACCCTTCCCGAATCAACTGCTCTGTCAGTTCCGGCTTACCACGGTAGCCATGGATGATCCAGGGTTGTGTGGGGCGCATCTCTCGTTTCACCCGGATCAGCTCCTCCCACGCTTTCACGCAGTGGATGATCACCGGTTTGCCCAGTCTCTCCGACAACTCGATATGTTTCTTGAAGACCGGTATCTGTATCTCGAAGGAAGGTCCTTTCAGACGGTCCAGACCGGTCTCGCCGATGGCGATGATACGGGCGTTGGGAGCAATTTCATTCAGGTAGGCCATTTGTGTGTCACTATCCTCCGAGTACCAGGGATGGATGCCACAGGAAAAAGCGTGACGGTTGTAGGATTCTTTGGCTACTTCAAACTCAAGGGGGTATACATCGAAGATACACGAGTGATAAGGGTCATCGTTCTCTTCGAGAAAAATCTGATGTGTGTGTACGTCGTAAAATTCCATACGTTAGTGTTCCTCTGCTTTCGACTTCTCTTTTCTGCGCCGGGGTGCCGGTACGGGGTCGTAACCCGATCCTCCCCAGGGATTGCAACTTAATATGCGCTTTGTTGACAAGTAGAACCCTCTGATAGGGCCGTGTTTCTTCAATGCTTCTATCGTATACTGTGAACAGGTAGGCGTGTAGCGACAGCTGGGCGGTGTGAGTGGTGAGATAACAGCCCGGTAAAAATAGACGGGGAGTAACAATATCCAAGTCAGAAGATCCTTCAATAGTTTCATGTTGTTGTTTCGTTGAATCTTCCCAGTTCCCTGATCGCTTTCACGATCCCCTTCTCAACGGTGATAAAGTCACTTGTTTCATCCTTGACATATATGAATGCGATCTCCAGGTGATCCCCGCCAGCCTTAAGCAGATCGGTGAGATGTTGCTTGTGCAGCCGGTAAGCTTCTCTGGTGAGCCTTTTCATCCGATTACGGTCTACAGCCTTTTTCAGCCTTTTCTTAGGGATGCTGACCATCACCGATGCCCATGTCGCAGAACCTGCATCACTTCTCAGCCATACCACCCTAAAGGGGTAGGCCATAAAGGAACTGCCATTGGCAAAGAGGGATTCAATCCGTTTCTCGCCGCTGATCCGTTCCTTTTTTGCAAGTCTGAACCGCTCTCCTTCGTTCATAGATAATAGCATTCCTCCGAAAGCAATTATGGGGCAAAGATAACTGTTTTTTGGTTGTAAATTAGGATTATTGTCACAAAAAAAATAATGATGAGCTGTGCTCTTTCACTACTACTTGCGTCCGAAGTCGGCTGGTATCTCTCCCCATTGTTTTGTTTCCCACTTCAGGATCGGATTGGTGTAATGGTTCTCACGCAGCCACTTTTCTGCCCGTTCAATCCATTCGAACAAAAGCTTGTTGCGATCAGATTGTTTCAACTTAGTGTTGCATTTCTTCTTTGCTACCCATTTAAGCGCATTTGCGCTGTCGGTATATATTGGCGTTGGTTTCTCGCTTTTATGCAACAGGGCCAGCGCATGTACGATTGCCAGAAACTCGCCTATGTTGTTGGTGCCCTCATCAATTGGCCCCACACGGAAGAGTTCTGTTCCGTCCTCTACCCATACACCACGATATTCCATGCGCCCGGGATTCCCACTGCAGGCAGCATCCACAGCCAGGCTCTGCCTGATGATGGATCTATTCGAAGCAGAGCCGTCACGTTCAGCTTTCTTCTTTGTGGCAAGGTGTTTCCATGGGTTGTCGCTGTATGCCTGTTCTGCCTCAACCCGTGAGGAGAAGGATTTGTAGAGTGCCTGTTCATATCCTGTGACCTGTGCCTTACAGGCATCCCAGGAGTCATACACCCCGGGTTTGACTCCCTGCCAGACAACATAGTACTTCTTCTGTGCCATAGATCACTTGCTTACATCGATTCGAGGATGTAGGGTGTCAGTTCTTTTTCTGTCACCGGATCGACCGGCTTCTCTTCGATGGTGATAATGCTGTCGACAATGAACTTGGTGTATCCCCGCCATGGAATAGGGGCGAAATATTCGCGGTAGTGCAGTTGCACAATCTTGCCGCCGGCAACCATCAGTTGCTGTGCAATCTCCTTGTCTTCCACCGAGAAATCGAACTGGTTGGACTGGAGACCTCCCGGCATATCTGCACGAAAACCCGACTGGATCAGTTTCCCTTCATAGGTCTTGAAGATCACACCCTTGTAGACCAGGTAATTGAGCTCTCCTGATTTCACACCCGTGCCGAACACGTAGTAGTAACGGACATACACAAATATGCCAAGAGCAAGGATCAAGATGCCGAAAAACAGGGACCATCCCTTACGGCTCTTTTTTTTCTTTGGAGTCAGATCGTCCATATAAACTGTTTTAATGAGTGGGTAAAGGTACATCATTTTTCCACTGTTGAGTGGAAGAAACGTCTAAAAAATGGATGTTTTTCCCCTATTTTCTCTTAACTTTGTGAAAGGGTGCAGTTCACCTCTGCTCCTGCTATGAATGAACCAAATTATCGAATCAAAATTGTTTTCATGAAAAAATTGTTTTTATCCCTTTTCCTGTTGCTGGGCGCAGGAATGATGATGGCACAGAGTGCATATCAGTTTGAAGTGGTCAAGGAGAATCCGATCACAACCGTGAAAAACCAATCCAGTACCGGCACCTGCTGGAGCTTCTCAGGAGTCGGATTCCTCGAGTCTGAGTTACTCCGCCTGGGAAAAGGTTCATTTGATCTCTCTGAGATGTATATCGTGAGAAGGAATTATGAGGATAAGGCAATGAAGCATGCCCGTTTGCACGGTAACCTCAACTTTGCTCCCGGTGGCTCTTTTGCCGATGTGATCGAGACCCTCGACACCTATGGGGTGATGCCCGATGAGGCATACCACGGCCTTCATTACGGTTCGGAGACGCATAACCATGGCGAACTGGATAAGATATTGAAGAGTTATATGGATGGCGTCATCGGTGCCCGCACTCTTTCACCGGTTTGGAGCAAGGGAATCTCAGGTATCCTGGACAGCTACCTGGGAGAAGTACCTGAGAAGTTTACCCATAACGGGAAAGAATATACGCCCCACACCTTTGCTGCTGAGCTGGGCTTGAAGCAGGAGGATTATATCTCACTCACCTCATTCACCCATCATCCCTTTTACCGGCCTTTTGCTGTAGAGGTCCCCGACAACTGGCGCTGGGCGCTGTCTTACAATTTGCCCATGGATGAGCTGTTGACAGTGATAGAGTCAGCCGTGATGAACGGCTACACCGTTGCCTGGGCGTCGGATGTGAGCGAAGCCGGCTTTTCCCGTGACGGCATCGCCATCATCCCCGATGAGGAGGCTTCTGAAAACGCCGGTAGCGACCAGGCTAAGTGGCTTGGCCTCAGCAGCCGCGAGAAGGATGCCGACATCCGGTCACGCATCGGCAAGGAGTTGCTAAAAGAGAAGATGATCACACAGGATATGCGTCAGGAGTCGTTCGATAACTATGCCACCACCGATGATCACGGCATGCAGATCTACGGAATTGCCAAAGATCAGAATGGGAACAAGTTCTTCATGGTGAAGAATTCATGGGGCGAGACAGGCCCTTACAAGGGATTATGGTATGCCTCCTATCCTTTTGTCAGTTACAAGACACTCAGCGTGGTCTTGCACAGGGATGCGATTCCTGCTGCCATCGCACGCAAACTGAATATCTGAAGCAATCGTGACAGCCTGAAACCCTATGCAGACGAATGATCTTTATTCTATCTTTCTACGCTATCCGTCAGTCACTACCGACTCCCGGATGTGTGAGAAGGACTCCATATTCTTTGCTCTCAGAGGAGAACGATTCAACGGCAATTTGTTTGCTGAGAAGGCTTTGGAAGCCGGCTGTGCGTATGCTGTCGTGGATGAGTGGCCGGAAGGAATCCCTCTTGGTGAACGGATCATCCTGGTGGAGGATGTGCTCGGCACCCTTCAGCAACTGGCAACCTGTCACCGGAGAAAGTTGAAGATACCCGTGATCGCGATCACCGGTACCAACGGCAAGACCACCACCAAGGAGCTGATCGCCGTAGGACTGGCGCGAAAGTTCAAGGTGGCCTACACGCAGGGCAACTTCAACAACCATATCGGTGTTCCACTCACACTCCTCTCGATGAACCAATCGCATGAGATCGCGGTGGTTGAGATGGGAGCCAATCATCCGGGTGATATTCGTGAGCTATGCGGGATCGCCGAACCCGACTACGGGCTGATCACCAACGTGGGGAAGGCACATCTGGAGGGTTTTGGCTCCTTTGAAAAGCTGGTAAGTACCAAGGGGGAGTTATACGATTACATACGGGCTCACGATGGGAAGGTATTTGTAAACAGGGAGAGTGCGATTCTTTATGATCTCACCGAAGGGATGGATCGGATCCTTTATGGAAGGGATGACCCCTCACTGTTTGCCTCCGGCACACTGGCCGACGCCACTCCCTTCATGGAGTTTGACTGGCGTTTTTTTGACCGTTCTTATCGTGTACGCACCCGACTGGTGGGAGAATATAATTTCGACAATGCCATTGCTGCGGTTGCTGTCTGCAAGTTCTTCGGGATCAATGCAGAAAATATCAGTGACGCTCTCGAGGCATATGAGCCCAGCAACCACCGTTCGCAATTCAGACGTACTGAACGAAACGACCTGATCATCGACGCTTACAATGCCAATCCCACCAGTATGCAAGCTTCAGTGGGCTTCTTTGCCTCGATACCCACACCGATGCCCCGGATGGTGATTCTGGGGGAGATGAAGGAGCTGGGTGAGGTGAGTGAAGAGGAGCATAAGAAGTTGATTCACTCCTTGAGAACGCTCTCCTTTGATCGGGTTTACCTGGTGGGTGAGAGCTTTCGCAAATGGGTGGTCACTGCTGACAGATTCCACTGCTTCAGTGATGTGGATGAACTGATCGGGCATCTTGGCAACGATCCCGTGAAGAATCACTATATCCTGTTGAAGGGGTCACACTCTGTACATCTGGAGAAGCTGATCGACTATCTGTAAGGTGTCATTTGAACCGTACCGTGAGGAGGGCAATCTCCGATTGAGTACCCACACGATACTGAGGGCCTACCAGCCCGAGACCTGAGGTGACATAGATATGTGTGTCACCTTTTTTCTTGTAGCCGTGTGCCACCTCGAAGACCCATTCGGTGATCAGGTTGCCGGGAAAGGCTTGCCCGTGGTGGGTATGGCCGAAAAGGGCGATATCGACGCCTGCATCGGCTTCCTCAGCAAGGTTATCCGGTGTATGGTTGAGCAGTATCACCGGTATCCTGCGATTCACCCCGGCATCGTATAACAATTCTTCAGTCGTTTTGCGGTGGGGGATCACCTTGTCCTCCCTTCCTGCCACGTAGAAGGCACTGTCGATCAGCACAGCCGTATCACGCAGCACGGTGATACCCACATCATTCAGCAATGAGATCTTCTCCTCACTGTCGTAACGGTACTCGTGGTTGCCGGTACAGGTAAAAACGCCCAGTGGTGCGGAGAGCCGCCTGAGCTCCTGATCCATCCCCTGCTGCAGTACCGGCTCGATCTGCGAGTCGAAGATGTCACCCACGAAGAGGATCACATCGGCCTGTTGTGCCATGATCAGATCCACAAATCGGCGGGTGTGACTGCGATCGATCATCCATCCCAGGTGCATGTCTCCTGCCACGACGATGCGCAGCGAGTCGTAGGTTCCGGCTTGCTTGTGAACCGTGACATGAATCTGTTCCACTTCGGGGTGCATGAAACGGTATCTGCCATGTATCATGATGGCTGCCACCAGGACCATCGGCAGGATGAAAAGGAGTATTCTTCTTTTTTGTGGAGTGTGTCTCAGAAAGTGAAACGGTCGACGCAGTTGTCCCGGCACGGCCAGTGTAACCAGGTCGATGACCAGCCATAGTCCGCCACTGTACAACAGAAAGAGCATCCAGCTGGTGCCTGTCACCCGCATCAGTTGTACCAACGGCTCCGGGAGATGACGGTAGAAAAAGAAGCCGGTGGCATAGAACAGAAACTCCGAAGCAAACAGGACTGAAAGAGTCAGTCGGGCATATTTTTTTCCTTCAAAAGCATGCCATCCCTTCAGGAAAATCAAGAGGTTGAGGGTGAGGTGGATGATGAAAGCGTTGATCAATGCACGCATAAGCATTTCGTCATAGAGGTTACAGACTGAGGAATAGCGATACCCAGAGCGGAACAGTGAAATCGATCACCATGCCGTGAAAGAGCGCTACCACGACATATGGTTCACCGGAGTAGCGGGTGATGAAGGGCAGGGTGGTGTCCATGGTGGTGGCACCTCCCGCTGAGATGGGTGCCAACGGTCCGAAATAACGTACCATCCAGGGAGCAAATACAAGAACGCTGAACTCACGCATTATGTTCGCCAGGAGTGCCACCGTCCCCAGCTCTGCACCTCTGAATTCAGTGATGAGGATGCTGGAGAGCGAATAGTATGCGAATCCTGCTCCCACGCTCAGACAGTCTGTAAGGCTTCGCTCAGGCAGTAAGAGGCTGATGAGTGATACCCCGGCGAAGGTGCCGAGGGTGGTGCCCAGCGGCAGCAGCATGATCCTGAATCCATAACGCCCCAGCACCCTGAACATGTTCCTGCCGGAACCGATCTGAACGCCTACAAGGAAAAGCAACAGGTAGAGGATCCCTTTTGAGATGCGATCATCCTGCAAGGCTTCCGGAAGCACTCCCGTGATTGCTGCTGCCACTCCAACAGCAAAAAGAAGCAAATAGAGTATCGTCTGTTTCATCTCTTATCACGGATGTTTTTTTTCGATTGACGTGATGCCTCATTAGGACTGTGAAATGCTTTTTTGTATAACCAACCTGCAGCAATGAGGCTGCCCAGTGTACCCCCCAGGGTCAGCAGCAGCGCCTCCAGACCGATGGAGGCAAACCTTGTTACCACCTCCCGGTTACTGCCCACTGCAATGCCCAGAAAGAGCAGCAGTAACATGATCACCAGGTTGAGCAATATTCCGGTTCTTTTTACAACCTTCTTTTGGCGCAACAGGTAACCTACTGCGATACCGCTCAGAATAGAGAAAAAAACTGGGATGATTGTCATCGGTTTCGGAGTTTTTGCAAAAATAGTGAAAAATGTGATACTCTTTACTAATTATTCGTAACGCTCTTCTGTTAAGGTTGTCCTATTTACGATTAAATATGTACTTTTAACGCTTCATTGCGATAAGTAAAAATCAATATTTAATGAAACAAACAATTATTCTAATCCTGCTTCATCTGTTAGCAGCCTTCTCATTTGCTGATTCCGTTACCGTAAAGGGAAAACTGGTTGCGGAAGCAGACAATGAAGCGCTACCCTATGCCACCATTTCTGTTGCCAGGGAAGATATGCCCACCAACGTGATTCGTAAGATGGCTACCAATGAGACAGGATCCTTTACAACAACATTGAGTCCGGGAAGTTATATCTTCACTTTTCACTTTGTAGGCATGGCTGAAACCGTGAGGAAGACGGAGGTTGCCGCATCACAGAATCCACACGACATGGGAGTGATCACCATGAGTGAGAGCAGCAGGCTGCTGGATGAGCTGAGCGTGACAGCCCAGGCACCGCTGGTGAAGGTTGATATCGATAAGCTCACCTATAGTGCCAAGGATGACCCTGAAGCCTCTACTTCCAATGTGCTGGACCTGTTGCGTAAAGTGCCACTGGTCACCATCGACGGGGAGGAGAATATTCAGCTGAAAGGCTCTTCCAACTTCAAGATCTACCTCAACGGTAAACCTTCCAACATGATCTCATCCAATCCTGCACAGGTGTTGAAGAGTATGCCTGCCAACAGCATCAAGGATGTGGAGGTGATCACCGATCCCGGAGCGAAGTATGATGCCGAAGGAGTGGGGGGAATCATCAATATCATCACCGACAAACGGGTGGATGATGGCTACACCGGCTCCGTGGGCGCCAATGGCGATACCTTCGGTGGCTATGGCGGCAGTGCTTACCTGGCTACCAAGTATGGGAAGGTGGGATTCACCGGCAATGCCTCCTATTTTCAACATGCCCAACCGGTTTCAGAGTCGGAGTTTGCCCGTGAGGAGTTCAACCCGCAGAATAACCTGACCCAAAAAGGGAGTAGTGAGAGTGACGGGGGTGGACTTTTCTTTACCACTGCACTCAGCTATGAGCCCGATACGGCAAACCTGTTCAATCTCTCTCTCTCCCATTTCGGCGGGAAATTCAACTCCCTCTCCCTGCAGGACGCTGTTTCCCAGGGTGGTCGCAACTACAGCTATCACTCGCGGAGCAACAGCATCACTCACTTCGGGGGGTTGAGCCTTGCTGCCGATTACCAGCGAAACTTCAAGCGAAAGGGTGAGATGCTTACACTCTCATATCGCTTCGAGCATGACCCCAACGACAGTGAATATGAAAGTGCCTACAACGACGTGAAGGGTGACTTCTATTATCCCAATGGATACAAACAGAGAAGCGAGAACAATGCCGGTGGGGATGAGCATACCGGTCAGCTGGATTACGTGAACCCGCTGAATGGCAGACACAATATTGAAGCAGGATTAAAGTATATATTCAGAGACAACAGCAGCCGGGGAGATCATTCTTATTATATGGGAAGTGGTGACTGGATGCCTGATCCCAGCAGGCTGAACGACCTCGATCATCTGCAGCGCATCACCTCGGGATATGCCGGCTATACCTACCGGCAGGGTAAAATGGGTTTGAAGGTAGGTCTGCGTGGCGAAAACACCAATCAGGAGATTCATTACATGAACAATGATCTGGATACCATCGTACACTCTTCTTTCTTCGACCTGGTGCCCTCCTTGACCTTATCTTACCAATTGGGGATGACGCAGACACTACGCGGCGGTTACAACATGCGCATCTCGCGTCCCGGCATCTGGTATCTCAATCCCTACATCGACGACATGGATCCCAATAACATCAGTTACGGTAATCCGGAACTGGATGGCGAGCAGCAACACAACTTCAACATCAACTATGGTTCCTTCTCGCAAAAGATCAATTTCAACGCGACCGTCAGCTATGCTTTCACGCGCAATGCCGTCACCCGCTACAGCTTTATCCCCCCGGGTGATCCCAATAGCAGTAATGAGAGTTTCAGGCGTGATGGGGTGACACACAGCACCTATGCCAATATCGGCCGCAACCAGATGGTGGGTACCAACCTCTACGTGAGCTGGACCCCTACACCCGCTATTCGTACCTACCTGAATGGGGGAGTCAGTTATACCGATATCCAGAGCACCGAGAACGATCAGCTTCGCAACAGCGGCCTCTCCGGACGTGCTTACGGTGGCTTCTCCTGGACACTGCCCAAGGACCTGAGGCTGGGAGCCAACAGCGGGATATTCCTGAACCAGGTGCAGCTTCAGACCGATCAGTCGCCCTACTATTTCTACTCATTCAGCGTGATGAAGAGTATGTTCAACAAGAAGCTTGACCTTTCACTGAATGTTCAGAATTTCCTCTCCAAGTCGCAGAAGATGACCAGTACCACTACCGGCTCCGGTTTTCGTCAGGAGAGCATCAATTACCAGCCGATGCGCAACCTGAGACTGAGTGTCACCTACCGCTTCGGTGAGCTGAAATCCTCCATGAAACGTGTACAGCGTGGCATCGTGAACGATGATGTGATGGAAGGAGAAAGCAATACGCAGCAGACTGCTTCCGGAACAGTTTCAGGAGAGTGATGCGTTATTGAGAGAAAAATGCTATATTTGAAGGCTGTTCTCTTATGCGAGAGAACAGCCTTCTATTATTGGACAAATGAGAATAGACATTATCACCGTGCTGCCTGAGATGATTGAGGGAGCTCTTCATACCAGTATCCTGAAGAGATCTCAGGAAAAAGGATTGGCTCAGTTTGAGCTTCACAACCTGCGTGATTATACGCTCGATAAACACCGTCGGGTTGATGACTACCCTTTTGGCGGGGAGGCCGGCATGGTGTTGCAGATAGAACCGATCGACCGGGCCATCTCCCACCTGAAAGCAGAACGGGACTACGATGAGGTGATCTTCACCACTCCCGACGGTGAGCAATTCACCCAGTCGATAGCCAATGAGCTGTCGCTGAAACAAAATATCATCATCCTTTGCGGTCACTACAAGGGGATTGATTACCGGGTGAGGGAGCATTTGATCACCCGAGAGATATCGATCGGTGATTTCGTGCTTACCGGTGGTGAACTGGCTGCCGCCATGATTGCCGATGCGGTGGTACGTCTCATCCCCGGCGTGATCGGTGATGAGCAATCCGCTCTCTCTGACTCTTTTCAGGATGGTCTGCTGGCACCACCTGTTTACACTCGCCCTGCCGAGTACAAGGGGTGGAGGGTGCCTGAAGTGTTGCTTTCAGGACATGAACGAAAGATTCAGGAATGGCGTCTGGAACAGTCGGTGGAACGCACTCGACGTTTGCGTCCCGATCTGCCGGGACATGGTTGACAATATATACGTTCTATTGACTACTTTTACAGCAAGAATTGTAACAAGAGATTGATTATGAAAGGCATTGTATTGGCAGGTGGATCTGGTACACGACTCTATCCGATCACCAAGGGCGTTTCCAAACAACTGTTGCCCGTGTTTGACAAACCGATGATCTACTATCCCATCTCGGCACTGATGCTGGCCGGTATCCGCGATATACTGATCATCTCCACACCGGCCGATCTGCCCGCATTCCAGCGCTTACTGGGTGACGGATCTGATTATGGTCTCCATTTCTCCTATGCGGAACAACCCTCTCCCGACGGATTGGCACAAGCCTTCCTGATTGGCCGATCGTTTATCGGCAAGGATGCTGTCTGCCTCGTGCTGGGAGACAATATCTTCTATGGACAGGGCTTTCCCTCCATGTTACGCCAGGCGGCTCTCGATGCTGAGGAGGGCAACAAGGCTACCGTGTTCGGCTATTACGTGCAGACACCTGAACGTTATGGCGTGGCACATTTCAATGAGCGGGGTGAGGTGCTGGGTATCGAAGAGAAACCACTGTCACCCAAATCGAGCTGGGCTGTTACAGGTCTCTATTTCTACCCCAACAGTGTGGTGGAGATTGCAGATGCTGTCAGACCCTCTGCCCGTGGGGAGCTGGAGATCACCTCGGTGAATCAGGCTTACCTGGAAAAGGGAGAGTTGCTGCTGCAGCGCTTCGGCAGAGGATTTGCCTGGCTCGATACCGGTACGCACGATTCGCTGGCGGAGGCTTCCACCTTTATTGAGGTGCTGGAGAAACGTCAGGGACTGAAGATCGCCTGCCTTGAAGAGATCGCCTGGAACAACGGGTGGATCACTGACGAGCATCTGAAACGCATCGCCGAGCCAATGAAGAAAAACCAGTATGGTCAATACCTTCTCCAGTTGATCGACACCAGGTTGTAATCATTTTTATTGGTGAATTGCTTGCCGAATGATTGATTCCAGAGTAATGTTGAACAAGCTGAAAGATATTTGCCGACAGCTGACAGCAGATAGCAGATTATGAAGATACACAAAACCAATATTGAAGGAGTACTGATCATCGAACCCAGGGTGTTTGGCGACGAGAGGGGTTACTTCTTCGAGTCATACTCACAAAGAGAATTTGAGGAGAAGGTCTGTCAGACAAGCTTTGTGCAGGATAACGAGAGCAAATCAAAGTATGGTGTGGTGAGAGGGCTTCACTTTCAGCGGGCCCCTTACGAGCAGGCCAAGCTTGTGAGGGTGATCACCGGCCGTGTATTGGATGTGGCAGTTGACATCCGGGAAGGGTCGCCCACCTATGGTCAGTATGTATCCACCGAGCTGTCGGGTGAGAACAAGCGACAGCTCTTCATCCCGCGTGGTTTTGCCCATGGCTTCGCTGTGCTGAGCGAGGAGGTCGTTTTTCAGTATAAATGTGACAATTATTACGCGCCTCCCTACGAAGGTGCCATCAGGTGGGATGACCCGAAGCTGGCCATCGATTGGTTGCTCCCGCCGGGAGATATCATCCTCTCCGAGAAAGACAAATACAACCCGTTGTTATGAAGACTATTCTGATCACCGGCGGTGCCGGTTTTATCGGTTCACATCTGGTGCGCCGTTTCGTGAACCATTACCCGGATTACCGGATCATTAACCTCGACCTGCTCACCTATGCAGGTAACCTCTCCAACCTGGAAGATGTGGCCGACAAACCCAACTACCTCTTTTTGCAGGCTGATATCTGTGATTTTGAGCAGATGAGGAAACTCTTTTCACAACATGAGGTGGAAGGGGTGATACACCTCGCTGCGGAAAGCCATGTGGATCGCTCAATCACCGATCCCTTCTCCTTTGCACGCACCAACGTGATGGGTACGCTTAACCTGTTGCAGGCAGCACGTGAACAGTGGGGGAGCCGGCATCACCCTCGACTCTTTTATCATGTTTCTACCGATGAGGTCTATGGTGCACTGCCCCTGGGGGAGGGATTCTTTACCGAGGAGAGCCGCTATGAGCCTCACAGCCCCTATTCAGCTTCAAAAGCATCGTCCGACCATTTCGTGCGCGCTTACCACGACACCTACGGGTTGCCGGTGGTGATCTCCAACTGCTCCAACAACTACGGCCCCAATCAGTTCCCGGAGAAGCTGATCCCCCTCTTCATCCGCAATATACGGGAAAACAAATCACTGCCGGTCTACGGCAAGGGTGAGAACGTGCGTGACTGGCTCTATGTGGAGGATCATGCAGCTGCCATCGATCTGATCTTTCACCGCGGAAGGGTGGGAGAGACCTACAACATCGGCGGCTGGAACGAATGGCGCAACATCGACCTGATCAGGCTGCTGATCAAAACGGTGGACCGGCAACTGGGACGTCCGGCCGGTGCTTCCGATCACCTTATCACCTATGTCACCGACCGTGCCGGTCATGATCTCCGCTATGCCATCGACGCCACCAAACTCAAAAACGAGCTGGGATGGGAGCCCACGCTGCAGTTCGAGGAGGGTATCGGGAAGACGGTGCAGTGGTACCTTGAGAACCAGCAGTGGCTCGATGATATTGCCAGCGGAGCCTACCAACAACGATGACGCACTTTTATTCTATCTCCTCAAAACGGGCAGTGAAGAAACGGAGCTGCTTGGGCTCATAGACAAACCGTAGCCCTTTAATCTGCTCCCGACGCCCGTAGAGAGAAATCACCGCATCGGCTACCAGGTCCATATGACGATAGGTGTAAACCCTGCGCGGGATGGTGAGCCGCACCGTCTCCAACTTCGGGCGATGGTGCTCACCGGTGATCCTGTTCCTCCCCGCTGAAACAATACCACGTTCCATGCTTCGCACGCCCGACTCCAGGTAGAGATTCGCCGCCAGGCTCTGCGCCGGGAACTGTTCCTGTGTCAGATGGGGACAGAAACGGCGTGCGTCGAGGAAAACGGCATGACCGCCAATCGGTTCCACCACCGGTATGCCTGCCTCCAGCAGTCGGTCACCCAGGTAGCGCACCTGCTTCACCCGGTGCTCGATATACTCAAATTGCATCGACTCCCGCAAGCCAATTGCCATCGCCTCCATGTCTCTGCCGGCCATCCCGCCATAGGAGGGCATCCCCTCATAGACCACCACCAGCTCCTTCGCCTGTGAGAACAATTCCTCATCGTTGAGGCAGAGGAACCCGCCGATGTTGACCAGACAATCCTTCTTACCGCTCATGGTGCAGCCGTCGCCATAGCTGAACATCTCCCGTACGATATCGGCCATTGGCTTGTCCTCATATCCCTCTTCCTGTTCCCGGATGAAGTAGGCATTCTCCACGCAACGGGTGGCATCGAAGAAAACCTTAATGCCATACCGTGCGGTCAGCTCCCGTACCTCACGGATGTTGCGCATGCTTACCGGTTGACCACCCGCCAGGTTGACCGTCACCGCCAGACAGACGTAAGCGATGTTCTCCGCTCCCTTCTCCTCAATCAGTCGCTGTAGTTTTTTCAGGTCGATGTTTCCTTTAAAAGGGATTGAGAGGGTGGCATCATGTGCCTCATCGCAGATCACGTCGGCGAAGATGCCACCGTTGCGCTCCTGATGATAACGTGTGGTGGTGAAGTACATGTTTCCCGGCACATATTGTCCCGGGCGGATGGCGATCTGCGAGAGCAGGTTCTCCGCACCTCTTCCCTGGTGGGTGGGTACCAGGTATCTGAAGCCGAACAGCTCACGTACCGTTTCTTCGAGATGAAGAAAGTTGCGGCTGCCGGCATATGCCTCATCACCCATCATCATGCCGGCCCACTGGCGGTCGCTCATGGCATTGGTACCACTGTCGGTGAGCAGGTCGATATAGACATCATCGCTCAGAATCAGAAAGGTGTTGTAGCCTGCCTCGCTGATCACTTTTTCCCGCTCATCGCGGGAGATCATTCTGACAGGTTCTACCGATTTGATACGAAAAGGTTCGGCTGGGTAGTTGTTTGGGTTCATAGTACTGACGTTATTATGGTTTTCTCTTTACAAATGTAATAAATCTTTGGAAAATCAGCTGGCTGTTGGTCGTTTTTTTCGCATTCCTCATTTGACAATAGTACGGTAGTTTTTTGCTATCTTTGTAACCCCGTTAGAAACAACAAGAAAAAAGATTTATAATGGTTATAGCAGTAGATTTCGACGGCACCATCGTCGAACATGCCTATCCGGAGATAGGGAGACCGATTCCGTTTGCCATAGATACCCTTCTACAGTTACAGAAGGACAACCACAAGCTGATCCTCTGGAGCGTCCGTGAGGGTGAGCTGCTGCAGAACGCCATCGATTATTGTGCGGAAAGGGGACTCTATTTCTATGCGGCGAATGCCAACTATCCCGGCGAGGAACGTGAGAATGCCTCCCGTAAGCTGGGTGCCGACCTCTTCATTGATGACCGTAATTTGGGGGGGCTGCCCGACTGGGGTGTGATCTACAATGCGGTGAATGCAACCAGAAACGGGGGTAACGCGCTGCAGCTGATGGTGGGCGCGTCGGCCATGCCGGAACCGAGAAAACGCCGCGGATTGTTCGGCATGCATCGTCGCTGATAAAAAATGCAATTCCTGCCCCGCCAAAATAAAAATGTTCATTACCTTTGCGCCATCCTTACTTACAAATCATAACAGCATGCAACAAGACAGGCAACTCTTTGACATTATCGGAAAAGAAAAAGAGAGACAATTGAAGGGAATCGAGCTGATTGCTTCGGAGAACTTTGTGAGCGAACAGGTGATGCAGGCCATGGGGTCGGTACTCACCAACAAATATGCGGAAGGATATCCCGGACGACGCTATTACGGCGGTTGTGAGGTGGTGGACCTGAGCGAGCAGCTGGCCATCGACCGGCTGAAGAAACTGTTTGGTGCCGAGTGGGCAAACGTGCAGCCACACTCGGGAGCACAGGCCAATGCCGCTGTGTTCCTTGCCTGCATGAAGGCGGGTGATACCTTCCTCGGTCTCAACCTGTCACACGGGGGACATCTCTCCCACGGTTCACCCGTCAATTTCTCCGGTCTGATGTTCCGCCCCATTGCATACAATGTGCGGGAAGAGGATCAGCGCGTCGACTATGACCAGCTGGAGAGCCTGGCACGTGCCGAGCGACCGAAGATGATCATTGCCGGTGCATCCGCCTACTCACGTGAATGGGATTATGCCCGTATCCGCAAGGTAGCCGACGAGATTGGTGCCATCTTCATGGTCGACATGGCACACCCGGCGGGACTGATCGCAGCAGGGTTGCTGGAGAACCCATTGCAACATGCCCATATTGTCACCTCCACCACTCATAAGACACTGCGTGGACCACGCGGAGGTGTGATCCTGTTGGGGAAAGATTTTGAGAACCCCTGGGGTATCACCACACCCAAGGGGGAGGTGAAGATGATGTCGGCACTGCTCGACTCGGCAGTCTTCCCCGGCATGCAGGGTGGACCGCTGGAGCATGTGATCGCCGCCAAGGCGGTCTCCTTCCACGAAGCGCTGCAACCGGAATACAAAACCTATCAGACACAGGTGAAAAAGAATGCGTCGGTGATGGCACAAGCTTTTATCGACAAGGGATACAATGTGGTGTCAGGGGGTACCAACAACCACTGCATCCTGGTAGATCTGCGCAGCAAGTTCCCCAATCTGACTGGCAAGGTGGCGGAGAAGTTGCTGGTGGAGGCGGACATCACCACCAATAAGAACATGGTGCCGTTCGACAGTCGCTCACCCTTCCAGACCTCAGGTCTGCGGTTCGGAACGCCGGCCATCACCACCCGCGGTGGCAGGGAGGAGCTGATGGAGGAGATTGTGGAGATGATCGACACAGTGTTGGCTGATGATACAAAGATAACGATGGTGCGCGACCGGGTGAACCGCACCATGCAGCAGTACCCGCTGTTTGCCTGGTAGATTTACAGCAATGATCCCACCACTGTTTGGTGAGTGATCAGTGAACTCGAAACGCTGGGGAATGGTTGAACTGTTCCCCTTTTTTTATACATTTGCATCCGACCGGCAGTAGGCCGGGCAACCTCCGATGAATATCCTGCAGACCGACATAAAATTTATCCCCGGCGTGGGACCCAAAAGGGCAGAGATCCTCAACAAGGAGATCGATCTCTTTACTCTGGGTGACCTCCTTCGCTGGTATCCATACCGTTACATCGACCGCACGCGCGTCTACTACGTGCATGAGATCGACAGCACACAGGCTTACATCCAGCTGAAAGGGAGGATCACCTCCTTCGAGACCTTTGGCGAGGGGCGCCGGCGGCGTCTGGTGGCCCACTTCACCGATGGCACCGGTTATGTGGACCTGGTCTGGTTTCAGGGGGTCCGATTTGTAGAGAGCAAGTACAAGCTTAACCAGGAGTATATTGTCTTCGGGAAGCCTGCGCTCTTCAACGGGAAGTGGAACATCGCACACCCTGACATCGATCCCTTTATGAACGAGTCGGATCGGCCCGAGGGGTTGATGGCGATGTACACCACCACCGAGAAGATGAAGAACCATTTTCTCAACTCCCGTGCCATGCAGAAGATCATCACTGCAGCCTTCTCACTCATCACTGAACGATTGCCCGAGTCGCTTTCTCCCGACGTGGTGGAAGAGGCGGGCGTGATGCCGTTCCACGATGCGCTGGAGCAGATTCATTTCCCGAAATCACCCGCACTGCTGCGTGATGCCGAGTTCCGGCTGAAGTTTGAGGAGCTCTTTTACATCCAGCTCAGCATCGTGCGTTACGCCTCAGAGCGAAAGGAGAAGCTGAAAGGTTTCATATTCGGGAAGGTGGGAGACAACCTCCATACCTTTTTCAGGGAACATTTGCCTTTCGAGCTTACCACGGCCCAGAAGCGTGTGATCAAGGAAATCCGGCGCGACACCGCTACCGGCAGACAGATGAACCGCCTGCTGCAGGGTGATGTGGGCAGTGGAAAGACACTGGTGGCGCTCATGTGCATGCTGATAGCCCGCGACAACGGCTTTCAGTCGGCACTGATGGCACCCACCGAGATCCTGGCATCACAGCATTGGGACACATTCACGCAGATGCTGAAGGGGATGAAGATGCGAGTGGCTTTGCTCACCGGTTCCACCCGGAAAAAGGAGCGAGAGGCGCTGCACAGCGCACTCCTCTCTGGAGAGATTGACATCCTGATAGGCACCCATGCACTGATAGAGGAGGTGGTTCAGTTCCATAACCTGGGGTTCGTGGTGATCGATGAGCAGCATCGCTTCGGCGTGGTACAGCGTGCCAAGCTTTGGGAGAAGAACCGACAGCCGCCCCACGTGCTGGTGATGACCGCCACCCCCATTCCGCGAACACTCGCCATGACCGTCTACGGCGACCTGGATCTATCTGTGATCGACGAGCTGCCGCCCGGTCGTAAGCCGGTGCAGACGCTGCACCGCTACGACAAAAGGCGGGGAGCACTCTACCAGTTTATCCGGGAGCAGATCGGTCAGGGACGGCAGATCTACATTGTTTATCCCCTTATTGAGGAGAGCGAGACGCTCGACCTTAAGAACCTGGAGGAGGGATACCTGCATGTGCGGGAAGCATTTCCCGAGTTCACCGTCTGCAAGATGCACGGTCGGATGAAGGCGGCTGAGAAGGAAGAGGTGATGCGTCGTTTTGTGGCCAACGAGGCTCAGATCATGGTCTCCACCACCGTCATTGAGGTGGGGGTGAACGTGCCCAACGCCAGCGTGATGGTGATCGAGAGCGCCCAGCGCTTCGGTCTCTCGCAGCTGCACCAGCTGCGAGGCAGAGTAGGGCGTGGTGCGGACCAGTCCTACTGCGTGCTGATCACACCCTACGAGCTGTCGGCCGACACCCGCAAACGGATGGAGATCATGACCGAGAGCAATGACGGCTTTGTGATTGCCGAGGCGGACCTGAAGCTTCGCGGTCCCGGCGACCTGGAAGGTACGCAACAAAGTGGCGTTCCCTTCAACCTGCACATTGCCGACCTGGTGCGTGACAGTGCCATCCTCTATCGTGCCCGTGAGATCGCAGAGCAACTTATCGATGCTGATCCACATCTCTCACAACCCCATCACCGTGTGCTCAAGCAGCAGCTGAGCCGCCTGGCGGGTAACCGGTACGACTGGGGACGGATCAGCTGATTGGATGATTCAGCACATCCCCAAATCCTCACATCCCCAAATCCTCACATCCTCACATCCTCTATCCCCTTATAATCTCTTCTTTCTCCGCATCCCAATACATGGTACGTCCCTCCAGGTAGGCACGGGTACCCATATGGGCCGTGATGGCCTCTTCAAAACCGCGATCGATGTTACAGGAGGGTTGTTGTCCGCTGCGGATGCACTCCAGCCATTCACGCAGATGCAGATAGGTGGTGTTGTAACGTTTCCCGTCTACATAGGAATAAAGCAGTCCCCGTTCAGCAAAATAGAGTTCGGTGGCAGAGGTGACCGCATCGATGCTCTTGCCCGGCACATAGTGATAAAATGGTTCTCCTGGCTTGATAGTGCCATTCTCAATCTTATCGCGATATTGTTCTGATCGGGGATCAATGGTAACCGTCAGGGTATTGCCTACCTCCATGGTGGCATCATGCCCCATAATCTTACGGTTTCTTTTAAACTGACTGGCCAGCGTGGCGGAATAGAACATCGTAAGCCCTCTGTCGGCGAACTCAAACGAGGTCTGCAGCACGTCGGGCACCGTGCGTCCGTCGCGGAAGAAATAGACCCCTCCCGAGGAGGTGGCAGAAGAAGGGATGCCCAGATCCATGATCTGGTTCATGGCGTCATACTCGTGCGTAAGCAGGTCGCCACTCAGGCCGGTGCTGTAATCCCACCAGCAGCGCCAGCGGAAGAAGCGTTCCAGGCTGAACCGGTCACGAGGATCGGGCCCTACATATTTCGCCAAACCTGTGGAGGTCATGTAATCCATGTACTCCTTCACCCGATCAGGATCACCTTCAAACTGTTTCCAGTCGATGGTCTGTGGGTTGGCATCAGGGTGGATGGGGTATACCCAGGCACCATTGGGATCGTTGCGGTTGGTGCCGGTCTCGATCAAGGATACAGGACCCAGTAATCCTTTGGCCACGATCTCACGAGCTCTCGTGTAGGCTTCTACCTGTCTGTTCTGGTGACCCAGCTGGAAGATGACACCACTCTTTTTCACCTCCTCACGCAGGGCGTAGGTCTCCGGTACGGTCCATGTCATGGGTTTCTCAAGGTAGACATGCTTACCCGCCCGGGCAGCCTCGAGTGCCATCTGACCGTGCCAGTGGTCGGGAGAGGCGATCACCACTGCATCCACATCATCGGCAGCCAGTAGCTCGCGGTACGAGTGGTATCTTTTTGGTGTTGTCCCATTTTTACCTTTTAACCCTTCACGGTTGATATTGGATCCTGCTGCAATCGCTTCTTCGGCGTGTACATCGAAGATGTCACAGACAGCGGTGATCACAATCTTCAGATCCTCCTGCTCCCTGAAATCACGGTAGCGATTGTCGGAGCTGTTCTGCTTGTTTGCCTGTATCAGATCCTCCACATATTGGGGTGTAGCGAAACCGAGGGCGATCATCAGCTGTTTGCCCCTGATGCCCGAACCGATGATTCCCAGGCGGATGGTTTTCCCATCGGAGGAGAGGGGGGTGAGGGGGGATACTTCACTGTTGAAGTGGAACATGTCGGCAGAGGTGATGTTTCGCATCTCCTGCTTTCTTTTGCGGTATACACCATAGGCCATGGCTCCCAGCACCGGCACTGTAGCCAGTGCTTTGATGGCATCTCTCCTGCCTTGAGAAACCGGTTTCTGATTCAGATTATCCTGTTTGTTACCTCTATCGTTCGGGGTGATCTCTTTTTCACTCATTTTGATTTGTTTTTAAGCATGATCCTGTCCATACCGATTCTCATAGCCGTGGGAAAGAAATAAAGGACAGCTACGGCTGCCAGCATTACCAGGTTCTTGTCAACCCAAAGGTAAGAGCCTTCGGTTGGCAGCAGGTATTCCACATGCAATAAGGGAGGATGTGACAGATAGTAGAGTATCAGGAAGAGGGCTGCTCCGATGTAGCTGGCTTTCTCCAACAATCCCAGGATCAGCATCACTCCGACCAGTGTAAGACCCCAGATATTGATGAAATCGGCAGCAGCCATCATGCTCTGATTTTCAGCGATCATCCTGAAAAATGGGGCAAACACTCCTTGTGAGTCCATCAGATACCCATAAGCGGTCCACTTGGGGGTGAAGACCTTGGCCAGTCCCTCATAAAGAAAATACCAGCCGATCAGGACTCTTAAGATCACGAGTCCATAAAGCTGTATCGTAGAATAGTTGTCGTTGCGCTTACTTCTCATGTTTTTTATTGATGATATAAATTGATGAAAGTCTGTTTGTTTGTATTCAAAATGATTGATGTCTGATTGTTAAGAAATCAGATTGTCGTTATAATAGGTGATAAAAATGAAAATGAACTGCAAATATAGCGATTTTTAGGATAGAATGCAGGAAAAACCACTCCCGTTTGCAGACAAAGTGATGATTATCTTATCGGCTTTTCACTTACATTCCAGAGAGGATAACTGATTCTTACAGCTACACCTCTGATCTTATTGTCACTGAAACTGGTGAAGATACCTGCCCTGCCCAATCCCAGGAACCCTATGGAATAACCACCTTCGAGGTATAACTTTCGTTCCCCGGTGATCAACCCTTGCAGATGAATCGCTTCATCGAATGAATAGCGTTGCAGAAAAGGAAGGTTTTTAATAAAGAGATACTGTGACTGCATACTGAGATGGCCATCCATCCACCAGTCACCCGTTGCGGTGTAAGGAGGCAACAGGTTGAAACTACGGTTGAATTCGGATGGAGTGAACAGCATCTGGTTGTTACGGAAATAGTGGAGGTCGTGAGGATGCAATCTCGCTGATGATAGAAACGATCCCCCTGTGAATTGATAATCGAATGTCTCGAACGGAGAGAGATTGATCGTATGTGAAAGGGAGAAGGAAAGCTTGTCATACAATGGAGCCTCACTGTCTGCAAACAGATTGAATCCCTTCTCATAGGCAAGTGAGAAGGTAGGGTATCTGCTGGAAGCATACTGCTTTCTGCCTTCCCTTACATAGTAGCGGTATCGTGGGGTGTAGGTGAGTTGCAGTATCATCTTTGCCGCTTTGTGTGTGGGATGGAGACCGGCTTCGGAGGATATGTTGTCGGGTACTTTTCTACCTGCAATATTGAAGGAGGTATGGTTACGCAACGGCTGCCGTTTCTCTATTTCAGCACCGGTAAAGAGACTCAATCCGTTGGCAATGTCAATGGAATGATCGGCTTTCAGATAACGACTGTCATACAAACGGATGAAATTTTGACCCAGCGCGATGGCTGCCAGCGTGTTCATCAGCCTCGACTCACCGTTCATGCCGTTCACATCGCGAGAAATATGACCGGCAGAGAGATGCAACCGTCCGAGCGACATGGGTGCATAACTGAGTGAAGCGGCCACATTCCAGAGCCATTCTTTACGGGCAGTAGCATAATAGATTGAGGGAGTGAGTCTGATAATTCGGTGCTTGTCCATCTCATGTTGCAGGGAGAGGGTCTGACCCAGCCAGAACCCATCCACGAAGTTATACTCTTTCAACCCACCCGTCACTCCACCGTAACGAAGCGACAGCTTTGGACCCATCTCCCATTTACCCCCTTGGGTGATCTTCCCGAATAGCGTCCCAGAATCTTCACCACCGATGGAGAGCACCAGCTCATTTCTTTCTCTCCTCTCCCGGGTGATGGTGTCGTTTCCGGTGAGAGAATCACGTCTTCGATAGCTTTGCTGTTCATCTACCCGCAAGGGTAGCGATCGCACCCTGTTCCAGTAGAGAGAATCCCTCTCCCAGGCCAGTGTGTCCACCTCCTTCTTTATCTTTTCTATCCTCTTTATCTCCAGTGATTCCCGTTGTTTTTTCACTACCTCCGGTTCTACAATACGGCTCATCAGTTTTGACATCCTGTAGGCTTCCCGCGTAGTCAGCTCCTCTTTCTGTGTCAGTTTTTCCAGTTCTGTTGCGGCTTTCTGTTGTCGGGGCGATAATTCTTCACTGTCTGGCATCTCTCTCTGTTCAGCTTCCTGTTGGGTGCCAGGCCTGTGTGCTTCATCGATCTCCACCGACTGATAGGTCAGCGATGCATAGTATTTTCCTGATCCCTTAACACCCATCGTATTAATTGTCATTGTCACATCGTAGGTGGTAGGCAGGTAGACCGCTGGCTTCACCTGATGGTAATTGATGCGGTAGTGCATGGTGGTACCCAGTTCTGAGGCTGCCAGGTCGGCGATATAGACATTCCAGCTGTTCTCCAGGATGTAGAGATATCCGGAGAAGAGATCGGGGTTTCGCTTCCGGGGTGTCACCTTGATCTTGTTGATGATGAGGTCGGACTGATAAGCTACATCCTCCAGTTTGAATGCGTAATAACGGAACGATCCCGGGGTGAGAGGTGAGATTCTCCCGTCCATCCCGCTGTTGTATATGCTTGTTGTCATGATGTTCAACCCCTCTGAGATGTTGAACTCGGGAGGAATGGAGCTTTTCAGAGCCACCACCTCCTGTTGGTACGTTGCGGGGGATGTGAAATGGACATTGTTTTGCGACTCCATCACCAACGGCTTGCCAATCAGTTTATCGATCTGCACATCGCTGCTGTTGACTTTCATGGCATTCCTTAATAATCCGGGTATCTTGTCGATGGTCAGGCTTCCCTTGATGTATGCCTCTGACCTGTAATCCTTGACCTGATAACGGTGATAGGGTGCATGAGCAATCGCTTTCCGCATGATGCGATAGGCCGGATCTTCACTGCCGGCATACACCTCCACCTCATCGAGCACATACGAGGTCTCTTTCATCACCACCCGGATGGTCTGATCGTGGTCATCAATGGTGATCCTCTTTTGGAGGTTCTCATAGCCGAGTGAACGAAATTCAAAGGTGTAGGTGCCGGGTGCAAGCCTGGTCTGGAATTGCCCCAGGTTATCAGCGGCGATACCCCGGGCAATTTCATGAATATAGAGGGTAGAGAAGGGGACAGGACCACCCTGCTCATTCAGAATCGAACCGTTCAGCTGTTGTGCCTGAAGAGCCGTATGCAACATCAGGCAACACAGAATAAAGGGAAGAGTACGCGCCATGTCCTTTGATTCTTATCAGGTTGAGAATAGAGAAGCAAAGTTAAACCGATTCGTGGAACAATCCACTATTTATGACGCATTTCTTCCAAAAAGATCAGTTCTCCGGGATCTCCGGGATCGTTTAATCGGTTATAATCATCAGTTGTTTCCCTTCTTTCAACCTGTCATGCGTCATAAACCACCCCTCGACAGGGATATCACCATAGGTGATCTGTTCAATCTTTTTCCCATTGCCCTTCTTACGGATGGTGAAGCGGGTTCCATCACCGAGTGTGAACAGCACCTTGTCGAACAGTGGTACCGAAACAATATATTCCGGGTCGGCAGGTGAGTAGGTGTAGAGACCAATGGCGTTAAATACATACCAGGCTGACATCTCACCGGCATCATCCATCCCTGCATAGGCCAACTTATCTGCTCCCATGTCGTAGAAACGATCCATGATGCTGTCGAGCATACATTGTGCTTTCTCCTGCTTACCGATGAAATAGTAAGTGTAGGGGATGCTGTGCGCCGGCTGGTTGCCATGGCAGTAGTTACCGATGAAACCGGTCATGTTGTGTGCCTCATAGCCTCTCCAGGGCTCGGTGAAGAGTGAGTCCAGCTTCTCCTCCACTGCCTTGTGGTTGGGGTAGAGGGCAATCATCCCCTCCGGGTCGTGAGGAGCGAAGAAGAGCGAGTTCCAGGCATTGGCTTCGCGGTACATGTAGGCGAAGTAGGGATAATAGGGGTCGAAATCCTCTATCCAGCTGCCATCTTCAATCTTACCCCGCCAGAAACCGGTCGAGGGATCGAACAGGTTTTTGTAGTTCGCTGAGCGTTCCATCAGTATCCGGTGATGCGTGGTGTCACCCAACGCACGAGCCAGCAGTGCCGTGGCATAATCGTCGTAGGCATACTCCACCGTCTTGGTGACTGCCGCCTTGTACTCATCCCAGGTGGGCACATTGGTGGTATCCTTTTCGGGAATCCACCCGTTCTGCATGTACTCATCCAGGTAAGGTCTGCCACCGCGACCGGGAACGGTGGCATTCTTCAATAAGAGGTTGTAAGCCCGTTCAAGGTCGAAATCGGTGATGCCCCGCAGATAGCTGCCTGCCACAAAAACCGAGGCGTGGTCCCCATGAAAGAAGGTGGGCATGTATCCCCCTCTCTTTTCTCCCTTGTCGGTGATTGATCGGATGATATCGGCAGTCACATCGGGTGCAACCATACCCAGTAGCACCAGTTTGTTACGGTAATCATCCCAGAAGGAGGGGTTGGTGTAATAGCGAAACCCTTCGTTCATCAAGTTGCCCTGTTCGTCGGTGAAGTCACCGTTTACATCACTGCGAAGTGCCGGCCATAGGAAGGAGCGATAGAGGGTGGAGTAGAAGATGCCCTTCTCTCTTTCAGTGCCTCCCTCCACGAGGATCTTTGAAAGCAGGCTGTTCCAGGTGTCGTTGGCCTCTTCTTTTACTTCACTGAAACTCTTATTCATCATCTCCTGCTCCAGGTTCATCCGCGCATTCTCCAGGCTGACGAAAGAGAACCCGATCTTCAGTTCCAAAGGATCCCGTTCTGCTCTTTCACCGAAGGTGACCACCGCTACCTCATGGAGGGAGTCCTTCTGCTGTTCAATGCCTTCTATCGGGTAATTGGAAAGGGCGTAGAAGTAGATCTTCCCCTCTGCATCCTGAAAGCCGGTGAAGAGATAATCATCTGACTGCTCAATGTTCCATTCCCGTACCCGGTTGTTGGTGCGGGTGATGTCGACAATCAACTTCTTCTCCCCGTCTTCAGGGTAGCTGTAACGATGGTAGCCGCAGCGGAGCGTGGAGGTGAGTTCGGCGTTGATCCCGTAACGTTCCAGGAAGACCTGGTAATAACCGGGCCGGGCCGATTCGTTTTCATGACTGTAGCCTGAGGCATAGTCCCCGGGCGTGAAGTGGCCCTGCACCGGCAGCAGTGGCAGGTGTAAAAGGTTCCAATGTCCCTTGTTGGTGTGGGAGAAACCGTAGATCACACTGTCCTCGTACTGGTATCCGGCACCGCTACGGAACTGTGTGACGGGGCTCAGTTGCACCATCGCGTTGGGCAGCGAGCTGCCGGGGAATACCTCGGCTCCCCAGGTGCGTTCATCCCAGGTACGTTCATACCCCAGATCTTCTGTTTCCCAGAGGGTGGCGGTTCCCAGCAACGGGTTTACATGATCGGTGAGCTGCTTTTCACTGTGACAGCCTGTGGCAGCAACGAGTAGTATGATAAGGAGATAGGTCTGTTTCATTGTTGTCGTTTCTCTATGTGATGAATAATTTGATGATCCAAGCTATTGCCATCGTTTCAACCGTGTGACTATTGGTCACAAAAGCTCTTCTTTCTCAATCAATGCTGCGGCTTCCATCAGCATGCAGCCACTCAGTTGCTCAGTGAGACCACTGTTGGTTGCCGGTTTTACCCTCCAGTTGGGACCGAACAGGATGAGTGATGGGTTGGTGCCTTGTTTCCAGAGTGTCTCAGCATTCAGTTCCAGGAACTGCAGGTATCTTTTCCTTGCAGGTGCTTCGAGCCGCTCCTGCAAGATCAACTGAGTGAAGTAGCGTACAAAGATTCCTTTGAAGAGCCCCCCGTCACCGGTGCCTTCGCTCTTCAGAATGGAGTTGTCCACCAGGCTACTGATGGTGTAGTCGGCAGCCAGCATAGCGTCATTCAGGTAGGCTTTCTCATTGAATATCCTGTGCAGTTCCACTGCGGCACCGATATAGGTACCCTGGTTGTAGGTGAAAATCCACTCCTTTTTGATGACACCGGTTCGTGAATCGATATTGTCATAGACCATTCCGTTGCTGGTGTTCACCAATGTCGATTTCAACCAGGAGTAGATGTCGAGGGCCCACTGAAGGTCCTCTTCATTACCAAATGCCTGATAGAGGCGTGCTGCCAGGATGGCTGCCGGTCCGTTAGAGCAGGCATTCTTGCTGTACTCCATCCCTTTTTTCCAGGTGATACCACCTCCGGCATTCTCGTTCCATCCCTCCTTGATGTACTCCCACAACTCCAGGGCGGCATCCTTGTAACGAGTCTCCCCCGTTGCCTGGTAGGCGCGTAGTAGTGCCAGGGCATTCCACTCCATGTCATCATAGTAGTCATTCTTCCAGCTGTTCCCATTATGGGCTTTTACCCCAATGAACCACTTATCGAAATAACTCCGGTATGTAGCGTCATCACTTCTCAGGTAGGCATCAATCAGCACATCCAGTCCGTGGGCATTGGGCCAGTACTGGAAAGTGGTGTTGCCACTGTTGTCACTATTGAAATAATTCCCGCCACTGTTCCAGAATGAGCTGATCAGTGCATCGCTGCTGCTACCGGCGACGTTGTTCCAGATAATAGCTGGTGTTTCATCATCCTTCTCGTCATCGTTACCCGTGTCGGGCAGATCACCTGAACCACAGCTTACCAGGAGAGATGCAAGTAAAAAGAGAATACTATTATTAGATAAGAACTTCATTATGCTTTTTTTTCTTTGTTTTGACTGTTACATTCAAATGATCAATATTGACAATAATGATCTGAAGCAGTGTCCGCATGCCCCCTTGCTTTTTAGCTGCTCTTGCAGATAAGGAAAGAGGAACAGGAGAGTCACTGTTGATAGCTCTCCCGTTCTCACTTTCTCAATTAGTAACTGAATGCTCAGGGTTTGGTCACTGAGTGTGTGTATGGTTTGTCAGCCTGTAAATAGAGGGTATATACAGCCGGGTTCCCGTCAAAATCACCCATCAGCTTCCATTTGTTATCCCATTGTGTCGGCTCCATTAGCTTGATATAGTAATATGACTCTGGACTGCTGGCTGTCGGCCGGGAGTCAGTCTGGTTCAGGGTGCCCCATTCCAGCTCTTTCTCTCCTGCGCTTCCTCCATCTTCCTTCACAAACATACGGAACTTGTACCGTTCGTCACGACCCCATCCCTCCTGTTTGAAGGTGACGGTCTCGGTACTCTGGAAGATTCCGTAGCCCTTGTAGGGGAGGTCGAAGAGGATCTCTCCCTGGGGGCTGAAATAGAAACTGACACGCGTGACAAGGGTGACGGTGCTGGCACCGGTATTGAAATCGAGTGTGATACGATACACACCGTCGGCTGTCACCTCTGATGATCCCTCCTTTTTTACAAGACCATCGCTATAGGAGAAACGGGCAGGAGTACCGCTGACTCCGCTGACAAAGTAGAAGGGTGTGCCCCCCTTAAGCTGCGTGTAGATCTCGAACTCGCCTGTGGCGATCGCTTTCATCTTGTGCGCCTTACTCAGGTCCGTTCCACCTTCAGAGCCTTCACCGGTGACATAGAGATCTACCGGTATCTCCTCGTCGGGAAAACCGGCCAGACGGGTGATGGTCAGTGTCTGCTCAGCTGCAGCTTTGACAGCCCGGGTCCCTTTGGATGAAAAAACCGTCCATTTCAGGGTTCCGGTACCGGAGGGTCCCACACCAGCCATCCCTGTAATCTTGTTCAGTTGCTTATGGGTGATGGTGATATTGTTCTCAAACCCGTTGTTACCGGAATAGGCAACATAAAGCGGTTCCGAAAAATCACCGTCTGCACGGTCAAATGCAATCTGATAGATGGCCGGTCCGCCATCCGCTATGGCTGCGTGCTCCCATTCAAAATATTCCGCTGCAGAGGCTGCGGGTTGCAGCACAATGCTTTTTCCATCCATCGGTTCCACGAAAACTTTCACCTCGGTAAGTGTCGTGTCCGTTTCTCCCATCGTGTCGCTGCAGGCAGTGAATAGCAGCAGGGAGAAGATAGAGATCCAAAATATATTGTTTGTGCTCATAATCGTTTATTCTTTAATGATTAGATTGTGGGTGTATTCTCCTACAGGATTCAACGAAAACATGAAATCATATGTCTTATCGCTCCATCCGGTGGTGGATGGGCTTTTCCATACCTGACCATTGGTCCACTGTTCTACATTGTCTCTCTCCACCATATAGTAATAGGCTTCGTTGCCCGAAGGTTTGCTGTCGTTGGATGGTGATCTCCATTCTGTCTCACCTGCAGAGCTCTCCATCCGGAACTTGTAGCGGTCGTCGGAGTTTTCACCGCCTGTCAGCCCGGTGATGGTGTGATTGGTCAGTTCCCAAACGCCAAAACCTTTGTATGGCAACTCAATCTTTCTTTGCGACCAGTTGAGGTAGAGATTGACTTTAGTCACCTCTTTGGAGGTGAAGGAGCCAATGCTGAAGTCGAGATGGTACTTGTAAATACCTGTACTGGAAACAGTGGAACTGCCACCCTCCACGATCTTTTCCCCATTGAGAGAATACACTGTCGGTTCACCCGTAGTTGCATTCGTGAACTGGAAAGATTGGCCTTCGGTGAGTAGAGTGTATATCTCAAACTCACTGTCGTTAAGCTTTTTCATGCGGATCGCTTTGGAAAGATCAGCACCAGCTTCAGTGCCCGCTCCGGTGATGAACAGTTGATCAGGGACATAGGCAAAGCCTGCCAGCCGTTTCACGGTGAGGGTGCGTTCTCCGGTCGCTTTGACCGGGTGAACACCTTTCGATGAGAAGACGGTCCACTTCAGCGTACCTTCAGCGGCAGATTCAATGCCCGCCATGGCGGCAATCTGGTTCAACTGTTTGTGGGTAAGGGTTGCATGGTTGCTGCCACCATTGTTGTCTGCAGCGATCATGGCCACCGGATCCGAGAAATCTCCATCGGTTTCATCAAAAGCTACCTCGTAGAGTACCATGCCGCTATCTTCAGCTCTGGCCGGTTCCCATTCAAAGTAAAGCATGGCGGAAGCGGATGACTGTAACTCCAGTATGCGACCGTCAGTCGGTTCGTAGAGCGCTTCTACGGGTGTCACTCCCAGGTCTCTCACCTCTCCGTCGCTACTGCAACCGCCAAGGGCCAACAATAGTGAAGAGATCATAAGTAGTTGTATATATATTGCCTTCATATGATGGTTCTGTTTGATGATATACATCGGTTAATATTCTGGATTTTGAGTCAGGTTGGGATTGATGTCACGCTGCGATTGCGGAATGGCAAAAAGATAATCCCTGTTACTGTTGAATCGGCGCTGATCGAGGGTGATATACTCTGTATTGCCGGCGGCAAATTTAGCTCCATGAGGTGTGCCGTTCATCACGCTTTCGATGGTTCCCCAGCGACGTATGTCAAACAGACGCAATCCTTCTATCGCCAACTCTGATCTGCGTTCACGTCGTATCACCTCTCTCAGATCCCCGTTGGGCATATCGAGCGCGGATGCATCGGTGAAACCGGCACGTTGCCGCAAAGCACGGATGGTTTGGTTCCATACGGTTTCGTTCATCTCTCCCAGTTCATGCTTAGCTTCTGCATGCATCAGCAGTACGTCTGCATAACGCATCAGGATGAGGTTCAGGCCGGCTGCCATCCCTTCGGGTGCAGTAGGGTCAAAGTATTTACGGATATAGTAGCCGGTGGCTGTCGAGTTTTGACCGGGACCGGCATACTCATCCAGATTGGATACGCCTGCATCGGCCGATGAGCCTGGTTTGATGTAGATGGTCGACATCACTCCATTTCCCTTCTCCCACTGGTAACCATGGTAAACGATGGTAGCTCCGAAGCGGGGATCTCTGTTCACGTAGGGGTTTTCTTCGTTGTACCCTGAACCGGCTTCATGAATCGTCCTGCCATTGCGCATCACATAATCATCCACCAGTTCCTGCGTAGGAGCAAAGGCGTTGATACGTCCGCCAACGGAAAGCGGGATGGCATCGTACATCTCATTCCAGGTCCGCAGGTTGAGGGTATAGCCCATATCCAGAATCACCTCGTCGTTCTGTTCGTTTTCCGGCAAGAAGAGATCTTCGTAGCTGGGGAAAAGCTGGTAATGTCCGTAATCGCCGTTGATGATTCTGCCGGTGACAGCAGCCACGTTGCTCCAGTCATTCTCATAGAGGTAGGTGCGGGCAAGCAGGGTCATCACTGCTCCCTGGGTAATACTTCCACTCTCCTTATCGCTATATCCATCCTTTTTGGGTAAAAGAGTGACGATTTCATTGAGCTCGTTCCTGACAAAGCTGATAACTTCAGCCCTGGCTGTACGGGTGATGCTGTTGGCCTCCTGCAGGGTGATGTTGTAATCGAAAAAGGGCACATCTCCATAGTGGTTTGTCAACCGGAAGAAGAGCGAAGCACGGATAAAACGGATCTCGGCTTTCATTCTTTCCCTGAGTGCTTCATCCATATTGGGTACCCGGTCCACATTGTCGAGGAAGATATGACAGGTCTTGATCCCCTCGTAGCAGTTCCTCCACTCATTGGCAAACCGTCCGAGGGCAGCGTCTGCCTGACCGGAAGTGATAATCTTTTCATCCGTGTTGCCCCTCCCCTCGTAGAGGTTATCGGTCAGCCGCTCGTTGGCGAAGAAGTAGTTTGCTCCGAACATCTGGCTGTAAGCCATATTGAGTACCGCTGCCGCTTTTTCGGATGAGGTCCAGTAATTGGCGTCGGTAAATTTGTTGGTCGGTGCCAGATCCAGGTCGTTGCAGGATGTGAGCGTGACAAACAAAATGAGATATAGCGTGATATATTGTATGATTTTTGTTTTCATATCGGGATAATGTTAAAATTCAATATCTAATCCAATTCCGTAATAGACCAGTGTCGGATAGTTGCGTGCACTGTTGGCTCCTACTCCGCCGATACCACCCATGTTGTTCCCAAATTCAGAGGATTCGGGATCAATGAATGAGTTGCGTGTGAGGGTGAGCGGGTTCTGGGCATTGGCACTGATGCGTAGCTTCTGCATGCCCAGCCTGTTGGTCAGTGCCTTTGGCAGGGTGTAGCCTAGCTGTATGTTCTTAATTCTCACATAAGCACCGTCAAGTAGGTAGATATCGGTACCGGCCCTGCCCCAGTTGTTGCTGCTGGAGGGTGAGCTGGGAGCCACCAGGCGGGGCCATCTGGCATCCGGGTTGGTGGGGGTCCAGAAGTCGAGCTGATGCTGATAAATGGCATAGGAGTAGTTGGAGTGGAAGGGCTCGATCAACTCGCCACGAATATACATGTCTCTTTTCCCCACACCCTGGAAGAGGATGCTGAAATCGATGTTCTTGTAGGAAAGGTCGTAGTTGAACCCGAAGGTGTAGCGGGGGAATGCATTTCCCAGTACCACCCTGTCCTTTTCATCGATCACCTCATCACCGTTTTGATCTACATACTTCACATCTCCAGGTTGTACGATGGCACCTACCGGCAGAGCACTGTTGGCAATCTCATCCTGGTTCTGAAAATATCCGTCGGTTTTGTAACCGAAATAAGATCCCAGCGCTTCTCCTTCCCGGATCAATTTATAGAGTTGGTCATTTTGGTCGATCCGTTCCTTTCCGCCGAAGTCGGTGACTTCGTTTTTCGAGTCAGAGATGTTCAGGTTGAAGCGGTGGTTGAACTCACCCGTTTGTAACCGGTAGTTGACAGTGGCTTCCCAGCCATGGTTTCTCATCTCGCCCGCATTCTCACGTGCCGCTGAGCTGCCGAAGACGGATGATACCTCCGGTGCCAGCAGGATATCCCAGGTCCGCTTATTAAAATAATCGAGCGACACGTAGAGGTCATTGTTCAGGAACCCGGCGTCGATACCGATGTTGAAGTTACCTGACTTCTCCCACGTCAGATCCGGGTTGCCATAGGTGAACCCTGTTCCCGGTACCGGCATGTTGTTGAATACATAGCTGTTGGTGTACATCTGGTAAACCGTCTGGTAGGAGTAGTTGTCCACGTTCTGGTTACCCAGCACACCGTACGAGCTTCTGAGCTTGAGGTCACCCACCCGGTCGCGGTAATCTTCCATGAAGTACTCTTCCGATATCCTCCAGGCTCCGGAGAAGGAGGGGAAGAAGCCCCATCTGTTTTCGGCGGCAAATTTAGAAGAGCCATCGTAACGGAACGAGAGGTCACCGTAATACCTGTCTCTGTAGTTGTAGCCCAGACGTCCGAAAAGTGAAGAGATACTGGTCTGGTCTGTATCATCTATTGAGTTTTTGTTGCCGGTATCCTGTTCTGCATCGTCGGTAGTGGGTAGCCCCAGGTCCGGGTCGGTGAACAACCATGCGATGCGGCTGCCTCTAAAGGTGTAGGATTCATTCGACACACCCAGCAGTCCTGTGAAGAGATGATCCTCGTTGAATCGTTTCTCGTAATCGAGCAAGAACTGAGTACTGAGCGTATACCGTTTGTTGTTGTAATCTTCGGTCATCCGGTTGGGGTTGATGTTGACCACCGGCGTCTCCAGGTCGTTGCGCGAGTAAAGGGGGACCATGATATCCCTTCTGAAGCGGTGGTGCTGGGTTAGGTCGATACCCAGAAGACCTTTCGCGGTCAGTCCTTCTGTGAGGGAATAGTCGATATTGAGGCTCCCAATGAAATTGTCCTCATCTTTCTGTTCGTAACCTCCCTCTTTCAGTTTGGCCAGGGTGTTGTCGTCACCGATGATGTCATTGATAAGATACTTGCCATCCTGCTCAAAGCGGTAGTAATAGTAGGGCGGGATGCGTGAGGAGTTGATGATGGTGTTGCCGGTGCCGCCCGCGATGGTACGCTCGTCGCGCCGGTTGTAAGCCATCAGCGAAGTGATCTTGAAACGGTTGTACTCGGTGGTGAGGTTGGAGCGGAAGTTGTATCGTTCCAGCCCGAATCCACCTACAAAGTTGCTCTCCTGGTTCAGATAACCTGCCGACACCATATAGGTAGTGTTCTCACTGCCTCCTGAGATGTTGAGATTGTAGTTCTGCTGCAATCCCTTCTGCATGATCTTGTTGAAATACCAGTACTCCTCACTCTGATGGTCATACAGGTCACGGATCTGCGCAGGTGTGTAGATGGGGTCACTGCCCGCGTTGATATTGGCCTGATTGCGATACATCGCGTTCTGCCATCCCTCCACCGGCTGGTAGAGGATCTCGGGCACCTGGTATCCAGCCAGTCCGCTCAGTCTTACCACTGGCTTGCCCTGTTTGGATCCTTTCTTGGTGGTTACCAGGATGACACCGTTTGCTGATCGTGAGCCGTAGATAGCGGCACTACCGGCATCCTTCAGTACGGAGATGTTCTCAATATCATTTTGGTTGATGCTATTCAGCGTGTTGGTTGATGAGATGAGACCGTCGATCACAATAAGCGGGTCGTTGTTTCCCATCGTGCTTACTCCTCGGATGTTAATGCTCAGATTGTTGTCGTTGGGGTTCATGCTCTTCTGCTGAATGATCAGGTTGGCGGAGGCACCCTGAAGAGCCTGCACGGCATTACTCACCGGACGATCTTCAAACATGTCGGAATTCACCTGATCAACAGCACCGGTGATGCTTTTCCGCTGACGGGTACCATAACCGATAACCACCAGTTCATCCAGTGCTTTTGTATCTTCCTGAAGAATGATACGGAAACTGTTTCTGCCGGAGGTGTTGATCACCTGTTCCAGATAACCGATATAGGTAATCTTCAGTGTTGCATTATTTTCCACCAGCAGTGAGAAGTTGCCGTCGATATCGGTCACCGTACCATTGGTGGTACCCACCTCCACGATGTTGGCACCTATGATCGATTCACCAGTGGCATCTGTCACGTTACCGGAGACCTGTTTTTTTGTCTGCTGTTGAACTATGGTTGTTGCCTGCACCTGCGACGGTGTGGCTGTTTCGTTCCTGGATTCGTAGATTACAATTTGTTTATCCAGAATCTTATAGGAGAAATTGGTCTTTGTCAACATTGCATTCAGCACATCTTCAATCTGTTGTGTCTGGACGCTGATGTCGATTTTTTTGTCGATCGTATGATCGAAATCATCTGAAAAAACAAAAATATAATCACTTTCTTTCTCAATCTCGTTGCATATCTCTTTAATGGATATTGATTTGAAATTGAAGGAGTAGACTTGAGAATAACTTGTTGTCGCCTGCGCACATAGAATGCTGATAAAGAGAAAAAACAGGGTTGTTCTCATGATTCTTGAGATTTGTTTGATAATATTGGAGGGATATTCTTCTCCAATAGCAAGATTATTCATAGTTTTGTACGATTTAATTATTATTGTACCAAGAAAATTAAATTGCTTTCGGTCGGATGGTATTTGCGGTGCCATTCGACCTTTTTTTACTTTGTTGTCACTTTTTTTATCTTTTTCCCATAGGCATGTGATTTATTTTAGTCGTTGGTAATATAAATCCGGTTGTTCACATTTTCATAACGTGTGGAGGAGAGAAGAGCGATGGTGGTCATCACGTTGTCCAGATTATCGGAGAGAAAGATCTTCCCGGTACAGGTTCTCTTTTGCAGGTTCACATCCTGGTCGTAATTGAACGAGAGGTTATAATATCGTTCTATTCGCTTCAGCAGCTCAGTCATTGGGGTCTTATCCAGTGACAGGTAACCATCTTTCCAGCTGATATAGCTGTCTACGTTGACAGCTGTTTTACTGAATGAGCCTGTCGACGGGTCAAAGCTGACCCTCTCGTTGGGATGTATCATCATCTCTTCCTTCCTGTCTGTTTTTTTGAGTGAGATGCTTCCTTCAACCAGCACTACTTCCGGTGCTGCATCCCCATATGTGGCAATGTTGAACGACGTTCCATAAACCCTTACACCGAAGTCGGAGGTGTGAACCAGAAAAGGTCTCTTCCTGTCGTGTGCCACCTCGATGTACATCTCACCGGTAAGAAGTCTTATTTCCCTTTTTCCCTCCCTGAAGGTAGGGGGGAACTCAAGAATAGAGCCTGAGTTAAGCCACACCTTGCTGCCGTCTGCCAGCGTGAGGGTCGACCGTTTGCCATAGGGCACAATGAGGGATGAGAGTGGAGTGCGGTTTATCTCCACAGTTTTCACCTCCTTGTTTTGTTGGGTAATGGCTGCGCTTCCCGCTTCATTCAGCAGTACTTCAATGTCTTCCTGAAAGTTGATTGCCTCCTGCCCTGTAATGAGCCGGATATCTTTGCTTTGCAGCATCTCACCTGTGATCAGTTCAGTACCGGGGATAGACGTAAAGTTGTTTTTGTCGGTTGTGAACAGATAGATACCGGTAACCGTGAGAAGGAGTAAAAGGGCCGCCGCAGCCGATAAACGATAGATCAGACGTTGTTTTTTTCGTTTTTGTTGCACGCTGGCCGATTGAATTGAGTGTAACAGCCATTCACGCTCCAAGTCACTCAGGTCATTTCTGCTCATGGCCTTTTGTTTCAGATAAGAAATAGCTTCATCCATCTCACTTTTCCATTCAGGGTGCTGACGTAACAACTCCTCCCAGTAACGATTTGTCTCTTCGTCAGGTATCAATTGCCAACGGATAAACCGTGGGTCGTTTAAAAAATCAGTATAACGCATTTTATTCATTTTGTCGGTTACAAAAACGACGATCTCATCATATCAGATAAACCTGAACAGGTTCGTTTGATCCACACCTGGCCAGCAGGTTCAGATCATTGTTGCGACGACAATGATAAGACGGGACTATTTTCTGAATATACCCTTTTTTTGAAAAAAAGTTCTTTTTTTAACAGTTTGGCGGTATCTGTCCATTTGTGAGGGTGACCAGCAGGGTAGGTATCAGCAGGGCAAGGCGATCCCCATACTCTTCTCTCAGTTTCTGTAGGGCTTTGGATACCAGTTTACGACAACCATTCACACTGATGTCAAGAAGATCAGCGATCTGATGATATTCATATTCCTGCACATATCGAAGATAGACGATCTCCCTTTGCCGATGAGTAAGCAAACTGAGCATCTTTGTGATCTCATTCCGGATGTGTAAACGCTCCTCCTCCTCAATCAACAGATCCTCAATATTCAGATCAATATGGAAAGGCATCTCCGCATTCGTGGTGAGTTCATCCAGGACAAGATGATCTTTTTTCTGTCGGTAGAGATCATAGAGCCTGTTTTTAAGTGATTTGAAGAGGTAGAATTTTAAATGTGAGATCTCTGTCAGATTACTTTTAGAAGTGCTGATCTTCACGAAGACATCCTGTATGGCATCTTTCACCGATTCTCTTTCAAACCCAAGGTAACAGCCATATGTGAACAGATCATTCACATACCTGTTGTAGACAGATGCCAGATAATTCTCCCTGTTCACTTCTTTTTTCAAGACGGTATCATTATTGATGTTACAAAATAAGTGAAAAATGATCGGATAAGAAAATAAACATGTGTACCGGCATCACTGGGGTTATTGTTTCTCCTATTCTATCTTAATACCGCTGTAATCGGTCAGGTTCTGCAACACCTTATCGCTGAGCCGCTCGAATGCCTGCCTGGTACGTCCGGTGGATACTTTCATGCAGCGTACCTTCGGGTGATTGAGCAAATGACTGTCCCCCAGCGCATCCACCGTATCACAAAAACAGAGGTTGTCGCCTTCGAGCCAATTTAAAAAGGGAGCTCCCTCCCATGCGGGAGAGAGTCCTGTATTAAAGAGGATCTTCCTGTTTCCAAGCTTCATAAATTGAGGCGCATGCAGCAATACGGTGTTCCTGTTTAGGCAGCAGCAGACCACTTCGCTCTCTTCGAGCAACTCGTCCAGCGGCAGGAAGCGATAGCCTTTGGTGCTGGCCTCAGCCTTCTCACTCCTGGCAAAATAGGAGATCTCAGCTCCGAAAAAATGGAGTGCATCGGCGATCATGCCTCCCGATTTACCCAGTCCGACGATGCCTGCCTTTAGCCCTGTAATCTCGCGTGCAATACCATCCCAGGGTTCCTGTCCAAAACCGTGAAGGGTACGTACCAACTCACTGATAACATATTCCACCACACCCTCATCGCCATAATCACGAATACCTGTAACCGTTATCCCCCTGCTGTTTGCATAGTGAATATCTACATTGGCACTTTCCGGCGAATAGAGCGAGTTGCACATGCCAATATATTTAACATTGGCACATTGCTCCAGCGCAGCTTTTCCAAGCCGGGTGGTAAAACTAAGCAACACCGCATCGGCATCGCCGATACGAGCGATGATCTCCCGGTCGCTCTCAGGAATGTCATCGTAGAGGATCACCTCACGTGCGTAATTGTTCAGGGCATCGACTGCTGAAGGGATAAGACCTGTTGGTTCAATGGCCACAATTTTCTGGAACATGTTGTAGTTATTGGATTGAGAATAGTGAGATCAAATGTAACAAATAATTCCCTGCTTCACAAATAATGGCCGGCAACCTATTGATACAGATTAAGGCTGATGCCTCCTGAGAGCCAGAACCCGGGCTGGGGAACATTGCCGAAGTCGACATGTGTACTGTTGAAAATGTTATTCGCATTGACAAACAAAGTGTAATTACGAAGCGTGTAATTCGCTTTCACATCGAGTAGGGTGAAGGGTCTGTACTCCTCCCTTTCTCCTGGCTGCAAATCCACATATTTTACATATGAGCCCTCACGCGACTGCCAGCGGAAATGCCACGAGAGGGTGAGATTCTTCACCACCTCGTGATGGAGACCGGCGGTAAGCTTATGGCGAAGATGGTTCAAAGCATAATTTGAGATCAGGTTGTCTTCCACCCTCTCCTGATGAATATAAGCGTAGCCGGTTGTAAATGCGCGTAGCGGTTGATTCTCACCGAGCCACGCTGCAAGATCGAGTTTCAGATAACCCTCCAACCCGATCTTGTTGAGCCGGGTATGATTTCTGGACTCCCATAATGCATCGGGTGATGATTTTACCCAATCGATCATGTTACGCCCCTTCATATGGAAAACAGCAAGACTCCCGCTCACTACAGGATGGGTATACTTTATGCCGGTTTCAAAAGCTTCGGACTCCTCCGATTGAAGGTTACGGTTGCCGGCATGCGTGGACGTTGTGTAGTATAAGTCGGTGAAAGTAGGCATTCGGGTGGCTTTGTTCCATGATGCATATAAACTGAGGTCATCGGTTGCCCGGAATGAGCTGTTCAGCGCGGGATAGAAATCGAATTCATCGTCGATGGCCCGGTTGTAATGCAACAATCCTCCCAGTGATATGGTAAATCTGTCCCATATGAAATGATGTTCGGCAAAATATGTGACGTGGGTTCTGTGATCCGATTTCGTGTATTTACCGATGGCCTCTTCCATTGGTTTGCCCAACACGTTACTCAATATCTCTTCGTTCCGTAATTCACCCCCAAAGCCTGTGATGCCCCAGCGTGAAGCATACTGCATATGAAGGTTTAAGCCAAAAACATCGCTCCGGTGATAGTTATGATCTTTGTACCAGTCCGGTACGTCAGAGGTCCCTTCCCGAATCAGTTGAAACTCATCGTAGTGACGACTCCAGTAGATGTGGGGCATGAATTTAAGCCGTCCGACGGTCTCACCACGCAGCGAAGCGAAAACAGCCCGTGTGTCGTCGTACTGATCGGGATAAGCTGCGGAGTAGAATGTGTTGGCTCCATAAGCCTTATCGTTGAGCCCTGCCTGAATATCGATGGTTGACCCCTCTACATCGAAATGACTCTTCCAGTGAAGATTTGTAATCCCGTAATCACTGTTACGGATGTATCCGTCCGATCGTTTATAACCGGCAGAGAGCGTGTGCACTGACCTCCCCATACGGGTTGCACCGCGGGCTTCTGCACCCAGGAGGCCATTCATGCCTCCTTCAAGTTTGGCAAAGGAATTTGTCTCCTTGTCTTTTTTCGTGATGATGTTGATTCCCCCGGAAAAGGCACTGGCACCATAGACCAGAGAAGAAGGGCCTTTTACGATCTCGATGCGTTCGATATCGGACAGGTTGACGGGGATGTCGAAACTGTAATGTCCTGTGTGGGGGCTGGTAAGGTTAATTCCGTTGAGGAGAATGGCTGTTTGATCGAATGATCCGCCACGAAGGGAGATGTCCGCCTGTACACCGTGCGGTCCGCGCTGCAGGATGTCTACGCCTGCTACATGATTCAGTAGGTCTTCGATGCTGCGCACCGGCGATCGCTCAATTTCCTGTTTCGTGACAATGGTTACCTGCTTTGCTGCAAGGTTTAAAGGCAGACCAACCCTGGAGGCGGTCACGACTACTTCATCAAGCTCTGTTGGAGAGATGGTGTCGAGCGATGTTTCAGCAACCATACGTTCCTCCGGTTCTGCATAAGCAGCATGTGCACTCACCAGTGTGCAACCCGACAGTACACCGATGGTGACGGCCTTATGCATGCTGTTGAAGATGCTGTACGACTTTCGCGCAAATCGTTTGAAACGAAAAGCACTCAATGTGTTCGATTTTTTTTTACTCATATTGCTTTGTTTTTATAAATACCCTGCAAAAATAAGATAAAATGTAGCACCATAAAAATCTACTCAACAGACAAGAGCCGATTTTTCGTCTGTCAGAGTGATGCCGGCTGAGAAGGGTGGGAGGTCGATTTCTGTGATTATTCCGAAATCGTTTGAGTGAAGAAGGAGAAATGAACATTTCCATAGATACGTTCCTCCAGGAATTGGGGCAGCTGTGCGAAATTATATTTCCGGGAATGCTCAAACACAAAAACACCGTCAGGTTTCAGCAGATTCCTTTCAAAGACAAGAGAGGGTATGGTGTCGATACCTGCAAGGTCATAAGGAGGATCGGCAAAGATAAAATCAAATTGTTGCTTGAGCGTTCGGAGATACTTGAATACATCTGCTCTCACCGGGAATAGTTCCGTAGCGCCCAGCTTCTCCTGTGCCTGACAGATAAAGTTAAAGTGATGCTGGTTTTGTTCTACACTCACCACATAGGGGCAGCCCCGGGAGACCAGTTCGAGTGCAATGCTTCCGGTACCGGAAAAAAGATCCAATGCCGTCGTCTCTTCCCAATCGATCCGGTTGTGTAGAATATTGAAAAGATTCTCCTTTGCGAAATCGGTTGTCGGCCTCGCTTTAAGATTGGGAGGTACCTGGATCCTCCGGGATTTGTATTTGCCGCTGATTATTCGCATAACATAGCCAGGGTATCGGTGGGTAACTGTCTCAACAACTCTTCATCAGCCATTACGCGGGGATCCAGGATGACGGTTTCTACATTCCTGATCAGTTTCTTTAGTATCTCCACCGTTGCTGTGTGTTGTGTTATCTCCCCGGAAAGAAGGAGTTTGTCGGCTGATTGGTCAAAATCCAGTTTCTCCCACACACTGGCAATGAAAAAGGTGGTATCATGTATGATCTGTGCGGGAAAAGTATTGACGGAAAGAAGTCCCTCTCCCGAGAAAGAGATGATGGTCACGTTCTGGTCGTGAAAATCAACAAAGCAGCTCTTGTGATCCTGATCCTTTGGGTAGGAATGGAAAAGCCGCAACAGGGATCCTGCATGATGGAGAAAACGGGGATTCCACAGATTACGGGCAAGAAAAGCATGCAGCTCTTCCTCCAGATCAAACAGGATGTGGTATGCTCCCTCTTGAGAAGAGTCGGCCAGCACGCTCTCTCCCGGTTGATGGAAGTTGTACTGAAACAGATCCCTGATTCTCTTCCTGTCGTAGTAGCGTTCTGGTACCAGGGTGTAGCGTGGGGAGACCACGGTGACAGATGTCTTCCTGAAAGGCAGGCTAAAGAATCCCAGATCGAAGATCACCTTCTTGATGTGATCGGTATGGGAGAGTTTATTCCCAAGGGGAGTGCCCTGATAGTGGAATATGGAGGGGTCAGTCGGGCTGAAGATGCAAAAAGAAAATCCATCCGGCGCGAGCCGAATGGATAAATTATATTCTTCAGAATGAGCCAGATCAATATTTTCCGGTAAGAACATTGGTTTGATTGCCAGTGGAATAACAATTATTCCCAGTTGCCGGAATTGTTGTTGGCTACTTCAAGCGATCCGACCTGCATGCCGGGATATTTATCGCCCGGACGATCCAGTACTTCCTGAATCTTTTGCTCGAGTAGTTTCTTGTCGAGGTCACCCAGGTAGGTACGGTAATGCGTCTTTGCTTCAAACACCTGAATGGGATAACCCGATGCGGTGATCAGCGAATCCACGCCCATCTCAAATTCAGTTCCGTTCCCGAAGGGTACGTACCGTAGTGAGTCAACGCTGAACCTGGCACGATTGGGATAGAGTACTTGTACTGTGGGTGAGAAGATGGAGTCTCTTACCAGTTGGGGTGCATTTTTCGTTTCATCCCACAGTCCGGCTGCTTTGATGGCTGCTTCATTTCCCTTGCGGATGATCTCCATGGCCTTTTCTTCCGTCATCCCTGCTTCCAGCTGTTCCTCGGTGAGATCTCCCTCCTTGATAAGGGTGGCAATCTTCCCATCTTTCACGAACTGGGTCAGCGTGTCGAAACTGGCGGTATAGGAGCCGGTCTGACCACGAAGGGCAACCTGGGCGGTACGGATGTCAACCAATCGTTGGATAACAGCTTTGTCGCGCCTCGCAACCTCAGCGTTAAAATCTTCCGTTCCCTTGATGCTTTGCCAGCAGATGTAAGCTAAAAGAACAATGGCTAATGCTAGAAGCACTCTCATTACAACTTTCATGGACTTTTCTTTTTAATATTTATACTGTTATTGATTTGATTCCCCGATTTTAGATTACAAATGTAGAAAAAGAATAAGAATTGTGCTACTTTTACGGGAAAAATAACCAAAAAAAATGATCAATCGTTTCTTTCTTGAGAAAATCAGCGACAATTTCCCATTTTCTTTTACAGACGACCAGTTGGCGGCGTTGGAGCAGATTTCTGATTTTCTTTTTTCAGGAGTGAATGATCAAATATTCTTGCTGACCGGATACGCCGGAACAGGGAAGTCATCACTGATCGGCAGCCTGGTGAAGACCCTCACCGCATTTGGCCAGAAGACACAGTTGTTGGCACCCACCGGTCGTGCAGCCAAGGTCTTCTCTACCTATGCCTCCCATCAGGCTTATACCATTCATAAGAAAATTTATCGGCAAGAGAAGTTCGGGGAGGGAACACCCCATTTTTCACTGAGCGAGAACCTACACACCCATACCCTTTTCATCATCGATGAGGCTTCCATGATCCACAACGAGTCGGCCGACCACTCCCTTTTCGGCACGGGACGCCTCCTGGACGACCTGGTCGAGTATGTCTACGGTGCAGAGGGGTGCCGGTTGCTCCTGATTGGAGACAACGCGCAGCTTCCGCCGGTGAAGCAGCCCTCAAGCCCTGCCCTCGACAGTGATCTGTTGCGTTCTTATTCCCTTCAGGTGATGGAGGCTACCCTTACCGATATCGTCCGTCAGGCAGAGAGCTCGGGAATCCTCTATAACGCTACCATGCTGCGCAATGCCCTTCTCTTCAACGAGACAGATCAGTATCCGAGACTCAGGGTGGAGGGTTTTGCCGATGTACAGCGCATCACAGGGTTGGAGCTGATTGATGAGATCAGCGATGCCTACCGGCGTGACGGTGTAGAGGAGACCATTGTCATCTCCCGATCCAACAAGCGGGTGAATGCCTACAACAACGGCATCCGCAACAGAGTGCTCTTCCGCGAAGAGGAGCTGTCAGCTGGTGACATCCTGATGATCACCAGGAACAACTATTTCTGGGTTGCCGGTTATGAACACCTTGACTTCCTGGCCAATGGCGAGTTTGTGGAGGTGATCAGGGTGAGAGGTGAAGAGGAGATGTACGGCTTTCGTTTTTGTAATGTGCTCCTCTATCACCGCGACTATGAGATTGAGTTTGAGTCGAAAATCCTGCTCGATGTGCTTCACACCGAGGTGCCCGGTCTCACCCGTGAACAGCATGAGCTTCTCTTCTCCGGTGTGATGGAGGATTATGCCGAGATCACCCAGAAACGCAAAAAATACCGAAAGGTGAAGGAGAATCCCTATTTCAATGCCTTGCAGGCGAAGTACGGCTATGCCGTCACCTGTCACAAGGCACAGGGGGGAGAATGGAAGAACGTGTTCCTCGACGTGGGATACATTCAACAATCCTACATGGGGGACAATTTCTATCGTTGGCTCTATACATCGGTTACCCGCAGTTCCCAAAAGCTCTATCTTGTGAATTTGCCCGACGATTTTGTGGAGCTTCCCAAAATATGATTACATTTGCAAGTGACAGATGACAGTGGTGGATGACTGCTAAAAGCATACCAGTCGTTTACCTGCCGGTAAAGTTAATTTTGTATGAAAGAGAACAAGAAAGAATATATAGGTCAGTTGCTTACAACCTTGCGGTTACTGGAGGAGAAGGTCCATTCTGCCGAAGAGAGTGAAACCCTCTCATTTTCTTTTTTCAACGAATCATTCGATCGGATGCAACAAATCTCCCGGCTGTTGCATCAGCTTCAGTCAGTGCAGATTGAAGAGATGAAACGACAGATGGAACAACTGGTGCTCTTTTTATCTGAAAAAATGGAAGAGGAGTCAATATCCGTGACCCCGGGGGAGCCTGAAGTGAATGAATCGTCACCCACCGAGGTCATTGAAGAAGAGAATCAGCCGGAAAGGGTTTCGCTTCCCGGATATAAAAATCCCCGCCTAAGTGAACCCTTACCCGTGGAACAACCAGTACCCGCGAATGATGCCGCATATAGAGATGAACAGCGGGGAATACCATCGCTTAACGACGTGATACAAGCGCCTCCCTCCTTGCTCGATCTGAAGAGAGGCATCAGCCTTAACGATCGTTTCTTGTTCCAGCGTGAGCTGTTTCATAACGACAGAGAGGAGATGAACAGCATGATGATTCGTCTCAACGCGTTTGAGAGCTTTGAGAAGGTAGAGGAGTATCTGAAGAGTCAAATGAATTGGAATTTCGATGATTCTGTTGTGAAAGATTTTCTCAGGGTCATCAAAAAGGGGTTTGCGTAAACAGCCGGCATCATGATGGGAAAACTCTATCTCATACCCACACCCGTAGGAAACCTGGAAGATATCACCATTCGGGCGATCAACCTGCTTAAGGAGTGTGACCTGGTTCTGGCTGAGGATACCCGTACCAGTGGTTTTCTGTTGAAGCATTATGAGATTGGCACGCGGATGCAATCACACCACAAGTTTAATGAACATCAGTCCGTGCCACATCTGGTGGATCGACTGAAAGCTGGCGAGAAGATGGCCCTGATCTCAGATGCCGGCACTCCCTCCATCTCCGATCCCGGCTTCTTGCTGGTGAGGGCTTGCATTGAGGCGGGTGTCGATGTGGAGTGTCTGCCAGGGGCGACCGCTTTTGTGCCGGCGTTGGTGGAGTCTGGCCTGCCGAGCGACCGTTTCTGTTTTGAGGGATTTCTTCCACCGAAGAAGGGACGACAGACACGATTGAAACAACTAGCCGAAGAACATCGTACCATGATCTTATACGAGTCACCCTACAGGGTGGTGAAAACCCTATCTCAGCTGGCAGAACACCTGGGAGGTGAACGGCAGGCATCGGTGTCGAGGGAGATCTCCAAGCTCTATGCCGAAACGGTGAGAGGCACCCTGGAGAGCTTGATCACCCGTTTTACCGAGCAGGAACCGAGAGGTGAGTTCGTGATTGTGGTCGCAGGCAGGTAAAACTTTTTTGAACAAACTATTTTCAGCGAGTGATTGTTTAATGAATATAGAAAAGGAGAATGTTATGAAAAAGAACGGTTTTTTGTTACTGATCATGGGACTCATAGCGGTCTCGTGTACGAACGTGAAGGAATCGAAAGAGTATAAAGATCTTCAGGCACAGCGTGATTCTCTTCTGATGCGATCTGCCGGTGCCGAGTCGGAAGCAGCCGAGATGATGGCGGTGATCAGCGAGGTGGAAGCCAACTTTGCCAGGATCAGGGAGGCTGAAAAGTATATCGCCTCACAGTCGGCTCAGGGAGAAGAGATGACCCAGGATACCAAACAGAGGGTGCAGGATAATTTTATGATGATCAATGAGATCCTTCAACGCAACAAGGCGCAGCTGGAACAACTCAACAGGAAACAGAGCGCGGGAAGCAAAGAGATCGCTTCGCTGAAGAACACCATCAACCGCCTCAACACGGAGATGCGCGAGAGTACCACTCGGTTGGCAGTGCTTCAGGAAGAGTTGGCACGCAAGGATGAGCAGATAGCCCAACTCTCTGAAGATGTGACGGCATTGGCTCAGGAAGCCGAACAGCAGTCGGTCACCATCCGTGAACAGGACAAAACGTTACACACAGCATATTACGTGTTTGGTACCGCCGCAGAGCTGAAAGAGCAGAAGATCCTTTCCGGTGGCTTCCTCCAGCAGACGCGTGTGTTGCAGGACACCTTCAACAAGGAGTACTTTCTGAAGATTGACATACGGGAGGTGACAGAGATCCCCCTTTATGCGCCCAAGGGAAAGGTGTGGTCTACCCATCCGGAAGGAACCTATGAGTTTGTGAAGGGTGATGATGGAAACCTTGTTCTCCTTATCACAGATACGCAGCGCTTTTGGAGCCTCACCAAGTACCTGATTGTAGAAGTGAAATGATCAGGGTGTAACCCCATCTGACTCAAAAAAATGATCTCATGTCACGGAGTGATCTTTTCTCACTCCGTGATTGTTTAGAGCCATGCAATATAAAAATCTATTCATTGATCTGGATGATACCCTTTGGGATATCCATCAAAACGGCAGGGAGTGTCTCGAAGAGATCTACCATGATTACGGTTACGAGAAATACTACCCTACTTTCGACGCGTATTACGATGTCTACATGCCAGGCAACCACCGCCTCTGGGCCATGTATCGCCAGGGTGAGATCCGCAAGGAGGAACTCATCGTGGAGCGCTTCCTGGCTCCTGTACGGCCTTTCGGAGTCAATGATCCTGAATATGCGAAACGGCTGAGTGATGATTTTTTGGACCGCACCACCCGTAAGACCCGACTCATTGAAGGTACCATTGAGCTGCTTGATTACCTGCGACCAAGATACCGGATGCATATCCTCTCCAATGGCTTCCGCGAGGTACAGTATAAGAAGATCGAAAATTCAGGCTTGAAACCCTACTTCGACAAGATCATCCTCTCGGAGGATGCGGGCATCAACAAACCCCATCCCGATATGTTTACCTATGCGTTGAAAAACACAAACTCACGGCGCAACCAGACGGTGATGATCGGTGACAGCTGGGATGCCGATATCGTCGGGGCTCACAAGAGCCGGATTGCACAGATATGGTTCAACCCTACGGGTGCACCAGGAGTTGATTTTCAACCCACCCACACGGTGCGTAGTCTCGCTGAGATAAGAGCGATTCTCTGATCCGCGTTCAACCGATTCTGAATGTTACGATAGGTTGTGGTGTCTCCAATTACCAGTTCACGGGTGAGCGACGTAATGGCATGGTCATACAACGAGGGCCGCCACCACCACGAGGGAGCTCCGATCCTTCGAGGGTGATCACACAACGGCCCTCAGCCGTAAGGTCATAGCGGCCGTCGATCACCTCCGCAGCGCTTACTATCCGGAAGCCATGTTTATTCAGTTCCTCCAGTGTATGTACGTTACGCGCGTAGGAGAGTACCTTACCCGGAGCGATAGCCAGGAAGTTGGCGCCACTGTGCCACTGTTCCCGCTCCTGATCCCAGTCGTCGGCTTTACCCCCACACACCACCGGCTCCAGGTCAAGCCCCAACTTGCGGAGCAGGCTCAGGATACCTCCCGCGGAGCTGATCCTGCTGACCCTGCCGTTATCGATTTGTATATGGACTGTTTGGTACCGGGAGCTGTCCATGATCAGGGGTTTGTATACCATTGCCTTGTCTCTGTCGAGCATGGTAAACACCATGTCGAGATGAATAAAGGATTCGGGTGATTCGGGCAATTGCTGTACGATCACATGTTTCTTTCCCGTTCCGTTTTTGCAAAACTCCTTCACCAGCATGTCGATGCCCTGGGTAGTGGTTCTCGAGCCGTTGCCTATCAGCAGGATATCCTCTCTCACCACCAGCAGATCTCCCCCTTCAATCTTAATATCAGGGTTGTGTTGCGACAGCTGGTAGCTGTTCAGCTTCCTGGTCTCAAAAAAGAGACCGCTGCCGAAGATGGCATCCATGATCATCGCCTCCCGCATGCGTACATTGTTGGCCATCTTACAAATAAGGGCGCTGTTGCCAATTACCGCTGAAGCATCGCGGGTGAAATAGAAGTTATAGAGTGGTTTGAGGGCGTAATACTCCTCCCTGAGAAAATCAGTAAGCGTGCTGACTTTGAGAGGGAGTCCCTCGATTAAAATGGTGGCAAGCGTTACCGGTGGCAAATTGGTCAGATAATCAAAATAGTCAGGCACCTGCTCCGTGGCACATATCTGCCTGATCAGGTTCGTCTTATTGTCATCATGTTCAAGGAGCTGTGTTAACAGGTCCGATACTTTGTATACTTTCGACTGTTTTTGTAACACCCCCAACAATTGATCATATTCTCTCCGGGCAATGGATAGATTCAGAATGTCACTGTAGAGTGCTCTCTGCGCGTTACGGGGTGTCATGTTTTCTACTTCCGCACCCGGGTAATGCATCAATACTGCTTCCAGTTGGCCAATCTCCGATTGTATTGTCAGTGACAATGGTTTAATCTCCTTCATAATAATATTTTTCAAACAAATATATACAAATTGCGAAGATCGGCAACATTTTTTTACCAAAAGGGTGCTTTTTTGATGCTGAAGCAATAAGGCTCCTTTTTTTTTTATATATTCCCGACTTTGACAGTCTATTTTTCATAGATCAAGTTCTGAAAAGGATTTGAGGCCTTTTTATTTTCCCAACTTTGTGGTACACAAAGAAGGTCAATAATTACTTTCATCTTTTTTCTTGGT
>Ga0334901_1000287_pt1 | contig 77345 bp, 56 predicted proteins | sample GraSluR3_MG_3_FD_207216 | JGI IMG/M metagenome (GOLD analysis project Ga0334901, IMG submission 207216) | Sludge microbial communities from methane-producing bioreactor in Wageningen University, Netherlands - Granular Sludge_15_08-R3 | ecosystem: Engineered > Bioreactor > Anaerobic >...
GTAAATATATATAATATTAAAGGGCAAAAAGTAAGGTCTCTTGTCAATGAAACAAAAGATGTAGGTATTTACCGATTTGTATGGGACGGAGAAGATAATAACCGTAAACGAGTAGCCAGTGGTATTTATACTATTGAAATGAAACATAATAATAAGAAAATCGGAGTAGTAAAGGTATCTTATATTAAATAGATAGATGATTTTGATGTGCAATATAGTCAGATTTGACTTGCAATGAGCAAAGCGAATGTGAGTCGAGGATGACAAAACGGTGTCATCCTGAACAAAGTGAAGGATCTCTCTTTTGTCCTCAAGTCCCTTCTTGCTTACTCGACCAGGATGGTCAAGCTACGATATTCGCAATTAGAGACTCAAGTCCACAGTCAGACTTGACTTGCAACGAGCAAAGCGAGTGTGAGTTGAGAATGACTAACATCTTGTCATTGCGATGAGCCTGCGAAGAAGCAATCTTGTTTAATGGGACAAGCTTGTTAAAAAACTTGAGATATATCAAAAATTATTAAATAATTAGCTTGACAAAAAAAGTCTTTTTTAAATACTTGGTAAGTTAATATAGTAGTAAGAAAGGAGGTGAGTTAATGCCTATAGTTTATGCTAAAGAAACCGAACCTTTTGAAATAACTTTAAAGCGTTTCAAAAAGAGATGTGAAAAAGCAGCTATCTTATCTGATATTAAAAAACATCAAGCTTATGAAAAACCAAGTGAAGCAAGAAAAAGAAAAGAAAACGCTGCACGTAGAAAAATGTTTAAAATGATTAGAAAGATGGAGAGATATTCATAAATGATTGAAAAGATTAATCAAGACTTAAAAGATGCTATGAAAGCTAAAGACGCTTTTGCATTAGAAGTGATTCGTTTGTTAAAAACTGATATTAAAAATTTAGAAATTGAAATTAAACGAGAACTTAAGCCTGATGAAATCTTAAATATTATTCAGAAATCGATCAAATCAAAAGAACAAGCAATTGAACTTTATCGTCAAGGTAATAGGCAGGATTTAGTAGAAAAAGCTGAAAAAGAAATTGTTTTTTTAAATAATTATCTACCTGAAAAATTATCAGATGAAGAAATTGATTCGGCTATTATTGAGGCAATTAAGCTAACTCAAGCTCAATCTATGAAAGATATGGGTAAGGTAATGAAATGTCTTAAAGAATCAGTTGGAAGTCGTGCTGACGCATCAGTTTTAAGTCTGAAAGTGAAATCTAAACTTTCTTAACATTTTGAAGGGGGATATTTCTCCCTTCATATTTTTTAATAACAGGAGAAAAAATGCATACTGTAGATATTATTTTGATTATAATTTTTCTTGTTTCTATGTTGTTGGGTTTTAAAAAAGGGTTTATATCTGCAATAATAACATGGATTGGTTTGTTGGTTTCACTTTTGATGATAGTACGCTTTGGACCGATGGTTCAGGCGGGAATTGAATTTAAACTCTCTATTGGGAGTCCTTTATCAAAGATAATAGCTTATGTATTAATCTTTATTTTAATAAGTATTTTAGGAGCTATCTTGAAAATACTTTTAAACTATATAGCTAAATTATTAAATTTAAGCTTATTAAATCGAACAATCGGAGCCATATTCGGTTTATTAAATTGTATGATTGTCATAATCTTTTTATTGTTTATAATCGATTTTTTACCTTATGTTAAACCTGTTAAAGAATATCTAAATGATTCTGCAATTATCACCGAGATGCAAAAAATAAAAAAAACAATTATCTTTGATTTAAAAGAAAAAAATTTAGACGTAAAGATATAATACTTAATTTAAATAATGAAGACAATCCAACATTTAGAATTTGACAAATATTTAGATATTGTTGTTTCTATTTGTCATTCAATACCCGGTAAGGCTTATTTGAAATCTATTAAGCCTTTGTCTGATATAGAATCAATTAATACTCGTTTAAACCAAATTAATGACATTCAATCAGTTATTATAAAGATTAGTGATTTTGATTTTAAAGATATTGAAGATATTGAATATATTTTTACTGAGATAAAAACATTAGCTTATAATTTTGAAGAATTTAGAGCAATTATTAGAATTATTTCATTATCAAATATGATATTAAGCTATAATGAGAAATGGATTGATTACCCGAGTTTTAAGAATTTTGTTAAGCCTTTGATTGATTATAAACTTTTTGAAATTAAGTTTAATCAAATTTTCAGTGATGAAGGTGAAGTACTCGATACTGCATCTACAACATTAAAAAATATTAGACAAAGAATTAGAAAATTAAAAGATAAAATTCAATCAGAATTAAATAGAACAATTAATAATTCACAATTAGAATCATATTTCCAAGATAAAATAGTTACTAAAAGAGACGAGCGATTTGTTATTCCTGTAAAAGAAGGCTTTGCATATATGATTGACGGGATTTCTCATGGTCGTTCCGGAAGTGGAGCTTCAATCTTTATCGAACCTAAGGCTGTAGTGCCCTTAAATAACGAATTGAATGATCTTTTTAAAACTGAGAAAGAAGAAATTTATAGGATTTTTTGTGAGTTTACTGCTGAAATAAGAAATGAAACAGAAGGTATCTTAAATAATTTTAAAATAATTTACATTCTTGATGCTTATTTTGCTGTTGCAAGAATTTCAAATCAAATTCAAGCTATTGTCCCTGAAATTTCTAAAGAAAATATACTTATTTTAAAAAGAGTAAGACATCCATTGTTGATATTAAAATTTGGTTCTATAAAAAAAGTTATACCTTATGATTTATCATTGGGTGATAAGTTTAAAACTTTACTTATTTCCGGTCCTAACACCGGAGGTAAAACTATAACTCTTAAATCTGTGGGATTGTGTGTTTTAATGGCTTTGTCAGGATTACCTATTCCTGCTGATTATGGTACAAAAATCGGTCTCTTATCCGGCATTTATGCCGATATAGGCGATAATCAATCTATTGAATCATCATTAAGTACCTATAGTGGACATATTGAGAATATTAAACATTTAATTGTTAATTCAAATGAAAACTCATTAGTTTTGATAGATGAGATTGGGTCTGCTACAGACCCTGAACAAGGTGCAGCTTTAGCTCAAGCAATCTTAGAAAAATTAGTAGAAAAAAAGGTTTTAGCAGTTATTACTACACATTATACAAGTTTGAAGGTTTTTGCTGAAAATAATTCTGATTGCGTTAATGCCTCTATGCAATTTGATCCGGAAAAACATGAACCTACTTATCAATTTGTATTAGGTTTCCCGGGCAATAGTTTTGCTATCGAGATTGCTTCTAAACTCGGACTTGATCAACAACTTATCGATAGAGCTAAAGAATTATCCGGTAATCAAAACATAATGCTGACTGATTTATTAAAAAAAATGAACGACGAAAAAAAGAAACTTGCTCAAAATAATTTTAACATAGAATTAAAAACAAAACTTCTTGAATTAAAGGTTTCAGAATATGAAGATAAACTTCAAGAACTTGATTCTAACAAAAAGAAACTGATTAAGTCTTCTCTTAAGGAAACTCAAGACTATTTAACTAATATTCAAAAGAAGTTAAATAATGAGCTTACTGAGATTGATAAAATAAGTAAACAAGAGAAAAAAGAAAAAATAAAACAATTAAATAAAAAGGTTAATGTATTTCAAAGTGACGTAAATACAAAAAAACTTAATCTTGAACCTGATAAAAGAGTTAAACCTGATAAGGTTGATATTGGAAGTAATGTGTGGGTTAGGAAATTTGAAACTGAAGCTGTTATAGTTGATATTCAAAAAGATTTTATAAGAGTAGATATGAATGGAATCTTTTTTAATGTCAAAGCAGATGATATTTATCAACTTGATAAAACTCGTAAGGATGAAGCTATTACTTTAGTTAGTAGAAAAAATGTTAATTTTCAAAACAAAGCTAAAATGGAGATAAATCTACTTGGTAAAACCTTTGATGAATCGAAGCCTTTGATACAAGAATTTATTGATAATGCCTTATTCTGCGGGCTTTCAAAAATAAGGATTGTACATGGAAAAGGTACAGGAGTTTTACGAAAAAAAGTTAGAGATTATCTAAAAAAACATCCTAAAGTACAAGAATTTTATGCTCCGACTCAAGAAGCCGGTGGTGACGGTGTCACTGTGGTAAGTTTAATATGACAGATGATAATACAATAGAATTAATCTTGAAATCTATCAATATTGTTGATATTGTTTCTTCATATATACCTTTGAAAAAATCCGGTTCAAATTTTAAAGCCCGATGTCCTTTTCATGACGAGAAATCAGCTTCTTTTATGGTAAGTGAGAAAAAACAGATATACAAATGTTTTGGTTGTGGTAAAGCAGGTAATGCAATTACATTTGTTAGAGATTATGAGAAGATATCTTTTTATGAAGCATTAAAGAAATTAGCTGAAAAAGCAGGAATAACACTAAAAAATGATGAATCTTATAAAAAGAAAAATACTAAACGAGATTTATTGTATTTAATGTATAAACTTGCCGGAGATTTTTTTATTGATAATTTAGAGAAATATGGACATAATGCTAAACGATATCTTGAAAAAAGACAAATTCCTTTAGAAATAGCTAAAGAATTTGGTATAGGTTATTCACTTGATAGTTATTCTGCCTTGAAAAATTATTTATTAAAAAATCATATATCCAAGGATATCTTCCCAAAATCCGGTTTATTTAGAGTTAAAGATAACAATGATACTTATGATGTTTTTCGTGATAGATTAATGTTTCCTATTCATTCAGTTACCGGAAATATTGTGGCATTTGGTGGTCGTGCATTAAGTCAAGAACAAGAAAAACTTGGCAAATATATGAATTCTCCTACGACTGATATTTATATAAAAGGTAAAGAGCTTTATGGACTACATATTACAAGATTTGAAATTGGAAAAAAGAATTCAGTTTTTGTTTCAGAAGGCTATTTAGATTTTTTAAGACTTTACGAAAAAGGTATTAAAAATGCAGTTGCTTCACTTGGTACTGCATTAACCAAAGAACAAATAAATTTGTTAAGTAGATATACAAAGAATTTCTTTTTGTTATATGATGGTGATAAGGCAGGTATAACTGCTGCTGTTAGAGCATCTTCATTAATTATTCAAAATTCGTGTGTTGCTAAGATTATACTTTTGCCTGACAATCATGATCCTGATTCATATTTATTGAAATACAGTATTGATAATTTTATGAATTTACAGCAAAATGCATTGACATTAACTAAATTTGTAGCTCAACATTCAAAAATATTTGGTGGGCAAAGACAAGCTATACAATTACTCTTAGATGTATCTCCGGAAATCGAAGACCCTATAGTAAGAGAACTATTTATTAAAGATATATCAGAAGCTTTTCAGATATCTGAGATAAATCTAAGAAAAAAAATACAAAAGCAATATAAGAAAAATGAGTCTCAAACTGAGCAACTTCCTCTATCTTACAAATACGAAGAAGAGAGAAAATTATTAAAACTTATGTTAAAAGATACTTATTTAATAAAAAAAGTTGCGGAAGACCTAAATGAGAGTTATTTTATTAATGATAATCTTAGATATATTTATAATTTTATTGTAAATATTAGTCCTAATGAGTTATCAGATAATCCAGCGTTAATTTTAGAAAAGATTGAAAATGATGAATTGAAATCTGAATTATCACAATTATTTTTTGAAGAGGAATTTTTTGATGAGATTGATGATCTGATTCGACAGGTAAAACTGAGAAAATTACAAGAAGAATTAAAGGAGATTAATGAAAAATTATCAAAAGATATCGAAAATTCAGAATATTATGAAAAAAAGTTTTTTATTAAAAAAGAGATTTCAAAATTATCAAAAAGTGTTGTTCGTAAAACTATTTTTTAAGGAGCCTAAATGCTGAGTTATAATGATTGTCTGCAAAAGCTTACAATATTGGGTAAAGAGACAGGCTATATTACCTTTCAGCAAATTAATGATATTTTGCCTGAAAGTCCATTGTTTTTAGATAAAATTGAAGATATTATTAATGACTTAAAAGACCAAGGCATTGATATTATCGATGAAACACAAAAAAGAGTAACCAGGTCGGCACCAAAACAGAAAAAATCAACTGCCAAAAAAGCTTCTACGAGAAAAAACTATGATGACCCTGTCAGAATGTATTTAAAAGAGATGGGTCGTGTAGAGCTTTTAACCAGAGAAGGTGAAATCAGAATAGCTAAAAAGATTGAATCTGCTCAAAGAATGATTAATCAAAACGTGTTTAAGTGTGGAAGTACTCTTAGAGAAATGTTTAATTTTCTTTACAGATACAATGAAAAGAGAATTCGCTTAGACCAAATCTTTAGAATGGATTTTGGTAGTTGGGTAGATAAAACTCAAGATGTTAAGTTAATTACTGAGTTTAAAAATATTCTTAAAGAAGCTGATGCTAATTTTAATACTATCGGATTAATGATCGATGAATCAACCATTGATGATAACGGATTATTGACAAGACAAGAAGAAATTGATGATTTAAGAGATAATATCGTAAATTCATTTTCTCGTTTAGTCTTTAATGAACGGCTTGTTAAAAGAATGGTTTATCGTATTAAGAGTTTGGTTGATCGTATTGAAGAATCACAACGCTCGATAAGTGATTTAGCACGAATTAAAGAATATTCTGTTGATGAAATTTGTTTTTATGGAAGAAAAGCTAAAAAAAGCGATGAGGAATATAAAGAAGTTCAAGAAGAAACTCAAGTTGATCCTGAACTTTTTATTGAAACCTTAAGGAAGATTAAAAACGCCAGAAGAAAGATAAGAAGAGTTGAACTTGAAACTCGTATGACTTCTGATGAAATGATCTTTTTGCTACGAGAAATAGAACGTGGCGAAAAGATGAAAGAGCGTTCGAAAAACGAAATGATAGAAGCCAACGTTAGGCTTGTTGTAAGTATAGCTAAAAAATATAATAATCGTGGTCTTGATTTTATGGATTTGATTCAAGAGGGTAATACCGGACTTATGAGAGCAGTTGATAAATATGATTACAGAAAAGGTTATAAATTTTCAACCTATGCTACTTGGTGGATTAGGCAAGCAATTACTCGAGCTATAGCTGATCAGGCACGTACCATTAGAGTCCCTGTTCATATGATAGAATCTATCAATAAGATTAATCGTACGGCTCGTAAGTTAATGCAGAAGTACGGAAGAGAACCTTATCCTGAAGAATTAGCTGAAGCTTTAGATTTACCTGTTGAAAAGATTAAAAATATATTGTCGATTTCCAAAGAACCGGTTTCTCTCGATAAACCTATTGGCAACGACAGTGAAGACAGTAATCTTAGTGATTTTATCGAAGATAAAGCTACTATTTCACCGGAAAGAGTTGCTGAAAGAAACTTACTTAAGAAACAAGTTGATGAAATCTTAAAGACACTTACAGATAGAGAACAACGTGTAATTAGATTAAGGTTTGGTATTGATGACGGACATCATAGAACCCTTGAAGAAGTAGGTCATATCTTTAATGTTACTCGTGAAAGAATCCGACAAATTGAAGATAAGGCTTTAAGAAAATTAAGACACCCTTCAAGATCATATATTTTAAGACAATTTATAGAAAATTTTCATGTAAAAAAAGAATAATTTGTTTTTGAGAAAAATAAAAGAGGATAGAATTCTATCCTCTTTTTTAGTTTCTTATTTAACCTTTTTTAGATATTTAAAGAATTCGCTATCCGTTGTTAAGATTAAGATATTATTTTCTGATATTGTTTTCTGATAAGCTTCTAAAGACCTTGTGAATCCATAAAATTCAGGATCTTTATTGTATGCATTAGCGTATATTTCAATTGCTTCTGCATCTGCTTCACCCATAATTTCTTGTGCTTCTCTATAGGCTTCAGATTCTATTTCATTTAAGTCTTTTTGTAGTTTACCTTTAATCTCGGCTGCACGACCTTGACCCGCAGAACGATATTTTTCTGCGATCTTATTTCTTTCTGAAATCATTCTTTCGTATACTTGTTTGCGAACTGTATCAATATAATTTACTCTTTTGATTTTAACATCTACAAGCTCTATGCCATATTCTTTTAAACTTTCGTATGAGGAAACATAAATAGAATCAGCAATTTCTTCTCTTCCTACGTTTATTGATGCTTTAATTTCTTCATAGGAATCAATATCAAAATCAATTGAAAATTCAAGTTTTCTATTAGAGTTTCTTACAATCTCAAATAATTCATTTTTAGTAATGATATCTCTGGTAACACCGTCAATTATGTCATCTAATCTTGAATGACCAAAGGTTTCAGTTTTGTTTGTTTGATAAAATAACAGAGGGTCAAAAATTCTCCAACGTACAAAAGAATCTACCCAAATAAACTTTTTATCTGAAGTTGGTATTTGATTAGGTTCACCATCCCATTCTAAGATGCGTTTATCAAAAAAGTGAGTTTTTTGGATAAAAGGTATTTTAAGATGTAGTCCGGCTGATTGAATTGCGTCACCTACAGGCTCACCAAATTGGGTAATGATAGCTTGTTCAGTTTCATTAACTACAAATAAGGCATTAGCTAACAGGATTAAAAAGATTAAAAGGAATATATATTTAAGATATCTTTTCATTATTTGCCTCCTTTATTAACATCAAGGAAAGGGATTAAGCTTTTATGATCTTCATCAATGATATAAATTTTATCAAATCTATTTAAAACTTCTTCCATAGTTTCTATATAAAGCCTTTGATTAGTTACGGCTTTTGCTTTTTTATAATTATTATAAATGCTAATAAATTTTGTGGCATCACCTTCAGCTTGATTAATCCTATTAATTGCATAACCTTTTGCATTTTCGATAGTTTGTTTAGCTTTACCTCGTGCTTCAGGAATGATTTTATTGTATTCTTGTCGAGCTTCATTAACAATGCGTTCTTCATCTTGCATCGCAGAATTAACTTCGTTAAATGCAGGTTGTACTGATTCCGGAGGAACGACATTTTGAAGATTGATGGTTCTGACAATAATACCTGTTTCATATTTATCGAGGTATCTTTGTAATAATTCTTGAGCTTCGTAAGCGATTTCTTGACGATTTAAAATGATAACCTCGTCAACACTTCTATCCCCAACCACTTGTCTCATTGTTGCTTCAGAAAGGTTTCTTATAGTTTCTTTAACATCCCTAACATTGAAGAGATATGCAATTGGATCGTTGATTTGATATTGTACTATCCATTCTACACTTGCAATGTTGAGATCTCCTGTCAGCATAAGTGATTCATCGTCAAGGTTAGTTTCTGCATATCGAGTATTTACCCCGGATTGTAAAGTTCTAAAACCAAATTCTTCTTTAAAGACGGTCTTGATTTTTACTTTAGTTACTGTTTCGAACCCCCATGGTATTCTCATATTAAGCCCGGGCTCAGCAATCCGGACAAATCTTCCAAACCTTTGAATAACAGCTACCTCTTCGGGGTTAACTGTAAAGAAAAATGGCATAATAAAGATAATAGCAAGAATAATAATAATGATTGTGATTATTTTCTTTTTGGGCATTTTTAATGTGATAGTGTTATATCTGACTTCATCATCCATATTGACTCCTTTCATTTTTAAATATTTAAAATACTTTTAACTATGTTAATTATAAATTTATGAATAATCTTGTCAATATTTATTTAAATATATAATTATTTTAGTTTTATGATGATATTCTAATAAATTTGATTTTTAGAAGTTTATAAAGGTTGTTTAATAAGTATAAGGCTGTAGAATAATTATGTTGTGCGAGCATCCTTGCTTGCACTAAAAAACCTTAAGTGATAGGTATTCAATATTTTATCAAACTACAAACTGGAAGCTTGTAGAACAATAACTGAAATTATTCAATCAAATTTGATTTTTAGAAGTTTTATAAAGGTTGTTTAATAATGTTGTTGTGCGAGCATCCTTGCTTGCACTAAAAAAAACTTAAGTGATAAGTATTCAATATTTTATCAAATTACAAGCAGGAAGCTTGTAGAACAATAATTGAAATTATTCAACAGTCTCATCAATTAATAAGTTTCCTACAAACGGGTTTGATTTTTTAAAAAGCCTTAATTCGTTATTATTAAAATAATGAGGGTGAGATAAATGGAAGAAGATTGTAATACTTTTTGTGAAATAATGTTATATATAGAGTGGTATTGTATTTTTAAATAAAGGAGTTTATAAATGTTAGAGATTTCATCAGTTTTAAAAGATAATCAAGTAGTAATTTCGTTAAAAGGAAGATTGGATACTGTATCTTCTAAACAATTAGAAATTGAATTAGAAAAATTTATTGATGGTCCTGAAGTTGTAATTATTTCTTTTGAAGATTTAGATTACATAAGTAGTGCCGGATTAAGAGTTATTTTGACATATTATAAAAAGTTTAATTCTTTAAGTAAACAATATATCCTTACTAAGATGAATTCTTTGGTTAAAGAAGTTTTTGATATATCAGGATTTTCAAAGTTTTTACAAATTACTTAATATAAGTATTGATATATTAAAATGAATCATTAATGTTTTGATGATTCATTTTTAATCATTGTTAAGTTAAAAAGTTTATTGATTGTTAAATCGATTGATAAACTTTTTTAAATTTTATAAAAAAATCTTGACTTAAAATGCTACATAATTGAATTAAATATGATTTTGTTATAATTCTTATTTTAATTATAGTAGTGACTGGCATAAAAAATGTTATATAGGATATTATTGAGTTTATTTAAAAATTTTAAAAAGGAGTTTTATGAAAACCTTTGATGCAGTTATTCCTTATCTAAAAAAAGGATGGAAAAAGATAGCTGTTGGTTTATTTGTTTTAGTTATAGTTGATGCTGTTCAATTAATTATTCCTAAGATAATACAAAGAACTATTGATAATTTTAGTCAGAATGATTTTACTCAAGCTGATATATTGAAATCTTCTTTGTTTATAGTATTATTAGCAGCTATAATAGTAGTGATGAGATTTGTATGGCGGATTCTTATCATAGGTAATTCTTTTACTCTCGAAATGGGTTTGAGGGAAAAGTTTTATAAGCATTTGATGACCTTATCGCAAAATTTCTTTAATTTTTCAAAAATTGGGGATTTAATGGCTCATGCAACAAATGACTTAAATGCTGTGAGAATGTTATTTGGAATGGGATTTATTGCCGGAGCAGATATAATTTTAATGGCAACGGCTTCATTTTTATTTATGATTACTATAAATGTTAAGCTTACTTTAATGGCTATTATTCCATTACCTTTATTATCTTTTATGATTGGATATTTTGGTAGTCGATTACACCGGAGATTTGGAAAGGTTCAAGCTTCATTTTCTACTTTAAGTGGTATGATACAAGAAAGTATTTCCGGTATAAGAGTCGTGAAAGCCTTTGCTCAAGAAGATGCTGAACTTAAAAAAATGCAAGAATATTCTAATAATTTTGTAAAAGAAAATATTGGAATGGCAAAGTTAAGTGGTTTTTTTCATCCTTCATTAGCTGTTATAATAAGTTTTAGTACTGTGATAGTATTAGTCTTTGGTGGACAAGCTGTGATTAAAGGAGATATAACTATCGGTGGTTTTATTGCTTTCTTTTCTTATCTTGGTATGTTAGTTTGGCCAATGATTGCAATTGGTTGGATAGTTGATATGTATCAGAGAGGCTCTGCTTCATTGAAGAGACTTAATAATATTTGGGAAACGAAACCTGAGATTATTAACGAACCGGAAACTGATTTTAATATCAATGAACTTCAAGGCTCCATTAGTTTTAAAAATTTAAATTATAAGTATCCTAAGTCTTCTGATATGATTTTTGAAAATGTAACTACTTCTATTGATACGGGTAAAACTTTAGCTATTTGTGGTAAAACCGGTTCAGGAAAATCAACCTTTATAGATTTACTGTGTAGAGTATATAACCCACCTAAAAATTCTATCTATATTGATAATCACGAATTATATACAATTCCGATTGAAGTATTAAGAAAAAACATAATAATGGTTCCTCAAGATATCTTTTTGTTCTCGGATACTGTTGCTAATAACATAGCCTTAGGTAATCCATCAGCTTCAATAGAGGAAGTACATAAAGCAGCAAAAATAGCAGCAGTTTATGACGATATAATGGAATTTAAAAATGGATTTGATACTGTAGTTGGGGAGAGAGGCGTAACTGTTTCCGGTGGTCAAAAACAACGAATCGCAATAGCAAGAGCAATCTTGACTAATCCTAAAATATTGATTTTAGACGATGCTTTGTCTGCTGTAGATACAAAAACTGAAAAACAAATTTTACAAAATTTATTAGAAGCAAGAAAAAATAAAACAAATATTATTATTGCTCATAGGATTTCTGCGTTGAATCACGCTGATCATATTATTGCTTTGGATAAAGGGACTATATCAGAACAAGGAACTCATGATGAATTATTACAACTCAACGGTTTGTATAATGAATTATATGAAAAACAAAAAATCGAAGAAAAAATCGGGGATGTAAAATGAGCGAACAATTTGAAATGCAAACGGATGAAATTCTTGGTAAAATCTATGACGGTAGATTATTCGGTAAATTAATTAAGTATGTAAAACCCTATTTAAAACTTATTATTATTGCCTTTTTGTTATTACTTATTAATACCGGTGCAGAACTTATCTTGCCTCTTCTTACTAAATATGCTGTAGATTATCATATTGTTCCTGATCAAAGACTTTTGACTTTGAATTATCAAGAATATCAAGATTTTATCGCACATAATAAAATTGATAAATATGAATATTTTAATGATAATGATTTATATTATATATTGATTACCAGTAAAAATCAGAGTTTTATTAAAAAAGAACTACTTCAAACATATAGAACAAATGATAATTTTTCAGAAGAAAAAATTGTGATGATTGATGTTGATATTGAAAATGAAAAGATTATTAACTCATTATTGAAAGATAATCATAGTGTTAGAATGGTTAATCTCAATGGACAAAAAAAAGTTATTATACCTCTATCTGCAGTTTATAAATTGCCTGTAGATGAGATAAAGGTTTTGAGAAGAAATTCTTTTAGCACTATTAAAATGATAGGTATTTTATTTATTTTAATCGTTGTAATCAAGTTCATATTGCAATTTTTTCAGATGATACTAACAAATATTGCTTCTCAGAAAGCAATGCATGATTTACGTTCTGATTTATTCAGTCATTTAGAGCGAATGCCAACAAGTTTTTTTGATAAAAATCCTGTAGGAAGACTTGTGACAAGAGTAACTAATGACATTAGGTCAATTGACGAAATGATTGCAAATGGTGCAATAAATATTATACAAGACTTTTTTATTGTAGTTGCAATTATGGTAATTATGCTTGTCTTAAACTGGAAATTAGCTTTAGTTAGTTTTGCGGTTTTACCTTTAGTCATATTTACTATGGTTATCTTTAAAAAGAAAACAAGAAATTCTTACAGACAAATGAGAAAGTTTTTAGCTCAAGTTAATGCTACTCTCGCAGAGCATATATCCGGGGTTAAGATTATTCAATTGTTTAGTCAACATAAGCATAAGAGTGATCAGTTTGAAAAATCAAATATGAATTATTTTACAGCTTCAATGAAGCAATTGAAGTTATTTGCAATCTTTAGACCTTTGATTGGCGTTTCTCGCCATGTAGCCACTGCGATAATCTTGTGGTATGCCGGCGGGCAAATATTGCAAAATTTCATCACTATAGGCCTTTTTATGGCGTTTATTTCTTATATGGAAAAACTCTATGAGCCGATAAATCATTTTTCAGAAAAATTTAATATTCTACAAGCTGCTATGGCCGGTGCTGAAAGAATCTTTGATTTAAAGGATAAAGTACAAGAAGATTATCATGAAAATATGCCTCCTATATCAAAGATAAATTCTATTTTGATTCCGGATAAACAAAGTAAGCCTTTAATTGAATTTAAAAATGTTTGGCTTAGTTATCAGGAGAATCCGGCTGAAAATTCTTTTGTATTAAAAAATATATGTCTGAAAATTAAACCGGGAGAAAAAATCGCTTTAGTTGGGCATACAGGCTCCGGTAAAACCTCAATTGTAAATCTTTTACTTAATATGTATCCTTATCAAAAAGGTGAAATTTTAGTTGATGATAAAAATATTAATGAATATAGATTAAAAGATTTAAGAAATAATATTGGTATGGTACAACAAGATGTCTTTTTATTTTCCGGCACTATTAAGGATAACATAGTTCTTAATAATCATAATATATCAGATGCTGAAGTGAATAGAATTACTGATTATGTTAATGTTTCAAAATTTATAAACTCATTACCGGGTAAACTTTATGAAGAAGTTCAAGAAAGAGGAGCTACTCTTTCAGTTGGTCAAAGACAACTTATTGCTTTTGCCAGAGTTCTTGCTTATGACCCGGAAATCTTTATTTTGGATGAGGCAACATCTAATATTGATACTGAAACTGAAATCTTGATTCAAGATGCATTGTTTAAAATTATGCAAAATAGAACTTCTATAATTATTGCTCATAGATTATCAACTATTCAACACGTTGATAGAATTATTGTGCTTCATAAGGGTGAAATTGTAGAAGAAGGTTCTCACCAAGAATTACTTCAAAAAGACGGCGTAAATCAACCTGAAGGTTTATATTATAACTTATATAGATTACAATATACTTAAGATTTCTTAACAAGAACTAACACGTCTGATTTCTATTTGAATCAGGCGTGTTTTTTTTAAATCTATTTGAATATTATGTTGTGCGAGCATCCTTGCTTGCACGCTACAATCCGGTAGCTTGCGTAGAGCTTAAGTATTACATTTATATTGACAAATCTTAATAATTAATTATAGTTGATATTAATAGATGATATGGAGGAGAGATGAAAAGAAGATATTTTATATTTGCCTTTTTGATAAGTTTAGTTACATCAATATATTGTATTGATGTGTCCGGTAATGTTTCAGGGGAATGGACTTTAGAAGATAGTCCGTATTATGTAATTGGTGATATTGTTGTACCGGTAGCAGATAGCTTAATAATTAATCCCGGAGTTGAAGTGATATTTAATACTGATATTAGATTAACTGTTCAAGGTATTTTAAAAGCTATTGGTTCAGAAGTAGATTCAGTGAAATTTACCTGTGATACCGAATGGGATAGAATCAGGCTTGAAAATGAAACGGAAATGAGTTATTTTGAACATTGTATTATTGAAAAATCCCAGACTGCAATACACGCAATTGCATCTCCGGTAAGTATTGTTTCATCAAGGATTGCCAATACTTCAGATTACGGTATAAATATTTTTGGTTCGACTAATCAAGCAGAAACCTTGATTGATAATTCAAAGATTCATAATACTTTTAAACCGGGAATACATATATCTCAAAATTCTAACTCTATTATCTCAAATTGTGAGATATTCCGTTGTTGTTCAACCCCATCATATATGGGGGCAATACATCTTCAGTCTCAAGGCTCAGAAAATAACCCGACAATAATCAATAATCATATTCATCATAATTATAAGCAAGGTATTATCGCATGGGATGTTACAAGTAATTCAAATATTAACCCGTATATAATGAATAATGTGATTGAAAATAATCTTACAGGTATATATCTAAGACATTCAAGTGGAGTGATTTCAGGAAATATTATTAGGAATAATTTTGTCCCTGGTGATGCAAATTCCGGAGCAGGCATAATGTTAGCAGGAAGCTCTTGTGCTACTAATGTTTTAAATAATACAATCACCGGTAATTATACAGGCTTTTATATTGGAGAAAATGCTTCGCCTTGTCTTGGTGATCCAACAATTAATACTCCTACCGGAAATAATGTCATTATGGGTAATATTGATGGTAGTGGTAATACTAATAGTATTTATCTTTATAGCACAAATGTTGATGTCAATGCTATGCTAAATCTTTTTGATTCTAATGATCCGGAAGAAATTGCTGAGACAATTTATGATAGTAACGATAACTCAAATCTCGGTACAGTTAACTTTGATCCTTTTCTTCAAGGTAGCTTAGTAAAAGGTAATATTACAAATTTAAATCCCGGTCGTGATTATGAAATCTTTATCACGTTTATTTCTGCTGATAATGAAGTTGAATATCCTTGGCTTTTTACAGAAAATGCTTCTTGGGAAACTGTAATTGAACCCGGTTTATATTTAATTCAAGTTGAAGTATTTGAGTATTTTGATACAGAAGATAATAGTAAAAAGGATTCAATAAAAGATTTCTATAGTTTACATCGTAAACAATCAAAAGATTTAAGTAAAAACTCAAGGGATAGTATTAGAAGGTTAGGTTTCTATGGTGGCTTTGAAGAGCCAACACCTCTATTAATTACTGAAAATGATATCATAGAAGATATTAATATTGAAGTTGTAGATGATTTTAATTATGCCGAAATTGAGTATCAAGCCGTTGTTACTCATAATAATCAAGAATTGATCCCTTTAGTTATCTATGACCCTTATTTTAAATATAAAAGTATTGTATTTTATCTATTTGATAATAATGAGGATGATTTCGTTTATGCGGCCGGCTTTAGAGGAATAAATTTAATGTCCGGACAATGGGAAGATTGGTTTTTTGAAGAAGCAACAAAATTCCTTAAAGTTAGAAACGTAGAGATTAATGATCAATGGAACTCATTACTTTATGATTATGCTATAGTTAGAGACGTTAATGAAGAAGTTATTGTTGACTTTATGATGCAAGAAGATGATGTTGATAAAACACATTCAAGGTATTTTTTGACACCAAATATCGGGATTACTCAGTTAAAAATGTATGATATTAATGAACTTAATATGAAAAGTAATATTAGTATTTCTGATGCTCCTACTTTTGAACAACCTAATAATTTACTTCCTCTATCTGAAAATCAGGTGTTTGTATATGACATCATTGATATCTATTCGTATGATTATCCAACTTCTTTGGCTCTTCGGGATGATGGTTTGTTTCTTTGGGATGCACCTGCTATTAATTTAGGTTATAATGAATACAGATTATATAAAGATAATCAGTTATATCAAGTTATTGATTATAATAAAATGACTTTTCAGGTTGATTCACAAGATTTGCCTGGAATATGGTATATTACTGCATACTCTGAATTAGATAATATCGAGTCTTTACCTTCAAATGAGGTGATTTTTACATCCATTACCGATGAAACACCATCACTTACAGCAACACACATCAATCTTTATCCTAATCCGGTTAATTTAAATCATATTGATAAACTAAGTTTTAGTATTCAATTATCAACTTCAGATATAAAAAATCAAAATAGTAACTTAAAACTTGAAATATTTAATATTAAAGGACAAAAAATTAAGTCCTTTAATGCCGGTATGATTAATATTAAAAATAATAAAATTGAAATTCCTTTAACTTTCTTAAATAAATCATCTTTAAGTACCGGGATATATTTCTATAGATTATCAACTGATTCTGCGAAGATTACTAAAAAGTTTCTCTTAATTAAGTAATAGAAATAATATATTTTTTATGCCTTGATTTTTTGTATTTTAAAATCAAGGCATTTTTGCATAATTAGTAAATGCTCTTGAATAACAATCTTGTGTAGGCATCCTTGCTTGTACTTTGTTTTGTTGTGGAATAGTTTTAATATTTTTTAATAGCATTTAGTGTTATACTTATAAACTAAAATATCAAAGATAAATAAATCATTAAATATATTTCTTTGATACTTTAGTTTATTATTGTTATGAATAATACGTAAAATGCTTTAATTTATTGTATCACAGTGAGTTATGTTTTTATGTATATGATAATTTACTTAAGAGACCTACAGGAGACCTACAGGAGATCGCACTTCCTGTAGGTCTCCTGTAGGTCTGCTATATATTTCAAGTAGTTAGTAAATATTTTGTGGGTATTTTATAATTTTACATAATAAATATATTTTTCAAGTAAGTAGTATTTTATTTATGGATATTAATTTATAAATATAAATATATAATATATGTGATTATCTGTTTATATTTTTAGATAGACTTGACTTGTAGTGAGCGAAGCGAGTGTGAGTCGAGAATGGCTGAAATCTCTAATTTATAAATTCATAGCCCCATTTTTTAAAATGGGGATTTAGATGAGCCAATACATTCATTCCTCTATCAGCGATTGAAGAGCCTGTCCCAAAATGCAGAAAAGTTCTACAAGCTTCCAGCTTGTAGTTTCATAAAATATTAAATACCTATTACTTAAGGTTTTGAGTGCAAGCAGGGATGCTCGCACAACATTAATTCTGGGTCTGCCTCTGAAGTACGAGGCTACGATTTTAGTATCAGAAAGTCCCTATTTTACAAGGAACACTCCGATTATATTCTTAACTTAATGACATTGTGGTCAAGTTACAATATTCGTGATTAGAGACTCAAGTCCGGTGACAGACTTTACTTGCAGTGAGCGAAGCGAGTGAGAGTTGAAGATGGCGTTGTCTTGTCATTGCGATGAGCTTGTGAAGGAGCAATCTTTTAGTCCTCATACCCCATAATCTAAAATTCTGCTCTCATTTCCATTTTGACTTGATGAAAGGCGTCTTGGCTTGGATATTTATAACCTGAATAGCTTAATTCAATAGTAGAGATTTTATTTAGGACATAATTGATACTTGCTGACCATCTCAAATTAGCTCCTTTTTGTTTGTCAAAAGGGAGGTAAGTAGATATGGGGGTTTTTATTTTGTTATATTTAATTTCAAAACCGGAAAGTATTCTATATTTATTACTTAAGAATATCATTAAATCTTCAGAAAATACATAACGAGCTATTTTTTGATATTGTTGATTTGCATTAACTTGTTCTCTTTCATACCCAAAACTTGTGTTGAAGATATAATTATTTGAATAAGAAGTTCTCATATCTAATTGATTAATGTAAGTTTTAGATTTCATATTATATCTTGAATCTGTTTCGTTTTTATAAGAAAATATTTTTTCAAAATCAGAATTAAGGTATTTCATTAATCGGAGAGAAAATTCGTGTTCGTATAATTGATTTTCTTCAGTAGTTTGGTATCTATTATCAAGAGTTTTATCGTTTTTATAAGTATATCTTGAAATCCATTTGTTTTTGACAATATTGTACCAAATAGCTTGTCTGAATTCTTGTCTTGCATAGATAGATTTATTTGTCATAAGAGCACTTGGATAAAGTAAATATGTCTTAAGTTTGTTTGTGCTTTCGGTTTGTTCAATAATTGAGATATTTGTTTCAAGATTGATTTTTTTTAAAAAATTATTTTTATTAGAGTTAAATTGAGCCGGATAAGTATAAATATTAAAATTTGTTTGTACTTCTATGCTTTTAGAAGGTTCTCCTACAGTTACTGTAATCCAATCGTAATCCCCGTTTTCTGTCCATGTACCTGTGGAATCGTATAAACCGGCACCTTCCCCAAGATACTGTAATTCTCGACTTTTGGGATAATATTCTAAGTTTTTAAGAATATAATTTGAATTAAATTGTATAGCATTGTTTGCGAAATTATTCATAGTTCTGATTTCTGCTACATCATAGGTTTGGTCGCTTGAACCTTCTGTATATGATTTTACTTCTCTATGAGAGTATAAAGTAGTTATATAGTGTTCATTTAATTGGGTATATGATTGTAAACTATAGGTAAATGATTTTTTATTTTTTTGCCAGTGATTTAGAAATACGTCATTATTGTCATAATCATAAGAAATAACAAAACCTGATTTAAATAAATTATCAATAGTTATGCTGTTTTTATATAGATTATATTTATTCCCACTGATAGTTTGGTTTTCATTTTGAGAAAAAACAGTAGATTTATTGTATCTTGATGATGATTTAAGTGTGATTTTTTTGTATTTATACAGGATTGATGGTTCATTGATTACAATTTCATTATTTAATTTGTTTAGATTATCAGTTTCGTTTGCTTTATTGTATTGATAATTAACTGCCGGAGAATACTTTGTTTGTTTAATGGATTGTATTAAATTAAGATAATTTTGTTTAACAAGATCTTCGTAACTATTAAATCTAAAAGAAGTTTCTTGAGATAGAAAGTCATAACTTATGGTGTTTAAATTGATATAATATTCAGAATTATTAAGTGAGTCCGGGCTAATAAAGCTTCCAAAATTAAAGTAATCATCAGATTCTTTGATATTAGCAAAAGTGTATAGGTTTTTATATCTATATCTGAAATAGGTTTTTAAGCTTGGCTTGATAATGTCAAAATCAGGTTTGAGGCTTAGTTGAAAATGTTGAATATGGCTAAAATCATCGTCACTATCTTTGGCGGAAAAGGTATTTTTATCATATTGAGAAAGAAGGGTTTCATAATATATTTCGAGATAATCATAATAGTAATTTAGATTGAAATTATAGTTAGTTTTTAATTGAGGTGCATTTATTTCCTGTAAGGCTTTCCATTGACCAAGATTATCACCAACATAATCAAACCTTGAAGGTGTAACTTGAATGTAATCACCTTGTCCTTGTCCAAACCAAGTAAAATAGACATTATAATCAGCTAATGAGTCATTTGGGGCATATTCATAAATTATCTTATCGTTTATCAAGATTTTTTTGTAGAGCCCGAGGCCATTTCCGACATAGGATTCTCCTGAAACTAAAGCTTGATTATCACCGATTTCTTTTAAGATTTCTATGTCTTCTTCATTAAAACTGTCAATCAAGGGCTTGTCTTTATCGTCTTTTTGATAGACAGCAGTAACTCCAAGTTTTATTTTATCATATATATAAAAATTTGAGGTTCCGAGAAAGGTATTTTTTCTATAATATTCATCACTATATTGAAAAGAGGCTTGTATCCTTGAATTTTCCGAGATAAAGTGTTTTAAGTAAAACTCGATAGAACCCTCATTATAGTCAATTTTATAGTCAGATCCTCTTTCTACTTTTAACCCGTTTAACCAAATAGTTTCGCTTCCCGGTAAAACTTGTACGTTAGTATATATATTATCCGGTTTTAAATAGTAAGGTCCTTGTTTACCCTCTATACCATTAAAGACAATAGTTGTAGAAATGCCTTTAGAGATAGCTGCTGCAATAGATGCTTCTTGTTTATCAAAATAACTGATTTTTAAGCCTTCAAATTTTGGATTATAATTTATAAATTGCGTGCCTGTAATCTCTAAATCTAAATCACCAAAAGCAATTTCGTATTGCTTACCATATACTTTAAAATATACTTGATCTAATGAACTCAACTCTCGGCTGTCTCCTTCTGAGCTTATAGGAGATTGACTATCATTTAGTTGAGCTTGTACCATCATATTAGGCGATAATTCTCCATCAATACGTAAAAATAATGATTGATTTATATCAACATTATCTTGATTGGAAACGGCGACAGAAATAGTTTTATTACCTGTGATATTGAGATTTTTATTATCTAATAAAAAGTTTTCCCAATTTTTTTTTATTGTTTTTATCTTTAAACTATCTGAAACAGTTATTGGCTCATATAACCTGTAATTAACAAAGTATTTTTCCGGGAAAAGAGCGTATTCTATAGATAATGAATTGTATATCATCGGGTTATTAATAACAATATAATGCTGATAGCTATGTTGTGGATTAGTAATTTTATTATGGAAAGAAATTTTATAATCAAGATTATTTACGAATTGGTGTTCAGGTAATTTTATAACTGATTTTGTTTTAGTAGAGTCATCTTTTAGGCTTGCAGTAATTTTGAAATAATTTGGTATGATATTCTTTTCTTCAAAAAATATTGTGTCCGGAATAGGATTTTCGATGTTTATGTGTTTAAACGTAGGGGAGAGGAAAAAATTATTTGCATAGATTGATTTCGTAATTAGTAATAAGAATAAGAAAATTAAGCATTTATAAAGTTTTGTGCTTTGATGATTTAATATAAGTGCTTTCATTTATTTAACCGGTAATTATGATATATAATGATAAAGGATGTTGAATGAATATGTTGTGCGAGCATCCTTGCTTGCACTTTGATTTGTTGAGCGAGCTTCTTTGCTTGCACTTTAATTTGTTGTGCGAGCATCCTTGCTTGCACCAAAAACAGCATAAATTTAAGGATATCAACAGATAAGCTTTTCACAAATCGGGAACTTATATAATATTGTTTGTTATCAATAAACAGCTTTTGATAGATATAAAAAAAAGAATTAAGCTGAATCATTATTTGTTTCAAGAAATAATAGACCTTTATCAGTTATAAATCTTTTATCGTCTTTCCTTACAATTATTTCCTCATCATCAAAAATATTTAACATAATTAGAGAGATTTTGCGATTAGCATTTATCAAGTCTCTAAATTCACTGACGGAGATACCTTGAGGATTTTTTGAAAGATATTTAAGTATTTCTATCCTGATAGGAGATACATTTAAAGAATGAAGAAATTCTCCGTTGTTATGTATAATCCTTTTCTTTTTAACTAAATAGAATAGGATTTGTTTAAGGTATTTTTCATTAATTTCTCTTCTATGGGCACGTTCTGTAAGTTCTGACCAAAGAGGGGCTTTCATTCGTTGATTGAGTATGAACTGATCAACCCAGTTGATTTGAGTATGGTTTTTTGTAGATAAGGTGATATTGTGAGAAGAAATAGCGTAAGTAGATTCTCTTTTGTCAAGAATTTTTTCTTTTTGAAGTTCATCTAAGGCAGCTTGTAAGAAAATGTGTTGACTATCCTCTGAAAAATCTCCATAGTTTAAGAGTTTTTTATTGCCGATTGATTCAATAAAGACAGAAAGGAGTTCTTCAAATGTATTCCCGAGATTACTTAGCGGATTATTTTTATGACCTATTTGTATGTATTTTACTATCTTTTGTTTGATTAATTTATAATGTTTTTTTGTCCAGAACCAGTTATTAATTTTGATGTATTTTTCAGATAGAAGAGAGAAGTCAATATTTTGTTTTAATATTTCAGATTTTATAAATAGTTTTTTACTGATATATTCAAGAGATATAGGTTTGATTGTTTTTTCAATTTCAGTGATTAATAAATCTAAATAATCATTTGACAGCCTTTGTTTGAGTAATTCAATTACATGTTTTGTTCTTCTTCTATGATGCAGAGGGAAGGCATCCAATACCTTGCCTCCGCCTAAAGTGATTTCGTTAGAACTGTTTCTGATAATAAATTTATCATTATAACAAATTGATATTGCTTTGTTTAAATGTATTTGAGCTAAACATAAGTTATCCGGTTTGAGTATGTCTTTATCGATAAGATGTATCTTTGCTTGAGTTTGTATTGTATTTGAATAAAATTCTATTGTACTCCAGAGTTTTAGATTCGGAACATTTTGAAATAGATTTAGTTCTACGTCAATCAACGCAGTTTTAGGATATTCGATATTGGAAAACATCATACCCTTTTCATAGTCTTGTTGTTCAAAATTATTGAGGTTTATAGATGCTCTTTGACCTTGATAAATTAAATCTGTCTCGTGGCTATACTGTTCTAATCTTTTTATTTTGTATAATTTTCTATTGAATGATGAATAAATACTATTCCCTTTTTGTGTAGTTCCTGATAATACCGAACCTGTTAATACGGAGCCAAAACCTTTTACTTGAAAATACCTGTCCGGGTATAGCCTAAAGTATTCTTGATTAAAGTCATAATCGTTTGATTTTAGGATTTTTATTAGTTCCGGGATTATGAAATTAATATTTTCCCCTGTTTTAGTAGAGACTTTTAAGATTGGACAATCTTTTAATGTAGTTTTAGAAAATTCATTTTTAATCTCTTGTTCAGCTATTTCAATAAGCTCGTTATCGACTAAATCACACTTTGTTAAAACAATAATTCCTTTTGAAACATTTAGAAGATTTAATATTTTAAGGTGTTCAATACTTTGTGGCATCATACCTTCATTTGCTGCGATAACAAATAAAACCAGATCTATTCCACAAACACCGGAAATCATATTATGTATAAAGTCTTTATGTCCGGGTACATCAATGATGCCGACATTAACATCTTCATTAAGTTTTAGATGAGAAAACCCAAGATGAATGGTAATGCCTCTTTTCTTCTCTTCCGGATGAGTGTCACAATCTTTGCCTGTTAGGGTTTTTATTAATGAAGTTTTACCATGATCAATATGCCCTGCAGTAGCGATAATAAAGTTTTTTTTCATATATTGTTTGCTTCAATGTCAAAAATGGTCATTTGTTTATATGGTTTTAACTTATTGAAATTTAAAATATCTTTCATTTTATAAAGTAAATTTGCTTCTTGACACTTGAACTCGAAGTATTTGTATAATTCTTTAGTGCGTGGTGAGTTAAAGATATATAGGTTTTTAGTCTCTTCTTGATATTTTAATTGTAGCTCTGAAGAAATTTGGCCGAGTTTATCAATGAAGTATTCTCTTTGTCCGGTTCTGAGAGTAACGGCAAACCACGGAATTATGAATTTCGCTCCGTGATCACTTGCTTTATCAATTAAGTCTTTAATATTTGCTTCATTGTCTAATAGATAAGGTAAAATAGGTTGAAAGAGAATGCCGGTATAGATGTTATTTTTACTTAGTTCTTCGATTGCCTTTAGTCTTTTATCCGGTGTCGGGGCTTTAGGTTCTATAATTTGAGCCAGAGAATTATTGCAGGTTGTTATTGTAAAACAGACTGATACAAAGGTTTTATTGATTTCATTTAATAATTCTAAGTCGCGAAGTATTAGGTCACTTTTTGTTACTATGTGTAGAGGGAAAGAGTGCTTTATGATAACTTTTAAAATCTTTTCAGTAAGCTTAATATGCTTTTCTGCCGGGATATACGGATCACTCATAGACCCTGTGCCAATTGTAACTTTTCTTCTTTTTGAAAATAAGGCATCATCTAACAGTTCAGCAGCATTAGTTTTTACAATTAAATCATTAAAATTATTTATCTGATAACAATCACTTCTTGAGTCACAGTATATACAATTATGTTGACAACCTCTGTATGGGTTCACATTATAATGAACTCCAAACCAATTTTCAGGACTTTTGTTTCTAATCAATATTTGTTTAGTTTCAACATAATCTATTTTCATAATTTACTCTAATTCAAAATATAAAGGTATTATATAATAGTCAAGTTTTTTTTAAAAAAAAGAATTTGCATTTTTAAGCTTTTATGCTTATTATATAATTATAACGGAAACTAAAAGGAGGCGTAATGGTCGAATTAAGACAATTGTACTACTGTAAGAAATGTAAGAATCTTGTTGAAATAACACAAGCAGGTCAACCTGCTTTAGTATGTTGTGGAGAGCCAATGAATTTACTCAGTGCAAATTCAGTGGATGCTGCTAATGAGAAGCACGTTCCTGTCGTAGAAGATAAGGGCGATTTTGTTAATGTAACAGTTGGTAGTGTTGAACACCCAATGACTGAAGAACATCATATAGTTTTCATCGAAGTTTTAACTAAAGATGCCGTTTATCGTAAAGAATTAACTCCCGGAATGAAACCTTTTGCAAGTTTTCCGGTTAAATATGCAGACATAGTTGAAGTACGTGAATTTTGCAATCTTCATATGTTATGGAAAAAATAAGCAGGAGGAAGAATGTCAGATTTTAAAGATTCAAAAACTGCATTAAATCTAATGAAAGCTTTTGCCGGAGAGTCACAAGCAAGAATGCGTTATACGTATTATGCAAAAGTCGCTACAAAACAAGGCTTTTTACAAATTGCAAATATCTTTATGGAAACAGCAGAAAATGAAAAAGAACACGCTAAAGTGTTTTACAAAAAACTTCTTGAGAATGGTATGAACGAGCAAATGATTGTGTTGAATGATGCTGCTTATCCGGTAGCTCTATCAGATGAAACATTTAAAAATCTTGAATATGCTGCTAACGGTGAACAAGAAGAATGGACAGAATTGTATCCTGAATTTGCAAAAATAGCTGAAGAAGAAGGATATAAAGATATTGCTACTTCATTTAAAATGATTTCAAAAGTTGAAGAACGTCATGAAACTCGTTTTAGAAAATTAGCTAAAAATGTTAAAGAACATTCAGTCTTTAAAAAAGACGGTAAAATCTTCTGGAAATGCTTAAATTGTGGTTATATCACAGAAAATATTGAAGCTCCTGAAGAATGCCCTGCTTGTAAACATCCTCAAAAATATTTTGAGATGTGGTGTGAAAATTATTAGAGTGGAGGAAAAATGAAAAAATGGATTTGTGACGCTTGTGGATATATTTATGATCCTGTTGAAAATGATAATGTAGCTTTCGAAGATTTACCTGAAGATTGGGTTTGCCCAACTTGCGGTGTCGGAAAAGATATGTTTAGCGAATTGGACTAATTAATTTATCCAAAATGAATTATAAGTGCCGATTTAATTATCGGCACTTTTTTGTTTGTAAAGATAGATCGGACTAGCCGTCTGTTTTCTATGCCTATGATTTTAGATGTTAAATTCTTAGCCACAGGTTTTAACCTTTATATGCCACTGAAGTGGTAGAGATTTTCGGGGATTGACTCTTTGATCCACATTTTGAAAAATGTGGCTATGGCTTTAGATATTAAATTCTTAGCCACAGGTTTTAACCTGTGGAATAAGTGATTATACCCCATAACCTTACCCACTTTAGTGGGTGCCATATTCTTTTTCATATTCTTTTAAAAAAATCTCCCATTCTTCTGCAAAGATTTTGACTCAATGATGTTCTTTTTGATTTTTTATATAATTGATTACCTTATCGACAACATTTGGAGAAACAGAAACTGCTGAATATCCTCTTTCCCATCTGAATTTACTACTAAACAAACTTTTATTGATTATGTGTGAAGAAACTCCTTTTAATTTTTTAACTATTTCTTCCAGACAATAATATTGATTTAATTTTAATAAAATATGCACATGCTCGGGATTGACATAAAAAGTTTTTATCCTGAAATTATTTTTTCTGCTGATTTCCAATAATATTTTTGAACATTCGTTAGCCATTTCAGGATTAGCAAAATATGGAAACCTCTCCTTTGTTGACCAAACAATGTGTATCCAACAATTGATTAAGGAATGACCGGACATTGAATACTCGTTGATTTTTTATTATTAATGCCACTGAAGTGGCAGAGAGGGTCGGTGTGAGACTCTTTGATCTACGTGTTGAAACACGTGGCTATGAGTTTATATTTATATTGATTAAACTCATCTAAAGATAATTTTAAATTGATGAGATTGTTGAAACACATAGCGATGATTTTATTTTTATATCGATTAAAAACATCTGAAGATATTTTTAAATTAATGAGATTAGATTGCTTCACTTCGTTCGCAAAGACAGATCGGATGAGCTGTCCGATATCCAATTTAGATTGCTTCGTCATACATTCCTCGCAAAGACAGGCTGATGTCACTGCGAACCAAGTGCTTCAGTTTTATAGTCTTAGCTACAACCATTTTTCTATAAATCATATTAAATCCTATATATTCTCTCAAATTCTTAGTTAAGGTTATAATCTGCGGGATAAACAATTATCCTTTAAAGTTCTACCCACTTTAGTGGGTCTTTTATTTTCTTTTCATATTTCAAAATCAGATGATAAAAATCTGCACACACTTCTGTAATCCAAAGTCTTCGGCAACTTGTTGCCTATGAATAGATATATTATAATTTTTTATTTGAAAATATGTCAAGGGAGAAAATTTTTTTCTATTAAATGTGTATAATTGTTTGTTATTATTGTTCTGTGAACATCCTTGACAAATATTTCTTATTAAAATATCTTGTTTTAAAATTATTAAAAAGGTAATTATGAAACTGCTTGTAAGCCATTCTTCTTGTGATTTTGATGCTTTTGCTTCAATGATTGCATGTAATGTTCTTTTCCCTGATGCAAAGATGTGTTTGGTTGGGGACATAGATGAAAGTGTAAAGAAATTTTTAAAGGATTATCAATATAAATTCTCTTTTTTGAAAGAGAAATCTATAAACTTTGATGATATAGAATCAGTAATTATTGTTGATAATTGTAGGTTTGACAGACTAAATAAGATAGGTAAGTTCTTAGCTGAAAATAAGCATATCCCCATTATTTGTTTTGATCATCATCCTATTGAGAAGAAACCTGAGAATTTTTTATTTTATCATTATGATAAGGTAGGTTCTTGTGTAACGTTGTTATTAAGATTTATCCATGAAAGAAGCTTAACTATAGATCCTTTTACCGCAACAATTATGTCAATGGGAATTTATGAAGATACAGGAAATTTTACTAATGCCAGTACAACTTCAGCAGATTTTTCAGCGATGGCTTATTTATTATCACTCGGAGCATCTTTAAAAACGATTAAAAAGTATATTAATCATAGTTTTAACTCTACTCAGCTCAAATTGATGAATAGATTATTAAACTCCTTGGAAACCCATATCATCAATGGTATAGAGATCTTTTTTTTCTCAATAAACTTAAATGCTCAACGGCATAATATATCTTCATTGATACAACATATTAGACAATCAGAGCACATTGCTTGCTTATTTTGTTTTGTCATTAGCAAAAATAAATTAACTATAATTGCTCGATCTGATTATGACTTTGTTCCTGTCGATGAAGTTTTATTAGCTTTTGGAGGAGGTGGACATCCATCTTCAGCTTCTGTTACTTTATCAGATGTTGTTGTTGAAGATATTCAAAAACATATTATTAAACTATTAAAATTTTGGATTGAAAAACATGGAACTGTTAAAGATATAATGTCAAAGAATTTAATTACTGTTTCTGAAAAAACTGATTTACAAACGGCAATGAAGATACTTCTAAGTAATAATGTCGGTGCCTTAGTGATAGAGAATAATAATGAGATAATAGGTTTGATTACTAAAAAAGATATAACAAAATTATTTTTGCATAAGCTTAGTAAAGTTACAGTTGATAAGTTTATGACTCCTGAGCCTATAACAGTTAATCCGGATATGTCAATATTTGTAGCATCACAATTAATGCTTGATCATGATATAGGAAGATTGCCGGTAGTTTCAAAAAATAAACTGGTAGGTATTATTTCAAGAAGAGACATCTTAAAGGCAAAACAATTTACATCAAAATCTACTTCATTTTTGGAATCTAATTTTGAAAATGTTAATAGTATGCTCAATGATTTAACTTCTGATGTAGTTAAAAATCTCATAGAAAAAATTTCTTTATTGTCTGATTCTTTAAAAATAAAGACTTATCTAATAGGCGGATTTGTTAGAGACTTGTTAATGGGTAAAAAAAATATAGATATTGATATTGTTGTTGAAGGTGATGCTATTAAATTTGCTGAGGCGTTTAAAGAAAAATTTGGAAACAATTATACAGCATTTAGTAAGTTTCAAACAGCAATTATTGAATATCCTCAGATAAAAAAAATCGATGTAGCTTCTGCTCGTTCCGAGGTATATCATAAACCGGGTAATCTACCAGATGTTGAAGCTTCTACTATTAGAAATGATATGTATAGACGTGATTTTACAATAAATAGTATTGCTATTCAATTAAATCAAAATAATAAAGGCTTATTGATCGATTATTTTCACGGAAGAAGAGATATTCAACTCGGGATTGTAAGGGTTCTTCACAATTTAAGCTTTATAGATGATCCGACCAGAATTTTGAGAGCTGTAAGATTTGAGCAAAGGTTTAATTTTAAATTAGAGAATAAAACACTTCATTTATTAAGAAATAGCCTTGAACTTGACAGTTTAAGCACTGTAGCTGTTGAAAGATTACAGCAAGAGTTAATCCATAGTTGTAATGAAACTGTTCCGCAGAAGTTTTTTTATAGATTGTATGAATTAGGTATATTGAGAAAGTTAAATTCAAATTTAAGCTTTGATTTTCAAAAATCTGAGTATTTTGAAGAAATATATAATTCTATTATTTGGTTTAATCAAAGTTTTGTAAATGAAAGTATAAATAAATGGGTAGTGTATCATTTAGCATTGACTTATGATTTAAGTTTAAGGACAAAATTGAAATTTGTTGAACAGTATAAGTATCCATTGATATTAAAAAAATGTATGTATGAATATCATAACTTTGTGGAAAAGGATATTTTTAAAATAGAATTATTAATTAGACCCGGGTTAATATCTGAGGTTTTAGAGAGTTATAATATTGAAACCTTGTTATTTTTAAGTGTGATTAAGAAAACAGGACATATTCCCGAAAAAATCATTAAATACCTTTTAAATTGGAGATTTGTAAAGCCTAAACTTAATGGATATGATCTTATAAAGTTAGGAGTGAAGCCGGGTTCATATATGGGTAATCTTTTAAAAGAATTGAAAATAAATAAGATAGATGGTAATTTAAATAACAAAGATGAAGAGTTGGAGTATGTTAAGGATAAACTTCAAGAAAATTTAATATAAAAAGATGTTATCGAATAATTATGTTATGCGAGCATCGCTACTTGAACCTAAAAGCATAACTCAACTGCAATCAATAAGTTAGAAGACAACAAGCTGGAAACTTGTAGATTTATAAAATATTGAATACCCATTACTTAAGGTTTAGAGTGCAAGCAATGATGCTCGCACAACATTAATTTTGAGACAGCTTCTGAAGCTTGTAGATAATATTTAATATATTTTGTTGTATTTCCCGTAGATTTTAATTTTTCTTGACATATTTTTATTACTAATAAGATTGAATTTATGAATTTAAAAATCCAATTAGCGTTAAGATATCTAAGTAATAAAGGTAGAAGAAAAAAATCAAGGATAAACCTTAAAAGTAAATTATTAAGGTTTAACTTATTTGATTTTTTATCATTTTCTAATTTAATTGCTTTTTTAGGTATAGTAATAGGGTTATTTTCTTTAATAATAGTTTCATCTGTAATGAGTGGTTTAAGCCGAGATATGACTGAGAGGATTATTTCAACAAAAGGTGAAATGCGAATTTTTAATAAAGATTTTAGTCCAATAAAGAATTATAATACCTTTATAGATAGTTTAAGTGAAAACTCTTCAATAAAGGTTTCAGGTCCGGTAAATCATGATGAATTTCTGATTAGAAGACGTAATTTTTCAGCTTATACAGAAACATTTGGTATAGATTATCATAAACATAAAGAGATTTCTGATGTCTTAAATATGATAAGAATTGGACAACCAACATACGAATCTTTTATTGATAATGGAATTATTTTAGGTCTTGATGTTTCATTTCAATTAAATGCAACAGTTGGAGATACTATAGAAATTGTTTCACCGTCAATATTAATACCTACTGCCCTTGGTATGATACCTAAAACTAAGAGATTTAAAGTAATCGGTATTTTTTCTTCAGGTTTACCGGAATTTGATAGATTATATAGTTTTATTGATATAGAAAATTCTAAAGAATTTAAAAAAAATCCCTTACAGGGTATTGATTATATAGAATTAAAAACTAATTTGATTAAAAAAGATTTTAAAAAATTAACTCAAGAGATAGAGACTCAGTTTCCACAATATACTGTTCAGCATTGGGAAATTTTTGATAAAAGTTTGTTTCAAGCCGTAAAAGTAGAAAAATATGCTATGTTTGTAGTTATGACAATTATTTTAGTATTGGCATCATTTAATATAGCAGGTAATTTTATAAGAACGGTTAGTGAGAAAAAAGAAGAGATAGCCCTTTTAAAAACTATCGGTATGAATAAAAAAGATATATTTAGTTTTTTTATGACGATGGGATTAATAATTGGTATTTCAGGAGTTATTATTGCTAATATATTAGCATTTAGTTTGTTATTTTTACAAAATTATTATCAATTTGTAAAAATCCCAATACCCGGTTTTCCGTTTACGGCTATTCCGGTTGATTTGAGTATAGCAAGATTTGTATATTTATCATTATTAGCAATATTTATTTGTGTTGTCGGGACAATTTATCCTGCATATAAGACAATCAAAATCAATATAATAGAAGTTTTACACGAAGAACAACAACATTAATTTAAGTAAGTTAATGTATCGTAAAGGAGTAATAATGGATACAGTTAAAAAGAGATTAGAAATTCTTAAAGCTAAAGAAGAAAAAATCTTAGAGATGGGCGGTGAAAAACAAATAGAGAACCAACATAAAAAAGGTAAATTAACAGCAAGAGAAAGGTTAAATCATCTATTTGATGAAGGTACTTTTAGAGAAATAGATATGTTTGTTAAGCATCGCTGTACAAATTTTGGTATGGAAAAAGTTGATATACCTTCAGATGGAGTAGTTACCGGGCATGGTTTAGTAAACGGAAGAGTTGTATTTGCATACGCTCAAGATTTTACCGCAAGAGCGGGTTCTCTTGGAGAAATGCATTCAGCTAAAATATGTAAAGTTATGGATTTAGCTTTAAAAGCCGGGAAACCCGTAATTGGATTAAATGATTCAGGTGGAGCAAGAATTCAAGAAGGTATAGATGCCCTTAGTGGATATGGTAATATATTCATTAGAAATGCTCGTTCTTCGGGTGTAATACCTCAAATATCAGCGATTATGGGGCCTTGTGCCGGTGGAGCTGTGTATTCTCCTGCAATGACAGATTTTGTATTTATGGTTAAAAATTCTTCATTTATGTTTATTACCGGACCGGATGTTATACGTGCCGTAACAGGTGAAGAAACTACTCAAGAAGAGCTTGGTGGTGCAATGGCTCATAATACAAGAAGCGGTAATGCTCATTTTGCTTGTGAAAATGATGTGGATTGTATTAATCAAATCAAGAGGCTATTATCATTTTTACCTTCAAATAATATGGAAGATGCTCCGGCTTTAAAAACTACAGATAGTCAAACTCGTGATTGTTCAGAATTAAATTCAGTTATACCTGATAATCCAAAGATGCCTTATGATATTAAAGATATAATTCATAGTGTAGTAGATAATAATGATTTCTTTGAAGTACATCCATATTATGCAACTAATATGGTAGTTGGTTTTGCCAGATTAAACGGTAGAGTTATCGGAATAGTAGCTAATCAACCAAAGGTTTTAGCGGGTTGCTTAGACATAGATGCCTCAGATAAGGCAGCAAGATTTATTCGAACTTGTGATGCTTTTAATATACCATTGGTTACATTTGTTGATGTTCCCGGTTATTTACCCGGCACACAACAAGAATGGCATGGTATAATCAGGCATGGTGCTAAGTTACTATGGGTGTATTCAGAAGCAACAGTACCTAAATTGACTGTAGTGACAAGAAAAAATTATGGTGGATCATACATTGCGATGAGTTCAAAGCATCTTGGTGCAGATATGATTTTTGCATGGCCATCTTCTGAGATAGCAGTTATGGGTGCTCAAGGTGCAGCAAATATTATTTATAGAAAAGATATTCAAGCTGCTGAAGACCCAATTGCTAAAAGAGAAGAAAAAATAAAAGAATATGAAGATTTATTTTCAAATCCATTTATAGCAGCAGAAAGAGGCTATATTGATGCTATCATTAGCCCTTCTGAAACACGTCTCAGATTGATAGATGCTTTAGAAGCGATGGCTACTAAAACCGAAGTCTTACCTCCCAAAAAGCATGGTAACGTTCCACTTTAAAATGTAAGGAGATAATTATGGATAATAAGAAAAAAGCTGCTGCTATTGCTGCTATTCAAACAGTTATTGAAGAAGCTCAATTAGAACAAAATAATACAAATGCAATACAAACTGAATTAAGTGCTTGGACTCAGTATGGAAAACAAGCAATGATGTCTAATCGTAACTTAATGCAAATGAGAGTTAATCATAGAAAATAAGGAGATTTTTAATGTCTGATATAAAAATAGATTTAACTAAAAAACAAACAAAAACATTTGAAGTGTATGTCGATAATGAGAAATTTAATGTAGAAGTTGTTTTACCTGAGGGGTTTAAAATAGATGAAAAGATGCTTAACTCAAAACCTAAAGATGAAAAAACAATCCCACCTATCGTACATTTGCCTAATCCTGAACCACAATTCCCTCAAGGAGAACATGGTATCTTAGCTCCTATGCCCGGAAATATTATTAGTTATGAAAAAAAAATTGGTGAGAAAGTTAAGACAGGAGATACTGTTTTAGTCTTAGAAGCTATGAAAATGTATAATAATTTATGTGCTCCTTGTGATGGAGTGATTAAGTCAATCCCATTTAAACCTGGAGATAATGTTAAAAAATATGATACTTTATGCATAGTAGAAGCTTAAATGTTGAGAGGGCTTGTTTATTAATAAGTCCTCTCATTTAGTTATTAAGTATTAAGGCTGTTGATAAGGAATGTTGTACGAGCATCATTGCTTTTACTATACAGCTCCTTAACTACAAAAACATTAATCTATAAATCTTCTACACATCGAAAGTTTGTAGAACAATGTTTGATATTTTTCTATAGCCCCATATCATTGAATATTATTAAAAATTAAATAGTATGTCTTGTTTTTACTTGACACTAAAAAAAAGAACAGATTTCTTGTTCTTAAGTAATGTTTAAATTATATTAATAAGTCAAATAGGAAATCAATGTCAATAAAGATTAAAAGTCTTATATCATTATTATTATCTTTGGTTTTTACAATTGTAACAGCCGAGGAAATAATCAATTCAGATTCTTTGAAAACTGAAATTGTTTATGATTCATTATCATATCTTGCTGATAGTTCTTTTTTCTTTGTTGATCAAGAAACAATTATTTTATCCGGTAATGCTCAATTATTGTATCAAAATGCAAATATTACAGCTGATACAATAATGGTTAACTTTCAGAAAGATCAAGCTAAAGCAAGTGGTAAAGTTATTATTGAAGATGGTGAACAATTAATAATCAGTGATAAGATACAGTTTGACATAGAATCTCAAGAGGGTTTGGTCGTCGGAGGTGCAAGTAGTTTTGATATGGGTTATGTTTTTGGAACCGAGATTAGAAAAGTTGGCAATGAGGTTTATGATATCGACAAAGGAGTATATACTACTTGTGATGCCAAATACCCACATTTTGATATAAGAGCTAACAGAATGAGACTTTATAGAGATCATATGGTTGTTGGAAAGCCGGTTGTATTCTATGTCAATGAATTTCCTGTAATGGGATTACCTTATGCAGCATTTAGTATTCGTAGAGGAAGAAAATCCGGTATTTTAATACCGTCACCAGGATATAATCCAAGTGCCGGTAAATTTATTAAAGATATAGCCTTTTATTATGTTTTTAGTGATTACGCAGATATTACTTTTAGCACAGATTTAATGGAAAAAAAAGGACAAAATTACGAAGTAGATTTCATATACCTTGATAGATATGATTATAAAGGTGAATTTAAAGGATTATATGAAAATAAAACTTTTGGCCCCGATTCTCATGGTAGCGATTGGTCTATAAATTATTCACATTTTCATAGTTTACCGGATAAAGCAAGTTTAGATATCAGCCTTGATTTTAACTCATCTCGAGAAGTTTGGGCAAATGAGACTGATGTTAATAAAAGATTACAAGAACAAATAACCTCAAAAATTTCTTATAGAAAACCTTTTAAGGTGAGTAGTTTTTATATTTCATCAACCTATACAGAAGACTTAGTAAATAATAATAAGAGTATTGTCCTCCCAAATTTCTCCTATAGCTTACCTTCTAAACCAATCCACGAAATGTTTAGTAGTATTCCTGATTCTATAAGAATTAAAGAACATTGGTGGAAGAATTTTTCATTTAGCTGGGGTACCGGAGGAGTTCATACAGGATATATAAAACAAAGTTCTCCTACTTTATCACAAATATTATATGAAAATGCTAAAGATTCGTTAGGAAATTTTTTAAGTGAGCATCATTTAGGTGTAAGACAATCGGCGTCTTTGTCTTGGAATACAACGAGCTTTGGTTGGTTAAAACTTGCAAGTTCAGTTTCTTATCAAGATGCTTGGTTTGATAGAGATAAAAATGGTAAAAAATTAGTTTATGGGTATTCATATAGTTCTAACAGCTCTGCATCTATGACTTTATACGGTATAAGAAGGTTTTCTAAGTCGCCGTTAACTGCAGTTAGACATATCGTGACTCCATCTGTCAGCTTTAGATACAGTCCGGATTTTTCAGAACGTAATGACAGGTTTTATAGTTTTGGTGGAGTCGGAGTCTCTGCCGGTAAAAGAGCAAGAAGTATCGGTATGAGTTTAGAACAAAAATGGCAATTGAAATTAAGGGTAAAAAATCAAAAAGATGAAAAAGTACTTAATGATTTGTTTGTACTTAGAAGTTCAACATCATATAATTTAGAAAATGAAGAGCAACCTTGGTCAGACTTAAATCATACTCTTACATTTAATCCGGGTTCTTATGATTTTTTAGGATTACAAACCTCATTTAATCAAAGTTATTCTGCAAACCAAAAACCTTATGATAATTATAATTTTAATTCTTGGAAAATGAATAGTAGTATCTCTCTTTCCGGCAATGCAAAATATACTGATTATTACCCTATTGAAAAGAATGATTTTGTTACAGGTAACCTTTTTAAACAAGATAGCTTATCTATAGCAGATCAACAAATTTTAACAATTAATGATTTGGAAAAACTTGATAAACCGGGTTCTTGGTCTTTGACTTCAAGTCATGATTATAGTTATAATAGAATTTCCAAGTACAAAACAGAAAACCTTAGAAATTCTTTAAATATTAAACTAACTTCAAATTGGTCTCTATCTTATAGCAATTATTATGATTTAGAAAAAAATGAGTTAATATCTCAATCAATTATGGTAAATAGAGATTTGCATTGTTGGAAATTAACCTTTTCATATTCAAAAAGTGCTAAATTTTGGCAATACACTCTCATCTTGTTGAATATTAAATTACCTGAATCTTTAAAATTAGAAACAAAGGATAATTCTTAATGAATGTAGTTTTTTTAGATAGAGATGGCACAATTAATGATGATAAAACAGGATATATTTCTAATCCTGAAGATTTGCATCTATTTCCATTTACTGCTGAGGCAATTAAAATATTTAATGAGTTAGCTCTGAAAACTGTTGTTGTTACCAATCAATCCGGTATAGCACGAGGATTATTAACAATTGAACAACTTGAGGATGTGCATAACTATATGCTTAAGTTATTATTAGAACAAGGTGCAATTATCGACAAGATTTTATATAGCCCTTATTATAAAAATGGTATCATAGAACCATTTAATAAAGAGCATATTTCTCGAAAACCTAATCCGGGGATGTTTTTTGATGCAATGAAGTTTTATCTAATAAAAGCAAAATCAAGTTTTATGATTGGTGATAAACCTGCGGATATATCTTTTGGTAAGCAAAATGGTTTGATTACAATATTAGTTAAAACAGGTTTAGGACTTCAAACTTGGGAGAATACAGAAAATTTACAATTTAAGCCTGATTTTGTTGTTGATAATGTATTATCTGCAGCAAATTTAATTAAATTTATAAAAAAAAATAAAAAAAATGTGAAACATTTTTAAGTAGAAACGTTATATTATTTGGTGTCTCATCAAAATCGATTCTTGCATTTGCAAGATGATGATGAAAAACCTCCTAAAAACCCAACCCCCTCTAGTGGCTCAGCGAAAGCTGAGCCCTTTTTTTTATTTGATAATACATAAAACATAAATATATAATTTAACTATAAGAGACCTCCAAGATGCTTTAAAGCATCTTGGAGGTCTCTTAGGGACTGTCCTGTTCTATAAGCTTCCAGCTTGTAGCAAAAAGAGTGCAAGCAAGGATGCTCGCACAACAATATTATCAGACAGCCTTTTATAGAATGCAAGCAAGGATGCTCGCACAACAATATTATCAGACAGCCTTTTATAGAATGCAAGCAAGGATGCTCGCACAACAATATTATTCAATAGCCTTCATAATTTCCATAGATAGAATAAAAAAAATCCCTTTCAATTATTTGAAAGGGATTAATTAGTATAATATCTTTTATAATTTTGATTTTAATAGGTCAACTTTATCAGTTTTTTCCCATGAGAATGAATCAAGTTCTCTTCCGAAATGTCCGTAAGCAGCTGTTTTTTTATAAATAGGTCTTAGTAATTTCAAAGAATTGATAATACCTTCAGGAGTTAATTCAAAGCATTCTCTGATTAATTTTGTAATAAAAAAGTCATCCATTTTACTTGTTCCAAAGGTATTTACCATCAAAGAAACGGGTTCAGCAATTCCGATTGCATAAGCAAGTTGAACTTCTATTTCATTTGCAATACCTGCAGCTACAATGTTTTTAGCAATGTAACGAGCCATATAAGCAGCTGATCTATCAACTTTTGAAGGGTCTTTACCGGAGAATGCTCCTCCACCATGACGACCCATACCTCCATAAGTATCAACTATAATTTTTCTGCCCGTTAAGCCGGTATCAGCATGAGGACCGCCAAGGACGAATCGTCCTGTTGGATTAATATGGATTTTTGTATTTTCATCAATCATATTTGCCGGTATTATTGGATTGACTACTTCATTAATTAAATCTTCTCTAATCTGTTTTAGTGTGACATCAGGATTATGTTGAGCGGAAATAACAATGGCATCGATTCGTTTAGGATTATTATCTTTGTCATATTCTACAGTGACTTGAGTTTTGCCGTCGGGTCTTAGATAATCAAGTATAGGATATTTTGCTTTTTCCCCAACTTTAGAATTATGTATTTTACGAACAAAGGCAAGCCTTTCAGCAAGTTTATGAGCCATAGATATCGGGTAAGGCATTAGTTCCGGTGTCTCATTTACTGCGTAACCAAACATCATACCTTGGTCACCTGCACCTGATGCGTGATCTTTTGTTTTATCTACTCCTAAAGCAATGTCAGGTGATTGTTTATCAATAGTTGTTATAACAGCACAGGTTTTGGCATCGATACCAAAATCAGCGTTATTATATCCGATTTCTTCAATAGTCTGTCTTACTATATCAGGAATATGAACATAACAATCGGTTGTTATTTCTCCTCCGACCAGAGCCATCCCTGTTGTGACAAAGGTTTCGCAGGCTACTCTTGCATAAGGGTCGCAAGAAAATATTGAATCGAGTATAGCATCGGAAATTTGATCAGCCATTTTATCAGGATGACCCTCAGTAACTGATTCTGAGGTAAAAAGATGAGGTTCTTTTTGCATTTATGAACTCCTTTATATTAATTTAAAAATTTATAATACTATTTGCTAATTTCATTTTTAAGAAAATCGATATATTTAATCTCTGTAGGATCAATATTGTTAAGGATACCAATATAATAACTGATCATATCGCCAAGATAAATTAAAGAAAACATTCTACTAAAGTCATTATTGCCATCTCCATAGAATTCTAAATATGTTATATTATCTTTATCGAGTAGTTTTTTAAAGGCTTCTATTCTTTTTGAATATTGTTTTTCTTCTTCAAAAAATCTTAAAAAGATAGGTATGAAATTTTTAGACAAGTTACTGTTTTCCCAAGCTTCAATTTCATTATGATTCATTTCCGGGAATGTATGTGAAAATGCAGGATATTTAGCATTTTCATTAATTTGACATTTCCATCTGTATGCTATAGGATTTAAACGTGGATTTGAAGAATAAATAATTGGAATTTTATTAAAAATAGTCTCAGCAGAACTTTTAGCAAGGTTATAATTTGTTTCTGTTTTTAAACAAAGGCTTCCTGCTTTTTGCATAAGGTTGGCTGTAACGGATTTTGCTTCTTCTGAGTGACTATGGATTATCTCAAAGATTTCTAAAATCTTTATTAAAGCAAAGAATAAGTGGCCTATTGCTGAACGAGGTGGCAAACCTGAAGGTATTTCTAACCATAAAAATTTGGTATCAACGATTTCTTTCACTTTGCCGCCGGATGTTACTGCAGCTATGTATGATGTTGATTTTAAGGCTTTCTGAAGACAAGTAACGGTTTCTTCAGTATTGCCGGAATAGCTTAAAGCTATGCATAAAGTTGATTCGTCAATGTATGGTAAATGGTAATCTTTTACAACACTTATAGGTATCTTAGATTGAAACAAGCTTTGAGCTATATCTGCTGAAATAGCAGAACCTCCCATACCAAAAATTACGATATTTTTAATTTTAGATAAATCAGATTTGGCAAATGAAGTAGGATTATGTATGACCGGCTCGGTATATGTTATATAGATATTTTCAGGCATATGAATGATTTTGTGATCCATTCTTGATTTATCTAAAGTTTCAATATGTGTTAAATCATTTAATTTAGACATAATATGTTCCCTTGTTTTTCTTTATTTTTGATATAATTATTGATTTTTTGTGATGTTTCCTCAAATCCTTTTTTATTCATTAAAGCATAAGTTGCAATCTTACCTGCTTCTACACCAGGTTGATTTAATGGGTTAATGTTAAGCATATAACCTGTAAAGATTGTGGCTGCTTCGTAGAGATAGATAAATGCACCAATCGATTCTTCATTTAGAGTTTTGAATTTTATTGTCATATTTGGGCAATTAGCTTCTGTTAAGGCAAGTTCGGTAGCAATACATTCAGAATTTAATAGTTTTGAAAATGTACTATTACTAAGATAATTTACTTCTGCTCGTTCAGGGTATATATTTGGTATAGTAAAGTCAATTTTATAGTTTTCTACCATTAAGAAAGTAAATACTTTATCTTTCGGTCCTTCAACATATAATTGCACTTGTGAATGTTGATCTGTTGCTCCTAATGCTTTTATAGGTGTTTGACCGGTAAATACTTCTTTACCTTCTAAATCCACTTTTTTGCCTAAACTTTCAGCCCATAATTGTCGATACCAATCGGCTAAATCATATAATGCATTTGAATATGGCATCATAACAGAGATATTTTTACCTTGATTCATATACCTTAAGTGAGTCAATGCTATTATCATAGCAGGATTTTTAAAGATGTCATTTTCATCACACAATTTTCTCATTTTTTTTGCACCTTTAAGTAGTGCATCAATATCTATGCCAACAAAAGCAGATGATAATAAACCAACGTCTGTTAAGACAGAAAATCTACCTCCTACGTCATCTGGAACTATGAAACTTTCAAATCCTTCTTTTTGAACAATCTGTCTTAGAAAACCTTTTTCTTTATCAGTTGTAATGACAATTCTTTCTTTATAGTCTTGAGGAAATTTTTCTTTAATAAAATTCATAATGAACATAAATGAAGACATTGTTTCAGCTGTTGTACCGGATTTGGTGATAACATTAAATAAGGTAGTTTCAATGTTAATATTATCAAGGATATCTTGCCATAGATATGGATCTACATTATCATAAACATATAATTTATTAAGGTTTTTTTGATGTCTTAAAGCATTGTAAACAGCTTTATTTCCTAAGGCCGAACCTCCGATACCTAAAACTACAATAGTATTAAAAGGTTTTTTCCTTTGTGAATTTTTGTTGATAAAATTTTTAATTATTTTAGTGTCATAGTCTGGTAAATCATAAAAACCTAAAGGCTCATTATTTTTTTTTAATTTAAATAAGTCAAAAGCCTGTTTTACTAAGGCTTTTCCATTTTCTAATTCGCAAAGAGAAATTCCTTTAGGTAAGTTTTTGCTTTTTAGTAGATTTGTATAATCAAGCATTAAATTCATTAAGACCTCCCTCATTAAATAATGAAATATTGTTAATCTTATTAATTAAATTTTTAGAGTCTTCAATAGTGTAACAATTATAAATTTCGTCAATGAATAGATTAGCTTTTTTTGAATCTATACTACGTATATATTTTTTCAAAGATAAACTATGTTCAGCACCAACACTTAATTCTTTAATGCCAGAATTTAATAGGAAGGCTGTAAAGTTTTTATCTGATGCTATTTCTCCACAAACAGCAACCGGGATATTATTTTTGATTGCATTTTTAACTGTTGTTGTAATCAATTGTAAAAACGCCGGATTGTAATTTGTATAATATTTACTTACTGATTCATTATTTCTATCAACTGCTACAGTATATTGTAGGAGATCATTTGATCCTATACTAAAAAAATCACAGTATTTAGCTAAGGCATCTGAACATATTGCTGCTGAAGGTATTTCAATCATAGTGCCAATGGGGATATTTTGATTAAAATCTTTGTTTTCGTTTTTTAACTCTTCACAGCATTCATCTAAGATTTCTTTTGCTTTTAAAAACTCTTCTATTGAAGATATCATCGGGAACATAATCTGAATATTTCCAAATATTGATGCCCTAAGGATTGCTCGAAGTTGAGTTTTGAAAATACCGGTATATCTAAGTGAAAATCTTATTCCGCGACAACCCAAATAGGGATTTGTTTCTCTGTCAGGAGAATACCAACCGGCAACTTTATCGCCGCCAATATCAATAGTTCTTATAACAAATATTTTGTTTTTTAGTTTTAATGCGATATTTTTATATTCATTAAATTGCTCTTCTTCTGTTGGAAGGTGTTGTTTGTTTAAATAAAAAAATTCAGTTCTAAATAATCCTATCCCATCAGAATTTAAATCAAGTACGTGCTCAATTTCGATAGGTAGTTCAATATTGGATAATAATTTTATCGATGAAGCGTTAGATGTTTTAGTTTGTAAATCTTTAATAGTGTTTAATTCTGAATTTTCTTTAATGATGTCTGTTTTTAATTTAGTATAAGCCTTGATAACCTCTTGAGTAGGATTTCCGATAATAAAACCTTGTTGAGCATCAATGATGATTTTGTCAAGATGATGTATCTTGTGAGGGTATTTAACGCCTGTAATTAATGGCAACCCTAATGCTCTGGCAATAATGACGCTATGTGAGGTTTTAGTTCCTTTAAAGAGAACTAAGCCTTGAATTTTTCTTTGATAAACTAAAGAAACTAAAGAAGGTGGAATGTCATTCATTATTAAAATATCATTTTCAGAAAGATTATCTAATATACTATTGTCAATTTTTTTGAGATGCATTATTAATCTTCTGTAAACATCTTCGTAATCAATTGCTCTTTCAGCATATAATTCATTATCAAGATTTTTAAAATATTCAATGGTTCTTGTAAAATGTAAATAAATTGCTTGCTCTAAATTTTTTCTTTCTTTTATGATAAGATTTTTTATAGTGTCGTGAAAATCAGGGTCTTGTAAAATCATTTTATGTGTTTCAATGATAGATTCATCTTCATTAGTAATGTTGAAGTTAGTAATAAACTCTTCAATTTCGGCAATTACTGCATTAATACTTTTATGGAATTTATCAAGTTCATCATCTATTTGTGACTCATTAATATTAAAATCTTCTATTACTAAGGCTTTTTCTTTAATAATTTTTGCATCCCCGATAGCAATACCTGTTGAAACAGGAAAACCTTTAATTTTATACATAAAAATTACTCTTCATCAAATTTTGAATTAAACAAATCAACAACAGCATCTAAAGTATCTTCTTCGTCAACACCGTCAATGATTAGTTCAATTTCAGAATTATGTTCTGCTGCCAACATCATTACTCCCATAATACTTTTCCCGTTTACAAGCATATCGTCTTTTTGAATTTTGACATCTGATCTAAATTTATTTACAGTTTTAACTAATAAACTACAAGGTCTTGCATGTAAACCTAATTTATTTTGAATTGTTATTTTTTTTCTTATCATTTATAAATTATACTCCTTGTTATTGTAAGATATTATTTCGATTTTTAGATTTCTTTTGGATTTCTTCGGTGAGTTTTATTTGCATAGCTTGAGCAGCATCATATCCATAGGTTTTTAATATATGATTCATTGCGATAACCTCAATTATTACAGCAACATTTTTACCAGGAGATACCGGAATATTAACTAAGGGGATTTTTTCACCAAGCATTTCGGTAGTTTTACTGCCCATACCAATTCTTTCATAATCAATATTTTCATGCCAGAGCATCAATTCTACTTGGATATCAACTACAGATTGTTTTCGTACAGCTTGAATACCAAACATACGCTCAATATCGATTACTCCTACACCTCTTACCTCCATAAAATAACCGAAATTTTTAGGTGAGGTTCCTATTAAGGAAGTTTCATTTGACTTTATTTGAGTTAAATCATCTGATATTAATCTATGACCTCGTTCTATTAATTCAAGAGCACATTCACTTTTGCCTATTCCGCTTTTTCCTGTGAGTAAAACTCCTACTCCATAAACATCAACTAAGGTTGCATGCATTGTCAAAACAGGTGAAAAGAAATCTCGGAGATATCGACTTAAATGCCAGCTTAATTTTACAGTAGAAAGCCTGCTGACTAAGATTCCAATATTTAGTTCATTTGCAATAAACTCCATTTGAGGAGGCACAGATAAACCTTTTGAAACAATAAAACAAGGTATATTATACATCATTAATTCTTTTAATCTTTCATAAAGGATGTCTTCATTTAATGATTGCATATAGCTAATTTCTGTTTCACCAATGATTTGTATTCTTTGGTATGGGAATCTTTCTATATAACCCGCAAGTGCTAACCCCGGTCGGTTGATATTAGAATCAGTTATTTGTTTTTCAAGAGTAACAGGGTTTGTAACCATTGATAATACAAGGTCTTTCTTTTTTAAGTCAAAAAATTGTTTAACGGTTAATTCTTTCATATTTTTTATCCAAATTTCTTTTTTTTAATTATAAATTATCATATAAAAAAGTCAAGAGAAAAATTTTAAAAATAAGGATTAATTTATAAGTAAAAAGATTAAGGGAATGTAGATTATACCAATTAATATTGATGTTGATACTATTGTTGCTCCAAATTGCTCGTCAAGATTTTCTAAGGCAGCAAAAACTAAAGTGTTATAGCCAACCGGAGCAGCACAACTTGCTATAATGATTTTTTGCGATAAGGCATCAAGAGGTATGATTAGTGTTATTGCATAACCTGTAAGTAGGCCTCCAATCATTCTTATTGCGATTATGATTAAAGCTTTAGGGAGATTTTGCAATCTTGGATGGAATAATAAGCCTAATGCTAACATTATTACCGGAATGGTTGGTTTAGAGGCATATTCAAAGAAATCTAAAAAAGGCTGAGAAACCTTTATATTTTGTAAATTTACAATCAAGCCGATTAGTAGTCCCCATAAAGGAGGCATATAAAGAAATTTTTTTAAAATTTGTGATTTTGATATTTTTTGATTATTGCCATGCTTAACGGCTATAAAATATATAACTGTGTAAATAATGAAAGAATTACCAATATCAAACATTATTGCTCTACTAAATCCTTCCATAGAGTATGCAGCTTCAAAAAAGGGTAAAGTAAAACCTGTATTCATAATTAGTGCAGCACAGTATATTACCCCTGCAGTAATTTTTGGTTGAGGAAAGAACCTTAAAAAGATAGTTACAAAGATAAAGTTTATAGCGATAGGTATAATTGGTAAAAAAGGAATAATCATAAAACTTGAAGAAATATCTGTTTCAATCATTGAAATAAAAGCTAAAGCCGGGAGAAATAGATAAAATACCAGCTTTAATAAAAAGTGTCCATCATTTAAAGAGAATATCTTTAAATATTTAAAAAAGATTCCTAAAAAGAAAAAGGCAATAATTGGTAATATTTTTGCTATAAATGGGTTCATAATATTTATAAATTCATATTAGTGTTAAATTTCGGAGTCCATTCAGGCGTTGTACCTAACTCCTGAATGAAGACATTTTCAAATCCTAAGCCCTCTAATATATGTACAGCATGATCATATTCTTCTTGTGTAATAGGACGATTTATTTCCGGGTAATTTATTGCTTTATATGTAGGATAATATTGAGCCATTAAGCTTATATAGGTATCATTGCTAAGATTTTCATATATCCACTGAATAATCTCTTCAATATTATTTTGATTTTCAGGAAGGACAAGAATTCTGATTAAAGTTCCAAAGATTGCTATACCATCCGGTCCATAGGAAATATCATTATCTATGACTAATTTTCCTGTTTGCCTATACATTTCTTTAAGAGCGGATTGAGCATATTTTTTGTAGTTAGGTATTTTTGAGTATTTTATTGCTTTTTCATTATCCCAATATTTAAAATCAGGTAAATAAATATCTACTAATCCTTCAAGTTTTTTTAAGGTTTCTACACTTTCATAAGCATTTGAATTCCAAACTATAGGGATTTTAAGATTTTTAAATTTAATTCTTTTTAATGCAGGAATGATCAAGTCTGTGTAGGGAGTAGGGCTTACTAAATTAATATTATGAGCACCTTTATCTTGTAGATCTAATATAATATCAATAAACTCATCCTCAGTGTATTTTTGACCGGTTCCTAAGCTACTAATCAGGTAATTTTGGCAATAACAACATTTCATATTACAGTGGGAAAAGAAAATAGTTCCGCTTCCGTTTAACCCTGAAATGATAGGTTCTTCTCCGTAGTGAAGTTGATATGTGTTGATTTTTAAAAAATTAGGGGCTTTACAAAAGCCAATTTCTATTGAACGATTAATTAGACAATTATGTGGACATAGATTACATTTGTTATTAGATTGATTGATACTACTAGACGGGTATTCGTCATCTTCTGAAGTTTTGTTTGATTCTTGTGTAAATATTTCTGTTATATTCATTTATCTCTCCATTTTTTTATTTATAAAGAAAAACTATCGGGTAATAGTTTGTTGATGTTAGTAATTATTGTTTGTTTATTGTTTCCGTAAATTATGTTTAAGTCTTTAGAAAATTCATTTATCACTTGCCTGCAAGCACCACAGGGGGGAAAGGCTTTATCAGATTGAACATATATAGCTAAAGCTGAGAATTTTAAGTTGTTATTAGAAATTGCTTTAAATATCGCAACTCTTTCAGCACATATAGTTAATGAAAAAGAAGCGTTTTCGATGTTACAGCCCGTAAAAATCTCACCTGATTCAGTCAATAATGCAGCTCCTATTTTAAAGAGAGAATATGGGGCATAAGCGTTATTAGAAGCTTTTTTTGCTATTTCTAATAAATCATTAAGTTGTTTATTCATTTATATTATTCCTTTTTTTTTAATGCATAAAATTTTATCTACTTTACCATCGTGTATATAGCTTTCAAATTCAGGATTGTCAAGTTCTCTTAAGGTTTTTAAGATGTCAGATATTCTGAATATTTGGTCATTAATGCTTTGTATTTTATCTTTAAATTTTGATTGGTAATCAGATTGACCCTCAGATAGATAAGATTCGATAATTTGTATATACCCTGAGATAATCATTAATGGGTTGTTTATTTCGTGATTTAAACTACTTATGGTTGCTGAGATGGCTGTTTTCTTTTCTGCTTGTAACAATTGCTTTTGCGTATTGATTAATTTATAATGCATTTCTTCAATCTTGTCTTTTTGATTTTTTAATTCTTGAATATAAGCATTTTTTGATAAGACTGCAGCTAATAAAGGTGTGAGTATTTCTAAATTTTTTATGTCAGTATTTTTAAATGCATTATGGTATGATTGTGAAAAGTTGATTAATCCAATAATTCTTTTTCCCAGGATTAAGGGTAGAGATAAAAAAGATTTTACTGATAAATCTTTAGTTCTATTATATGAAGTCATCTCATTAAGTATTAGTATTTTTCTTTTCTTTGCATTCCATCCTGATATGCCATTACCATAATCAAAAGAAAAATCGTTTATTAAATCAACAATTTTTCCTGTTGAGGCGATGATTTCTAATTTTTTTGTTTCATCATTAAAATAGAATACAGTTGCATGTTCGTAATTTATAATCTTTCTGAATAAGTTAAAAAAATGTTTATAATATATGTCTTCATTATCCGGGTTAAAGTTTTCTACTAGTTCAGCTACTTTATGTAATACTTTTATTCTTTTCTTTGAAGTTACTTTTTTTTTCATTCTAATTCGAAATCCTTGGTAATGATTTGGAGTAATATTTGAGTGAGAATATCTACGAAATTTGTTGAATCAATATAATTATAAGACACAATTGTAGAAGATGGGCTGATTGACCATTTGTATAATGTTCTATCTTTTGATAGAGAAAGAATTATATCTAAGGATTGGTTTTTATTCATTTCATTATCTTTTATAAGAGAATCCTTGAAATAGTTTAAGACTGTGTTATTTTCAAAATAAAGATATATCTTATTAGTATCCATACTATTGTAGTCTTCTATTTTTACTATTACATTATTAAAATGTTTTGTTTGAAGTATTGTTGTTAGTATGTTTATATTATTTTTATTGATGATTTCAACAGGTAATAATATAGTATGATTAGATTTTTGGATAAATAAAAATCCTAACTTAAAGAGATTTATGTGGTTAATTGCATTAATAAATTTTATTAAGTTTTGGAAATCATCATTTTGAATGAATGTTTTTATAGAATATGTTAACTTTTTATCATTTGATAACTTTAAGAAGTGTTCAGGTTTTGATATAATTAAAGTATTTAAGTTTTCAGCTTTATTTTTGAAGATAATATTTAATGAATAAAAGTGATTGAGTAAAGAAAAAATGTTTTTACCATTATTATTTTTTAATGAGTTTAACAATTGAGTAAAATTTTTATCGATGATTAAGCTCCAATTTGCTTTATTATTGTACCATTGAGCAAAAGCATATAAGTCTTTTGATTGAAAAGAGTAATTTTGAGTAAAGAATTCTTTATAGTTGTCCGGCAACGTAAAGAAGTTTAAATTATTGTCTGATAAATATTGATAGTATTGATATAAGTCAGATTTATCTTCTGCAACTATGACTTGAATCATAAACATTGGATGTAGTTGAGTTACTTTAGCCCAGACTTTTTTTGATAATAAATCAATTTGTGAAACAGCTTGTAATTGAACACCTTGAATATCTAATAAATAATGAGACTCATTAATTTTTTTTATAACATTTGCTTTAACAAGTTGTCCAACATTTAACTTGTTTAAAAGCATTTGTAATTTTGTATTATTTTCTTTAAGTAGATATTTATCTGTATTCATTGCTTATTATTGATTCATTTTAACTATGAAATCTATTTCTCTTTGAGACATTTGTAATTCTTTAGCTATTTCTTCAAGATCCCAACCATCATTATATAATTTAAGTACCATTTTCTTTTTATATTCGTCGTCACCGAAGGTATCCATTTCATTTTCTTCTTCATCATCAAGATCATCGTTTGCTGAATTGAGGAATTTTAATGAACCTGATTCTTCTTCTATTAGTTCTTGTTCTTCTTTTTCGTCTAAATCTTCAGATATTACGGGCGGATTATCATAACTATCATTAGAAATAGATTCTTTTTCAATTGTTTTATCTTCATCAATGGTAGGAGAATTGGTATCTGAGTAGATATCTTTTTCTTCGTATGCTCTTTTGAGGTGTTCTTGGTGAATTGCTAATTCTTCATCAGAAATTGTTTCTTTATCATTTTGTTTTTTGATATACAAAAAATATGCTATAGCAAAACCGATAATTAAAGTGATGAAACTAATAAGTAGTAGTATCCATAAAGAAATAGGAGTGTTAATGAAACTTGTATTTTTTCCCGGGAATTGATTGTCAACTACGGGTGAGAACAAAAGTGCATTTTGAGTATCACCTAATTCGGTATAGATTCTAAAAATTGTATTCTTTGCAATTTCGTAGTGAATATAATCTTCAGGAATTAACTTCAGTAATTCTAAAGCTGTAGTGTAATCTCCAACAATACTTGCATTGATTCCAATTAAAAATTCAGTTATAAGACTATCATTTTTTGCGATATTATAATATTTCAGTAATTGATTTTCATTGTTACTTAAAAGGCTTGTATCAAATGTATATTCAATCTTTGTTGGTGTCTCTAGTTGAGGTATTTCTTTTTTAGATAAAGGTTCTTGTTGTATGACGGATGTTGGAGTTTTTACTTCTTGAGAAATAATTGGCTCTTCAGTTTTTTTATTTATATCCAAATTTAAGATTTTAGTTTGAGGAATTCTATTTGGGAATCTATCGTTATCAGATAAAATTGTAAATGAAATTTCATTAATATCTGTTTTAGTTGTTTGTTTTTTATTGGGAAGAGCAATAGCTTTAGTTGCTTCAGTTTTGGGTGTGTTTTTTTCTGTATTTATGGTTGTTTTAGGTGCAGTTATTTGTTGTTTTGGTTTAACTTGAGCAGTTTTTTTAGTAGGGATATTAGTCTTAGGTTTAGTTTTAAGAGCTGTAGTTTTTTGTGTTTTAGCGGTAGATATGAGTGATTGAGGGATGTAAATTCTTGGAAGAGGAAATCTATTATTTTCTCTACTTATTAGTTGAGTGTTATTAGGATATGTTTGTTTGCCTGTGATAAGTAAGTCATTAATCATCTCGTAGTTGCCTATATAATGGTAATAATCAATTAAACTCAATAGGTCGTTGATAGTATTTGGTTGTGATGATTTGATGATATCAATATGAACAATGTATTTTTGGCTTATGCTACCGGATTGTTTGATTTGATCAAAGACATAATCAGTTAGTATTTCTATAGTTAAATTGTTATTTGGTGTATAGAGATTTAATTCTTTAGCGAGAGGGTCTTGAGTTTCAAAATGCTGAGGAATATTAACATAATCACAATTAGGGACATTTATTGTGAGTTTCATAGAATTAGCTTCCTTGTTGATATTTGTTACAGGCCTGTTAGTAAATGTTAATGAGATTCTTGAAACTCCATTAAATGAAGTTATTTGGTAGTTTTCTAAATTATTATCTTGAGCGTATATGTTTATAGCGTAAGTGAATATGATTAAAGTGATTATAAACTTGATATAAAAATGAATTTTATTTAACTTCATACTTCCTCTTCATTTATTTTTCTTTGTAACATTGTTCTTAGTTTGTTTACTGCTGATGAATGTATTTGTGAGATTCTTGATTCGGATACTTCTAAGACTTTACCTATTTCTTTTAAGTTTAAATTTTCATAGTAATAAAGTGAAATAACTAAGCGTTCTTTTTCAGGCAATTTTTGTATTGATGAAATTAGTTTTTGCTTTAGTATTTCCTTTTTTTCTTCGTATTCAATATTGTCATTATCCGGTAGGATTTCTGAATAATTTAAAGAATCATCGCCTTTACTTGTGGTAAAATTGCTATCTAAGGATTGAATATAAAGTGGTCCTAAGTTGTCAGTAAGATTATAATATTCTTCGATTGATAGGTCGAGTTCTTCAGCTATCTCATCGTCAGATGGTAATCTGTGTAATTCTGAAAATAATTTATGAATAGTAGCATCTAACATTTTTGCTTTTTTTCTTACGGAGCGAGGAACCCAATCGAAACGTCTGATTTCGTCAATTATTGAGCCTTTAATTCTAAGACCGGCGTATGACTTAAACTCAATATTTTTATCGGGATTGAATCTTTCTATTGCTTCTAATAGTCCAATGATTCCGGCAGAATATAAGTCATCCTTATCTAAGCCCGGTGAAGAAAAAGAAACTAATTTGTTTGCTATATAGTGAACCAAATTTAAATATTTAATGACGATTTTTTCTTGTAATTCTGATCGTCCGGTTCTTTTATACAGTTCCCAGAGTTTTTTTTCTTCTGAGTTCATTCAACCTCCAATAATAATCTAAAAATTGATAGCATTCATTGATAGAAGTAATTATGTAAAAATAAAGCTTAATTGTCAAGTAGAAAATTTAATTTAATTGGACGATAACCATTTTAAGTATCTACCCTTTATAATCTAGATATTATCTTTAACATAATTATCAACAAAATTGGTTGGAGGCTTGCAATCTTGTTACACTGCATTGATACAATCTACTTTGAGTGTATTTTCCCACCCAAATACTGATTCCCAGACACACTTTATTGGACAGTCTCGATTCTAAGGCATATAACACAGAATGAAATAAATCAAGATTATCATTTTGTTTTTATTTTGATGTATATATAATGATTTTTGTTTTGACAGTATTTTTAAAATTATGATTATCAACTGACAAAAATCTTTTGCTTTACAATACAGATAAATATTAAAATAATTATTTAGAAAAGAGAGTTGAACAAATATATAGTTGTTAAATAGCAAATTATATTTTTATATATCACAATTGCTTTAAAAAATTTAATGCATTTATTCTGTCTAAGATTTCATGTATTTTTTGGTTTTCATAATTACGTAAACAACGATAGCAAGAAGGAGAACATTCACAAGAATCCAATATATTTATTGCTCTTTTTATTACTTTTTTTAATACATCTCCATCTTCTGTTACAAGTCGTCTTGAATGTCCTGCACCACCCGGAACTGCATCGTATATTATTATTTTATGTTCCATTCTGCTGCTCGTTTTCTTATATGTTAAACAAGCCTTGATATCTCTTCTTTCAATGTTAAGTTCATGTGCAAAAGAATTAAGTAGAGCATACATTACAGACAACATTGTTGGATAGTCTGAAGTATCACATCCAAAAGATATTTTTGCCACATCTGTCTTAAATTCATGATGCAAACTATATTTTGTCAGTGAAGTATTAACACATTTTCCTCTTCCAAAAGGATTTTTATGTCCGGCAGTATTTTTTTCAATACGAGTGACTCCATATTTATAATCCTCATATTCTGACAATTTACTATCTTCGTCACTTGCAATTGAATATCCACATTTTGGACACACAAAAAAGAAATCTGTAGATTTAACTACAAGAGAATCGTTTGAAGTTGATTCAACTTCTAATTTGATATTTTGAAATTTATATTCATATTTACTTATTGGGTACGCTGTTTTGTCACCAATATAGATAGCTTCTGTTTTATATTTTCGTTCTTGTGAACTAAGTGGTACATCTTTTATCTCCTCTTCTGCAATAAAACCTGCTCTTGGCTCAATACTTTTATAGAAATCTCTTTTTTTTAGTTCTTTACCACAAATAGCACAAGGTATTCCATTTGATCCTATTGGCATTTTAGAATAATTTATATTCTCACAATCGGGACATTTTGAAAGATATGCTGTTTCGAAGTCGCTCATTTCGCTTTTGTTTACAATAGGTTTTCTAATGTAACGGCTTTTGTATAATCCACCATCCGCAACCACTTCTGAAGAAGGTGCATATTCGGCAATAGCAACTGATAAATCACGACTTAGGTTTAATGATTTGAAACTTTGAGATGCAATGTTTTGTGTTAATTCTACTGAATCAATAGGAAAACCATATTTTGGTAGAATATTTCCACGAACAAGAAAATCAATTAAATCGTTTTTCTGATACCTTTCTAATTTACGTCTAAATACAGAAGCAGTTTTTTCATCTCTTGCTCGCATTGCTTTTTCGTATTCCTTTTTTAAATACTCAACATTTTGTTCAAACTCCATTATAATTTTTGAAAATGTGCCTTGCTCTCCAATAAAATCTTCCAACCATTCAAAACTATTGATATATTTTTCTTGCAACTGTTTATTTGTGATTGAAAATGAGTTTCTTATTAAGTCGGTTAATTCCTTTGGTTCAGACTTAAGCCAATCAATAAAATCCAGATAACCCTTATCATTAATAAATGGTTTCGCATTATTAGCGGAATACAAATCTGGATGGATTTTTAAGTAAAAGCTTAAAGACACAGCATAAATATGACGTTTTAAAATTTTCTCATTATCCAATATAAAATTTGGGGGTAAAATAACTCCGTTTATTATTTCTTTTGGACTATCGAAAAAAGTAAAGTCGTGAGAACTTAACCTTGCAAATGTCAATGCAAATGCAGCTGCATCTATACTTCTACCTGCACGACCTACTCTTTGAGCATAATTTGAAGCAAGGGGTGGAATATTCCGTAAAAAAACGGTTTCCAAATCTCCAACATCAACCCCCATTTCAAAAGTTGTAGAACAAGAAAGAGCGTTAATTTCTTTTCGGATAAACTGTTGTTGATAATCTAATGCATCTTTTTTGGCAAGTTGTGCCGTATGCTCTTTTACAAATAAAGGCGATACCTTTTCGCTCTTATATAGCATAGCATAATAGTTACCCTTGCAAAATTCTTCAGAATTTAATTTTTCCAAAATACCTTTGCAACCAATCTGAATGCAATTATTACCAATATTAAATTGCGTTATTTTCCCACATTTTTTGCATTTCCAAAGAATAGCATTATTTCCAAAATTTACTTTAAAAAATCTTGCAGGTACAGAATATCCTTTACCGTCTTTAGTCTGAAGTTTATATTTGTTATTGTCTGATACCAAATAACCCCAGTAGTTACCTAAAAACTCAACAGCTTTATCATCATCTAATTTGAGAATTTTAGTTGTGAGCAATAATTTATTCGAACGATAATATTTTTTTTCTCCGCTTTTCAATGTTCTTGGAGTAGGTATGAAACCTTGAGAATTAAAAACAGAATTATCCTTGCATTTTGTTATAAATTTTTGATTTGGTGTGAAATACAAGTATTCTCTATCACTAGGATTTATATCTGATATTTTATCTGTAACAATTGCAGCCGAACGAACAATTTCAAAAGCAAGGAAGTTTAGGAAATTCTTTGCGTCTTGTTTTGAAAGATTAAAATTATTCACAACCACCTGAATAATATCTTCACTATTTCCAAGATATTCAAAAGAAATTTTACCCAATGAAACGAGAGAAGTATCTCGATTGCAATTATAAAGTTCGTTAAGAACAGCAACCCAGGCATTACGTCGATTTTCGGTAATTGACGATTCTATATTTTCTGAATTGCTTTTACGAAACAAATTTAATCCCGAATAATAATTGTCAAGTACACTTACAAAATCGCTTATCCCAATGCCATTCCTGTAATTATTTTCTTCTTGTGTTACAACATTCCAAATTCCGCGACGACGTAAAAACTCTTTATATGAATCATTTAAAAAACAAGCAAATTTTGCAGCACCTTGTCGGCTGTCAGAGAAAATCAAAAATTGACTTCCAGTTCTTGTTTTACTTTTTTTCTTTTCTGCTTTTTGTAAAAATGGATTATTTGTTGATTGTTTTTCAGTGTTTTCATCAATGTCAAATTTATATTCTGGTATTTGTTCGTATAAAGATGTCGCAATAACTCCAGTGGCTGCATCATACCCCAAATTAAAGCGTCTCAAAGTTCCACCACAATTTAAACAGTTATCTTTGGGTAATTTTGAAATCTTTATTTTTTGAGTGTTTCCGCAAGTGCACCAACTATTGTGAGCCTCGTCATTTGCTACTATTGCACCGCAAGTTTTACATAAATAAAAAACAGTATCTTCTTTGTTCTTATTCGTTTTTGTTTTTAAGTCATCAATACTATTTTCTTCCTCGTCTTTATATAAATCTTGGTTGTATTGCACTTGATAAAAACTCCGCTCATCCAAATAACTTGCTCTTACCAATTTATCATTAATAATTTTCCCAACAATTGCAATTTCACCACAATCTTCACAAACAGCAATTTCAAACATTTTTGCTGTTTTTTTATGTGCAAGTGGGAAATGGTCTTTTCTTATTAGCGACAAACTATTTTCATAGTCAAGTGCTAAATAACAGCCATCTAATGCTTTGAGGAAATAATGATATCGAATGTCAATTAGTGGTTTTCCTTTTTTTCTTGCTTTCGCACATAACGCAATAAATCTTACCGCTTCTTGACTTGTTATTTCAAGTTGTTCAGCAAAATCAATGAGTTTTAACAAACTCCCCTTGTTTCTCATTTTAGTATACAGACTGGAAGAAGAAATGATATCATATAATATTTCTGCCTCTCTTTCTTGAGAGTATGTAAAATCAACGTTGTACTTATCTAAAATATTATTAAAGAAATTTTCCTCATTTGCCAAATCAGTAAAAAGTTGAATCGGATATTGATAAATTTCAGATGATTTTTGTGAGTTATCACGATAAGCTGTAATTATTTCGTCAGTGCTAAAATTACAGCCTGTTAATCGTTCCGCAAATTCTACAACTCTCTTATTACTTTCAATACTACCGTCTCCCAATGTTGCAGATGTTAGAATAAATTGAGGTTTCTTTTCTCCTGTTATTCGACCTTTTAACCTTCCCATTAAAAATGCAGTTTCAATACCGGTTGCCCCTGCGTAGACGTGTGCTTCATCTAATACTACAAACTTAAAATTGGAATTACTGAATAATGAGTCATCACCTGGTCGAAAAAGCATGTGTTCCAACATTGCATAGTTTGTAAACAAAATATGGGGTGGATGTTCTTTCATCTTGTCACGGGAAACTTCCTCATTTGGTAATCTCTTTCTTAATTCCGGATACTTTTCGTTGGCATACATCACTTCATAAAGTTTAATTGCATCCTTTTCTCTATTTTCCGTACCTCCATTATAAACTCCAAAACGAATATCAGGGTATGCCATTAGAATTTCACGTAGTCCTTTAATTTGGTCGTTCGCCAAAGCATTCATTGGGTAAATGAAAATTGCTCTAACTCCATCGTTCAGTTGCCCCTTTTCTTTTTCAAGGAGCAATTCATTAATAACGGGTATTAAAAAGCAATTTGTTTTACCACTACCTGTTCCAGTTGATACTACAACATTTTTTCCTGAAACAATTTTCTCAACTGCCTTTTCTTGGTGCAAATACAAGGGTCGGGAAATAGGAAGTTTTGGTGGGTATTTTTTATTTCTTTCTAAATCTGTGAAAAGCGGCGATAATGTTCCTTTTTTAATCAATTCGTCAATTGATTTTCCAGACTTGAACGAATCCTTAATTTCAACGAATGGACCGTTAGAAACAGTTTTATCCAACTCTTCAAGTAATGTTTTTTGCAGATTTTGATTACGAAAATGAAAAGTAGTATTAATATACCCAATATATTCTTTCTTGATCTCGTCTGCTGCTTTTGCCGGATTAAACATTATCTTCTTCCTTAAATTTATAAAGATTTGCTACTTTATACCTATCATTCTTGTTGCTATTAATATTACATAAAACATTATCCTTTGTATCATAAATCAATGTTCCTAAAAAATCATTTCCACCTTCCCAGCCTGCCACTAACCAAAGTGTGCTGTTGTCTCTCAATTCAATTCTGACAGGATTAGTTTTATCATATATCCCTTTTTCATTTATCATAGTATTTATCACTGTTGTTTTTCCATTTTTGTCTATTACGCACAATTGTCCTGTGTAGTAATTGTTTTCATCTTCTTGTACAAATTTCAATTTATCGATAAAGTATTTAGGTATAAAGGGAATCCATTCAGATTTTTTGCTGTCAAAACAGTTTGCACTTAACAGTGTAATTTTTTTGTGCTTAAATCGAAGTTTTTCAGGTTTACCAATAAGTAATTCTCCTTCATAAATTAGTTTATAGTTTTCTGCTTGTGAAAAGATGTTCTTATCCTTAATTTTTACTTGAATTTTACATAAATCGTCATTCAGATTTTTAATTTCACTGTTCTTAAAATTGATTTTCTCTCGGAAATTATTATCTGCTGATTTTATGATAAGAAAGAATTCTGTGTTTTTATCTCCAATAAAAGAATCTTCTACATTCCAAAAAACTTTACCATCGCTATATGACAATGGATTTGTAATAAAATGTTCTTTTGTGGAAACAGTAAAAATTTCAAAATAATCCTTTCCCAAAACAATATAAACAGAAATATCTGTTATGTTCTCATTGGCGTAGATTGCTCTCCCGATTTCAAAATTTCCACTTTGATTTTTAACAATTTCAAACGGTTTTCCATTTGTCTTGCAGAATATTGTAATGTCATCATTTTCTTTGGGATTATCAATTCCTAATATATCTCCATTTACCAAAAAATCTTTATACCATAATTTTTTGTTAATAGGTTCATTTTGCCATTCATTATCGTTTATTCTCCATTTTAGATAGGGAATTTTTATCAACAGCATACCGTCATTGATAGGACATCTTATTTCATTATCTTGATTACTCCACGTTAATTCTAATGCTTCGTCACCGTTTTTTACAATCAGCTTTCGCTCTAAATCACCGTAATAAAATGGATGGTTAAACTGTATTTCAAGATTCGGCAAAACAATAATTGTTTCGGTTAGAATCATTGATTCTTTTTCGTAGGAATATAAATTGATTTCTGTTGGTTGATTATCAAGAATCAAGCCAATTGCTTTTAATCCAAATTGATAGCATCTGCTTTCAATTCTTTCATAGTTTAGTTCGTTCAGTTTGTGAGCATTGCAACCAATTCGTAATTCTAATGCTTTTAAATTCACATCTTCTGGGACTAATAATTTTACACCGCTGGAATATACAATACAAGAAATATCATTAAAAAACCATTCTACATTTAGTTCCCCTCCAATTAAACAAGCAGTCTTACCAATGCTTGCAGTTTTTGATTTATCTATGAAAAATACTTGTTTTATTTCGCCCGATAAACTGTCGCCAGCTTTAGGATAGATATTATATAAATAGGTTCCATAAGTTGTTAATTCGTCAGGTATTCTTTTCAATACATCAATATTTTTTGAATAAACAAAATAATTGGTTGGTTTATTTATTTGACTTAAAACTTCATTTTCTCCCTCAAATAAAATAAACTCTCTTTTCAATGATGTCGCTTTGTATCTTTCTGAATTAAAAATTACAATATCATTTTCTACTATTTCTACTCTTAGATTTATTGTATCAATATTCCTTAGTAAATCATTTAAATTCAACTCAATTGATTTTGTTGCAATAACTAATTCACCTCGTTTTGTTCTTATTTCTTGTAATAAAATTTGTTTTTCATTTTCAAAAATTTTTAGCAATATAATATTATCGTCATTATCTAATCTGATAGAAGGGATATTGAGAAAAACAATATCTTCATATCTAATATATTTTGCAACTATATTATCTTTTGTAACTGTTGAAACTCTTCTTTTTCTTGTCGTATTATCATATACTATTTCAGATGCTATTTTATTTTTCCACCATTCTACGATATAACGTTCTAATCTTGTATTTTCATTTACTAATTCTCTATTAAAAAGCTTATTAATATTATAGAATACACCCTTTATAAATTGTACAAAATCAATAGATAGCTCTTCATTTTCCGAAAAAGACTTTAATCCAATCTTTATAGAATATACACTTGACCCGATTGAAACTTTCATATTTTCACGATAACCACCGCTTAAAACTGTTTTCATTTGTGAGGCGACTATTTCACAAAGCCATTCATCTTCATTTGTAAAACCAAAATCCAAATCTTTTTTGAAAATATTATAACAAAGTTCAAAAAATGAAAAAATACTATCTTTTGGTGCAAATGAATGCATCATTAGAGTTGAATAGAATTTTTGACCTATTAAAACTATAGGAACTATGTGTTTTTTCCCTAACTGCAAAATAACGTCTGTTAAAGCATTATATAATTTTTGACTAATAGTATCATCATTTGTTAAATGTTTAGATATATTGCTCCAAAAAGAACTTTGTTCTTCAGTGTCGTGTTCATTATCAAAATCTTTCCATCGTTTTACAATTTCAACAAGAGTAATAAATACCAATTTATGATATTTATCATCAAAGACATTACCATTCTCACAGAGAAAGTTACATAACAAACTAACGATCTCAAGCAATTCTGAGTATTCTTCTTCATTAAAATCGAAATTACCTATTAATTTATTATTATTAAAAATTATATCAATTTTTTGAAGCATATCATTTATGTCTTTTTCTAACTTAATATTGGATGGTTTACGTTTTTTTTCACTATTATTAAATTTATTTTTTACTTTTGATTCTTTATAATTAGTATCAATTTCTTTTCTGTCAATTACTTTATTCTTTATTTCAAGTTCGTTAATCTCATCATCAGTTGTAACAATATCGTCATTTTTACTTTCAAGTTCATTAATTTCAGCATCAGTTGTAACAATATCGTCATTTTTTATTTCAAGTTCATTAATTTCAGCATCAGTTGTAACAATATCGTCATTTTTTATTTCAAGTTCGTTAATCTCATCATCAGTTGTAACAATATCGTCATTTTTACTTTCAAGTTCATTAATTTCAGCCTCAGTTGTAACAATATCGTCATTTTTGCTTTCAAGTTCGTTAATCTCAGCATCAGTTGTAGCAATATCGTCATTTTTACTTTCAGGTTCATCAATATCAGTATTAGTTATAACTTCATTGTCAGTGTTGCTTTGAAGCGATAAATTACTTTGTATTTTCTCATTAAAATTGTCTTCGATTTCGATTGTCAGCTGTTCTACTGCATCATCAATAATAATATTTTGTTCAAAATTTTTAGCATCTTGTTGCAAATCTGATATTGATTTATTTACTATTCTCTGAATTTTATTATCAATTTTAGTAGTTTTAGACTCAGTCTTTGAAACATAAAATTTATGTAAATTTTGTTTTCGTTTTTTTTGGACAATTAAAAATAAAAATTTAAATATCTTTTTAATATATTTTTTCATATCAAATATCTTTTAATCTTAATAGTTATTTTGTTATAATATAATGATATCTCAATAAAAATATTGACATACTTATTAAAATCATTTGAAATAGCCTTTAATTGTATTGCTTAAAATTATATATAGTAACCAAATTATTCACTATTTGTCTAAAATCATATTTCAAATAAACAATATCTTTACAATTTACACAAATGAAAGATAAATTCTCTCTACGCACAACCTTCTCCAATATTCATTTGTAACTATATTAATATTTAAATCAATATTTGTCAAGTAAATTTTTTATATTTTAAAAAAATATATTATAGGGAGATTGTTTAATTTTTAATACTTAGAAGCTAATAGCAGTATCTATCGTCTTAGTAAAAAAGTGAACCGACCTTATTATTGTATTTTGGTGGCTAATCATAAAAGTATTTTTGTGATTAGTTATCTTTGAAGATCATTTTAGATATAAAGTTTTTTTTTATATTGATTGCTGAGTAAGGACACATTTCGTGACAACATAAGCAATTAATACATTTATCTTTATTAAGAACTATTTTATCTTTGTCTTTTGATAGCTTAAGTGCTTGAACCGGACAACTTTTTACACAAACCTCACATAATTTACAAGAAGGAAGAAAGTTAGGATAAAATGTAAAGTATTTTTTAAATAGTTTTTTAAAAATTTTAGGTATATGATTAAGAAATTTATTCCTAAAGTTTACAGCTTTTATGTTAACATTTGGTATCACATAATCTTGCCATTCTTTGTCAATTGATATAGCTCCGGAAATCTTATCTTCATTGATATCTATTTCATCGATTGTTAAAGCGTTTTGTAAATAGGCTAAATTTTTTATTTCAAAGCCCATCATCTTACTTGCAATGTAGTCTAAGGAAGATGCTTTTTGAGATACCATTAACAATTCAAATGGTGCCGGTTTGCCTGCTGAAGGTCCTTCGCCATCCATACCAATTATACCATCCATAATGTTTAATATGATTTTGTTATGAATTATATTATATAGTTCTGATAATACATCAGTAAATTGATTAGGGCTTGGAAACATTTTGTGGAGTTCTGATTTATATAAGCCGGGAATTGTTCCATATAGATTTTTTACTGCACCGGTATATAACATCATACTATGGGTTTTCATTTTAGGTAGATTAATTATTCCATCACAATCAATTACGCTTTTGTCGATAATAAATTTTATTGCTTGATTGTTTGATGAAATACTATTGATTTCTACAATACCTGATTTTCCAAACTCTATTAATTCTACATTATATTTTTTACAAATATCTGTATAACCTAATATATTCCATATTTGTTTGGCTTTAATAATTCCACCGGGGCTATCTCCTACAACTATATCTTTATTAAAATCTTTTAAAATCCTGATTACTGCTTCTAGAATTATCGGGTGAGTAGTAACTGCTTTATCCGGATGATGAGCACCAAGCATATTTGGTTTGATAATTATCTTATGCTTATCTGATAACAATAAATCTATATTGAGCTGTTCAAAAAATAACCTCAAAGTTTTTTCAATTTCGGCAAGATTGTAACTTTTTTGTTTAGAAATATATATATGATTTTTCATTTAGATATCAAATTCAAAAGGTTTTGTATATGCTTTTTTATCAGTAATTATTGTTGTGATAAGTTCATTTGGAGTAACATCAAAGGCCGGATTAAATGTTTTTGATTCTTCCGGGGCAATAAATTGGTCTTTAATTTTGATAATTTCGTTTGGGTTCCTTTCTTCAATAATCATTTCTTTGCCTGATTTGATGTTTTTATCTATAGTAGTCTCCGGGGCAACGATATAGAACGGAATTTTGAAATGTTTTGCTAAGATAGATAGATTGTATGTCCCGATTTTATTTGCTGTATCTCCGTTTGATGCTATTCTGTCAGCACCGGTAATGATTGCTTGAATGCCTTTTGAACTTATTACTTTAGCTGCCATATTGTCAGTTATAAGAGTGCAGTCAATTTTGGACTTGATTAATTCCCACATAGTCAGTCTGCTACCCTGTAATAAAGGTCTTGTTTCATCTACATAAACGTGGATAGCTTGATTATCTCTGAACCTAATGTTGTTTTCTGAAATCTTTCTTATTACCCCAAGGGCAGTACCTATTCCGTATGTAGCAAGACTTCCTGTGTTACAGTGAGTTAAAAATATAGAATATTCTTTCGGTATAATGTTAATAGCGTTAATTGCCATATTTTCACAAGCTTGCATTTCATAACTCATAAACTCATCTACTAATGTATGTATTTTATTTTTCCATAATAAAGGAGTTTCTTTTAAGATTGTTTTTAACTTTTGGGTAGCAAAAAAAAGATTTACCGCTGTTGGTCTGCTTTGTTCAATTTCTGTTATTATTTTTGGCATTAGTTTTATGTAATCTTTGTCTTTCTCAAATTGTTCACAAGCTAAATATGCTGTAGCAACAGCTGCTATTCCTATAGCCGGAGCTCCTCTTATTCTGAGTTTTTTAATTGCTTTTATCATATCTTTGTAATCTTTGATGGTAATGTATTGTTCTTTTGTTGGTAATAATGTTTGGTCTATAATTTCAAAATAATTTTTTTTTCTTTTTATTGAATAAATTTCCATTGATAACTCCTTTAAAATAAATAGCATTTTTTATTTGAATTTTGTCAAGAAAAATCCTTAGGATACTTATTATCCGGTAAATATAATCTTAATTGTATATATATTAATAGGTTATAAAAAGCTATTGAATAATGTTGTTGTTGAGCATCCTTGCTTGCACTAAAAAACCTTAAATGATAGGTGTTCAATATTTTATGAAACTACAAGCTGGAAGCTTGTAGAACAATAAATGAAATTATTCAATAGTCTCATAAGTGTATTTATTCAATCAGTCGTTAAGGGACCTCCAAGATGCTTTAAAGCATCTTGGAGGTCCCTTGTTGTTTTGTAATATTTAACATAAAAAAAACAGGGCATAATGCCCTGTTTTATATGAAATTTAAATTAATTAAAGAAGTCCGGTTTAGTTTGATCTATGTATTGTTGATTAGTTTGAATTCTTTTTTGGATTTCATTTTTGATTTTGTCTGAATCAGTTTTTTGTAAAGACTGTTTAAATAATTCATCTGCTTGAGTAAAGAAAGTATGAGCATCAATTTTAGTTTTATCTCTTTTTGAAATAGTACTATCTAATTCATCTCCGTAAAGTTTTCCGCTATCTGTTTGAGTTTGTAATTCAACATATTGATTATATTTTTCAATACCTTTTCTTTGAGCTATAGTGCCTAAGATTTGGCTTGCTTCATAAAGGTTATCTTGTTTTTTATCAGCTGCTTTTGCGTATTTTTCAGCATTAACATAGTCATTTAAAGCAAGGTAAACGTCGGATATGCTTATTTCGATACGAGGATTTTCCTGATCGATTCTTTTTGCTTCTAAAAATGCATTTAATGCAAGTTGATTATATTTTTTTGCTTCATTAGAGCTTTCTTGAGCGATAGCTCTATACGCAGAAGCAAGATTCATATAAGCTTTTAAATTATTATTGTCTTGAGCGATTATTTCTTGGTATCTTTGGATAGCTTTATCTAATTGATTTGTTTTTTGATAACTTAAAGCAAGTTTTCTTGCAAATTCTTCATCATCCGGTTTAAGATCTGTCATAAAGATTAAATGAGTGATAGCTTTTTCATAGAAATTATTATCATAAGCAATTTCTGCATATAATTCATGGGCTTGATCATATTCAGCATCATTTTCAAGAGCTTGGTCGAGAGCATTCATAGCTTCAGTAGGTAAGCCTCTGTCTTTATATAATCTTGCAATATTAAGGAAAATTCGAGGATCGTTATTATTTTGGGCAACTTTTTCTAAAGCTTCGATAGCATCATCTAATTTTCCTTGTCGTTTGTATGATTCAGATAGATATAAAAGTAATTTTTCGCTATTAGGGTCAATCTGAAGTCCATTGTTATAATAGTCAGAAGCTTCGGCAAAACTACCTTGTTCAAATTTTATATATCCAAGATAGTAGTAAGCATCGATATTATTGCTGTCAATTTCAATAATTCTGAGGAACTGTTCTTCAGCTGTTTCATATTGTTTATTATTAAATTGTTGTAAGGCAATATTAAATAATTTAGAAGATTCTCCGGTGGAGAATTCTTTGAGTGCGTTTAATAAATTTTGGTTGATGGCTTCTTCTCTTTGGTTTTTGTCTCTCGATACTTCAAAGCTAAATCTTGAAAGATTTCCTGAACGTTGACTTCTCATCGAGCCGGAAATTCTAAACATAGTATCACTTACTTTGATGATAGTACCCCAAACGACAATAGATGCATCTAATGATTCTCCGATGAGATTAGCATTTTCACTGCTTAATTCATCCATATTGCTTTCGATATTTAGTTGTTTTAATGCATTATTAACCGGTTTTCCAAAGATAAGTTCAAAATGATCATCTTCACCGAAGATGTTATTGATGTCTCTTTTGTCGAGCATAGTTTTGATGTATCTACTTTCTCTGTCCATAGCATCAAAGCCAATTATTACTAGTTTTTCAGTACCGGCAGCAAATATACTGCCTATCATTAATAAGGCTATAACTGCCAATATAATTCGTTTCATTATTCCTCCATAATTTTATTAATCATTATAATATGTGCAAATTAATTATACTTCTAATTTTTTGCAAGTTTTTTTTTATAAGATATGCCAAGAAAGTTTCTAAATAAATATTTGAAAACATTTTTTATGATATATATGGGTGATAATGAATAAAAACATATTTTAATTCATTATCTTCTGATAAAAGCTTTTTTTCAAATAAATCAGCTATTTTATCTGCTTGATTCATTGTTGTTATGCCATCAATACCTATAGTTATGTTTAAAGAATAATATTTGCCGTATCTATGGCATAAAATTGATTCCACAGAACCTATTTGTTTAAAGTTTTTTGCATTTTCAAAGACTAATTCTTTCATTTTGTCTGTTGGTGAAGCATCCATAAGTTCATTTGCTGAATCTTTTAGAATCTCAATCCCTGTTTTTAAAATAAATAATGAGACTAAAACTCCTGCAAGTGGATCAACCCAAGTATAACCATATAAGGCAAAAGTTATCCCTATTATGACACTTAATGATGCAAAGATATCGTTTATGTGATCAGATGCTAAAGCAATAATAGCAGGATTTTTAGTTTTTTTGCCAATATATTTAGTATAAATACTTAAAAATATCTTTGATATAAATGTAAATATGGCAATGTATAACGTTAATAATGCAACATTTTTATATGGTTCATTACCGTTTACTAAATCAAAAAAGGTGTTAATGCTATTCCATGCTATGGTGATAGCTGTGGTTATAATAAAAGCTGCTATTACAATGGATGCAATATTTTCCATTTGTTTGTGACCAAAAGGATGCTCTTTGTCTGCAGGTTTATCAGCAATCTTTAAAAATACTTTAACTGCTATATAATAAACTACATCAGAAGTAGAATTAATTCCATCAGCTAATAATGCTGAACTATGACCAAAGATACCAACAATGGTCTTAATGACAGCTAAGAAAATATTATAAAATAATCCAAGATTGACTGCATTAGTATTATACTTTTTAATTTTACTTTCAGTCATAGATTAGTCTTTGTCATCGCTTATTAACATATTAGCATTTTTTAAATCTTGTGGAGTATCAATTCCGATACCCTTGTAGTCAGTTAAGATCATTTTAATGGGAATGTTGTTTTCTATAAATCTGAGTTGCTCAAGTTTTTCAATGTTTTCTAAGATACTTTGATTTAAATTTATAAAAGTTTTAAGTGCCTCAGGTCTATAAGCATAAACACCTATATGCTTATAATATTTGACTTTATCTGTAGAATCTCTATTAAAAGGGATTACTGAACGAGAAAAATAGATTGCATCATTATCAGAATTGATTACAACTTTAACATTATTTGGATTGGAGATTTCATCTCTATCTTCAATTTGATACATTAATGAAGCAACCACAACATTATTATCCTTAAAAACACTAATCAAAGGTTGTAGCTCTTTTTTTGAAATAAATGGTTCATCGCCTTGAACATTAATGATTAAATCAGTCTTAAAATTTGTATCTTTTTTGAGATTATTAAGACATTCATAGACTCTGTCAGTGCCGGAGTTATGATTTATAGAGGTCATAACAGCTTTTGCATTAAGTGTATTGATATGATTAAATATTTCTTCGCTATCAGTAGCAATAAAGATTTCATCAAATAACTTGGTTTTTTTTACTGCTTCATATACTCGTTGTATAAGTGTTTTATTATGTATTTTTATGAGAGGTTTACCGGGAAGCCTTGTTGAAGACATTCTTGCCGGTATTATAGCTGTGATATGCATTATAATTCCTTTTTTAATTGTAATAAAACTTTAAAATGGAAAGCCTTGTTTTTTTCGATTCTACTGATTAATATTTTTGAAAACCGGATATTATGAAGTTCAATATCAGTTGATAATAACGTAGCTTTTTGATGTAGTAAATCAGAATCTTGGGTCATTGTTCTAACTGAAAGGTCAAGATATTTTGATATTTCAGTTAAAGCTCTTTCAAAAGCTTCATCAAGTGCTACATCTAGTCTATAGGATGTTGCTACTGTAGAACTAATGATATAGTTATTATATACTGATAAAGAGTCATTCATTTCATAAGGTATATCTTGATAAGCAGTAAATGTTGGCAAAGGTTCATATTCATTATCTCCATATAGACCAATAAAATAAGAAAATCTTTCAATCCCATCTATATAGAAAATATTATTAATATTTTCATACATTAAGTCTATATTTAACATAATATTGCGTTCAATTTGCATTTGTTGTTCTATGATATTATATTCAGATATTTTTCTTAATATGGCTAATTCGTAAGTACTAAATACTCCGGCTAATTTTGTAGTAAATATCCCTGCTTGCTCTCTGCTTGATTGTCGAACTTGGTCTGTGTTAAGTAAAACCGGACAAGTACCAATAGTTAAGCTTGAGTTTTCCGGAAAGATTATTTCAAGACTTTCGGAGGTTTCTTTTATATTTTCTAATTCTTCTAATACTTCTTGGTCAGTTTCTGCTTCTTGAGCAAAAAGAGTAATTGATAAAATTAGTGCGAAAAATAATGTTAAAGTTTTTTTCATTTATCCTCCTGATATTGATTTAAAAATTATTAAGTTCTTAAAAATGTCAATCAAAAAATTATTTATATTATTTTAGAGATTGACTTATGAATATAGATATATCCATCAATTAAACCTAAAGCAATAAATTTTTAACGATAATCATTAAAAATTTATTGACAAAATTTAAATATATTATATCTTTGCATTATTAGATTTAAAAAGAGGGTTAATATGGAAAAAATACTTAAGATAAGCAAAATAATGAAGTATAGCTTAAACACTATTATCATAATTTTAATAGTTGCAATTATTTTATTATTAGTAATTTATGCCGGAATAACAACAACTGATAAAGGTGATATGTTATGTTTTGGTACGCAATTATACTCATCTGAACAACTATCAGATATTGCTCATTATTATGTAGAGATAATGCATTCCGCAATACCTTTTCAGTTATTAACAGATTTTTGGATAAAATCCATACTTATGTTTGTAATAATATATCTTGGGTCGATATCTTGTTTTATTTATTATCATCTTAAAAAGCTTTTTTCTCTTTATGAACAGGGTTTAATATTTACTATTCAAAATATTAAACATATAAAATATATAGCTTGGGGTATTTTAATTTCAGCATTTTGTCGTTTTATCTTTACAATAGGTATTTGGTTTACTGTTAATAAACATATTAATATACCTTTATCGATTAATTCAGCAATACCTATTAATTATATTTTAATTGGTGTAATAGCATATAGTATCTCGTTAGTAATGGAAGAAGCTAACAAGCTTAAAGAAGAAAATGAAATGGTGATATAATGGGGATAATTGTTAATTTAGATGTTATGTTAGCGAAAAGAAAAGCAAAATTAAATGATTTAGCCGATGCTACCGGAATTACCCCTCAAAATCTTTCAATATTAAAAACCGGTAAAGCAAAAGCTGTCAGGTTTTCTACTCTGGAAAAAATTTGTGAGTTTCTTGAGTGTCAACCAGGCGATATTTTAGAATATGAAAATAACCAGGAGGAAAAATGAGTGTATTAAAGATTAATAGCTTAAAAAAGACTTACGATAATGGAACTCAAGCTTTAAAAGGTGTTGATTTAACAATTAAAACCGGTATGTATGGCTTATTAGGTCCTAACGGAGCAGGTAAATCTACGCTAATGAAAACTATAGCTACCTTACAAGAACCGGATGAAGGAACTATCTTTCTAAATGATTTGGATGTTTTAAAAGAAAAACACGAAGTTAGGAAAATATTAGGGTTTTTACCTCAAGAATTTGACGTTTATCCAAAGGCAACAGCTTATGAATTATTAAATCATTTAGCTGTATTAAAAGGCGTTACTGATTCCGGAGTAAGAAAAGAGACTATTAATGTTCTCTTAGAAAAGACAAACCTAATACATGCAAAGAATAAGCATCTAGGTGGTTTTTCCGGAGGTATGAAACAGAGATTTGGTATTGCTCAAGCATTAATTGGCAATCCTCAATTACTTATAGTTGATGAACCAACAGCAGGTCTTGATCCTGAAGAAAGATTTAGGTTTCATAATATACTGTCGGAACTAGGTGAGAATATCATAGTTATTCTTTCTACTCATATTGTTGAAGATGTAACCGAATTATGTAATAGTATGGCTATTATTAATCAGGGGCAAGTTATAATAGAATCTCATCCGGAAAATGTATTATCTAATCTAAAAGGCAAAATTTGGAAAAAAGTTATTGATAAAAATCAAATTGATGAGATTGAAAAAACATTTAAAGTAATTTCTTCAAGAATGTATATGGGTAAAACAATGGTACATATCTGGGCTGAAACAGATCCCGGTAATGATTTTATACACATTGAACCGGATTTAGAAGATGCTTATTTTTATTATATTCATACTAATCAACTTAAAGTATAGGAGGTTTTATGTGGGAATTTTGTAAATATGAAATTAAATATCGGTTAAAACACATTTCTACTTATGTCTTTACTTTGGTTTTAATGGGATTGGCTGTATTATTAAATTTAGCTGCCGGAGGAGCAATAGCGGGTTCTGCGGTTAATATAGGCGGAGTAGGTGACAAAGTCGCAATTAACTCACCATTTATGATATATGTATTTTCGATTGCAATAAATATATTTAGTATTTTTATTATGGCAGCTTTAGTTAATCATATGTTTAGTAAAGACTTAGAAAATAAATTTTATCCTATCTTGTTTACTAAACCTATTAAAAAATATCAATATATTATTGGGCGTTTTTTAGGAAATCTTATTATTATGATGAGTATCTTTTGTGCTGTTATGATTACAATGGCATTATCTGCACTTATCCCCGGAATCGAAAAGGATATGGTTTTAATACCAAAATTATCTTGGTATGTTAATCCTTTATTTGTTATGGCCTTACCAAATTTTTATTTCATTGGAGCGTTTTTTATTGCTTCTGTAATTGCTACGAAAAAACCTTCAAGCGTTTTTGGTATTGGATTTTTATTGTTTGCTGTTTTTTCATTTGCAGGATTAATAACGTCTAAAGTGGATAGTAAAACCTTAGCTGCCTTAATTGATCCTTTTGGGCAAAAAGCTTTTGAGTTATCTGTTAATAGTTGGACTTCTGCTGAAATGAATACTTTACAAGTTGGTTTAACCGAACAGATGCTTCTTAATAGGATATTTTGGATATTAATAAGTACTGTTATTTTATTGTTTGCCTGGAAAAAGTTTAACTTTGAATTCTCTTATAAATCAAAAAATGAAAAGAAATTAGTTGATTATATAGAAGTTCAGGATTCTAAAGTTAAAGAAATTCCAATAGTAAAATTTAAAGAGTCTTTTAAGACAAATTTTATGCAGTTCCTGTCGTTTTTTAAATACAATATGAAATTGGTTTTTAAATCACCGGCAATTTATTATGCTTCGATATTAGGCTTATTGTTTATGGTAGTTGCTATTGCTGAATCAAATACAATCTTTGGGACAAGAATTTTGCCTGTTACTTACCATGTAGCAGGTGTTGTTTATGGCAGTTTTATGATTTTCTTTTTGTTGATTATTACTTTTTTCTCAGGCGAATTAATTTGGAGTTCACGAGATAATAAGTTTAATTTGATTGAAGATACAATGCCTTTTAAATCATTTAATAATTTCTTTTCTAAATTTTTAACAATGGCATTTATAATAGCAGTTTATGTTTTATTTATGATAATTACAGGCGTTATATATCAGTTTTTCAGCGGATATACTAATTTTGAATTAGGTGTATATTTCAAGATATTATATATTCAATATTATCCGAGATATTTAATGTTGTTATGTTTTTCATTTTTCTTGCATAATTTAGTAAATCATAAGTATGCATCTCATTTTATTTTTGTCTTGTTTGTAATGGGTAAGAATTTTTTAATGCAATTTAATATTGAACATCATTTATTAATACCATTTTCAACCCCTACAGCAACTTATTCGGATATGAGTGGTTTTGGTCCTAATGTAACTTCTACATTTTGGTTTACTATATATTGGTTGTTAATGTCAATAATTTTGCTTAGTATTACCGTTTTAAGTTGGAAACGAGGATTTCAGCTAAGATTTATCAGAGATATTTTAAATAAATTGAAAGCAAAAAACGTTATCATTATCAATAGTCTTATAGTTTTTGTTACGCTTTTGACTGCGGGATATATTTTTTATAATACAAATATAATAAATACATTTGAAACATCGAAACAATCAGAAAAATCACAAGTTAGTTACGAAAAAGCATATAGCCATTTTTATAAAAAGAATCAACCGAAGATACAAGATATTGTATTAAATGTTGATATCTTTCCTGAACAAAGAGAAATGTCTTCAACAGGAAGATTTATGATGAAAAATATTGGTGAAACTCCAATTGATTCAGTTATGATTCATTATTACAATGAAACAGAATTAAATGAATTATTATTATCAAAAACTGCTCAATTAATAGTTGATGATAAGGATTTAGGGTTAAAGCTTTTTAAATTTGATACTCCGTTAAACCCTAACGATAGTTTGTATTTAGATTTTTCATTAACTTATACAAGAAAGGGTTTTAAAAACAGTGGCACAAATCATGAAATCTTAAAGAATGGAAGTTTTTTACATAATCATTATTTTCCTTCAATAGGATATAGTAAAAGATTTGAACTAACTAATGAAAGAAAAAGAAAAAAGTATGGTCTTCCTAAGCAGGATATGATGCCGGAGACAACAGATTCTTGGGGTTTAACTCAGAATTATATTTGTGGTGATGCAGATTGGGTTTCTTATAAAGCTACTGTATCGACTTCATCTGATCAGATAGCCTTAAGCCCAGGCGAATTAGTTGCTCAATGGAAAGAAGGTAATAGGAATTATTATACTTACCAAATTAAAGAAAATATGATAAACTTTTTTACTGTTCTATCAGCTGAGTATAAGGTGAAAAAAGATAAATGGAACGATATAGATTTAGAAATATATTATCATAATAATCATACTTACAATTTAGAATCAATGATGTTGGGTTTAAAGGAATCTTTAAAGTACTATACTCGTGAATTTGGAGAATATCCATATTCTGTTTTGAGAATTGCAGAGTTTCCTCGATATGGATATTATGCTCAAGCTTTTCCTACTTTAATACCATTTTCAGAAGGTATTGGTTTTATTGCTAATGTAAAGCCTAATACAATAGATTATCCTTATTATGTAACAGCACATGAGACAGGGCATCAGTGGTGGGCTCATCAGGTTATTGGCGGAAATACACGAGGAACAATAATGTTATCTGAATCTTTTACTGAATATTCTTCATTAATGGTGGTTAAACATCGTTTTGGTGATTATTTGTATAGACAGCAATTGAAGTATGCTTTGTATGATTATTTATCAGGACGTTCCGGTGAAAGTAGATATGAGTTACCTTTAACTCAAGTAGAAACACAATCTTATATATATTATAATAAGGGTATGTTAGTTATGAATGCAGCTTCTCGGTTACTTGGCGAAAAACAGTTAAATAGTGCTTTATCAGAATTTGTTAAATTAACTAAATTTAAAGCTAATCCTTATACTAATACACAAGAGTTTATGTCGGTTTTGGATGACTATGTGCCTGATTCATTAAAAGTTAAAATCGATGAAATGTTTAATCAAATTGTATTGTATGATTATAATCTAAAAAAAGCTGAAGTAGAAGAATTAGAAAATTCTAAATATAAAATAAAAATAGAATTTAGTGCTGAAAAGCAACTTTATGATGCAAAAGGGAATCCTCAAAAAGTAGATTTAGCTGAATGGGTAGAGATTGGCTTTCTAATTAAAGATAGATTAGGAAAGAAAAAAACAGATAAAATCATTGGTACTGAAAGAGTTTACATTACCCAAAAAGATAATATAATTGAGTTTATCACAGAAACAAAACCTGAAGAGGTTATTATTGACCCTTATTTTTTATCTCTTGACAAAATTCTACATAATAATAAAGTTTCCGTAAAGTAATGGAGGGTGTTATGAAAAAAATATTATTTCTCATAGCCATATTGATTATTTCAATAAATATTTATGCTTTTGATAATTTATGGCAAAAGGCACAACAATATGCTGAAAACGGCTGGAAAATGGTTCCCGGTTACATTCATCAAGTGAATGTTATGAAAAACGAAAAAACTGATGAAGTTATGTCTCAAATGGATGTTAAAATCTCAACAAAATTAAATGATTTCGAAATTATAGAAAATGAGCTAATTGAAGCTTTTATTAATGATGAACCTGCTGATGAAAATACTCAGGAGATTAAAAGTTTATTAGAGGCAGATAATACCCCAAGTAGAAAAGGAATGTTTTTGACTGAGGATACAGAAAATATTAAAGTGAAAGATTTAAATTCCTTATCTGAAATCAATGGTATTAAAGTTAGTTCTTATCAAGTAAAATTTACAACCTTAGATGAAAATAATAAAAAACAAATTCTTGAAGGAACCGTTTGGTTAGATTCACAAACCGGACGACCCGTATTGTCAGAAATGACAATGAAAAAAACACCTATGTTTGTTAAATCTATTGATGTTAAAACTTATTATGGTTTTAATGATGAGGGACAGTATTTTTATCCGGATAAGGTTGAAATGGATATTCACATCTCAGCTTTAGGGCAGAAAATGCATAATAAAACTAATATTTCAATGAAAGATTATTGGAAATATAATTAATAATGATTAAAGCTAAAAACAGGAGGACAGCCTCCTGTTTTTTTATCTAATTAATTATTAAAGGTTGTTTAATGATAATGTTGTGCGAGTATCCTTGCTTGCACTAAAATTTTTTTAATTAAGAGTACATCAATCAATAATCTTCCTTAAAAACCGGAAGCTTGTAGAATCATATAAGATACTATTCGACAGCATTATCAAGAAGTTTTTTAATGATATTGTGTAAATCTGATAGTTCAAAAGGTTTTTCAATGACTTCGTCAGCTCCCACAGCCTTAGCAATTTTGAGATAGCTTTGAGGTCCGATTTTTCCACCACCGGACATCATAATAATTTTTATATTAGGATAAGTATTTTTAATTTCTATAAGAGTTTCAATTCCTTCTTTTCCCGGCATTATTACATCCATAATTATGAGATTGAATGTTTCTTTTTTTAAGAGAGATAGTGCTTGAAGCCCATTTTCAGCGATAGAAACTTGGTAATTCTTTTTTAAATATCTTGATAAGATATTGTTTATTTGTTTTTCATCATCAACAATTAGAATCTTTTTTAACATTATATCCTCTTTACAGTATTCATTATAAAATATAATCAAATAGTATTTTTAGTCAAGTATTTTTAATAATTATTTGAATGAAAAATATTTTATTATAGTCATTAGAAAAAATTATTGACAGATTTGATTAGTTCAATTATCTTAATCATAATTATGATAAGGATTAAAAAATTGAAAAATAATAATAGTATTCATTTAAAAGCTGATAAAGAAACATTTCAAGATTTTATAGATTTTCTTGAAGAAAAGTTATCAGAATTATGTCCCGAAGATTTTAATATTATGAAGTTCTTAATTGTTAGTGAAGAGATTATTGTTAATATTTGTAATTATGCTTATGAGGATATTAATGTTAAAGATAATTATCTTGAGATAAATGTTGAAATTGAAAATAATACTTTGAAAGTTATTTTTATTGATGAGGGAAAACCTTTTAATCCTATTCAGTATGATGTAGATAATAGAGGTTTACCTATAGATGAAAAACAAATTGGCGGTTTAGGCTTGATTTTAATCAAGGAATTTGTTGATAATGTGCGTTATGAATATAAAGATAATAAAAATATTTTAATCATTGAAAAGGAGTTAGGTAATGTTAAACTTTAAAAAGTTACAAAGAGTTAAAACAAAGAAAATTGTTGTATTAGGTTTAAGTTTGTTGATAATTGGTTTGATGGGTTCTTGTGCCAAAAGAGAAAAGATTACTGAATTATCACAACTAAAGGGTAAAGAAATTGGTGTCCCTATGGGAACTATTGCAGACAAGTTAGTCCTTTCAAAATTCCCTAATACTACTTTTAAATATTATAATAATATAATGGATGCTTGCTTAGCTGTAAAAACAGGTAAAGTAGATGCTGCAGCTTATGATGAACCGATTTTAAGAAATATAGCTGCAAAAAATCAAGATTTAATGGTCTTTGATGAAATGATAACTTTAGATAGTTATGGGTTTGCTGTAAGATTAACCGATTATGATTTAAAAAATACCATTGATATAGTTTTAGAAGAATTAAAAGATAACGGTTTATATGAAGATATGCATAAAAGATGGTTACCGGAAATTGGAAATCCTGCACCTATGCCTGAATTTCATTATGCAAGTGATGATGTTATTAGATTTGGTACATCTTCTGTAACTGAGCCTTTTTCTTTCGTTGATAAAAATGGACAAGTTGTAGGTCTTGATATTGAAATTGCTAATTATATAGCTATGAAACTAAATAAAAAACTTGAGATTGTTAATATGGAATTTGGTTCTTTAATTCCTGCACTTGCAGCAAATAAGGTAGATTTTATCGGTGCTTGTATAACTATTTCTGAAGAAAGAGCTAAGAGTGTTCTTTTCTCTGATTCTTATTATATTGGGGGTATAGCCGCAATCGTTAAAAAAGTTCAATGAGATATTAAATAATTATGATTTGGGTATCTTATTTGAAAATAGAATCTTTTCTAAATAATAAGTTTTTGAGATTGAAAAGAAATAAAAAGATTTGTGAGGTATAGATGTTTTTATTAGATATAGAAAATATTCGTATTGATAGAAATTATCTGACTATGCTTGAAGATAAAAAAAAGAAATTGTTTCGTTTTCTTATTTATGAAAAAAAATATAATAATCTACGACTTTTTAGGACATATTTAAAAAGTTTATTAAGATTGCAAGATTTAATGAATATGAAAAGTGCCCAATTTGAAGCAAATACTAAAACTCAAGCTGAACATTATTTAAAAAATCTTAATAAAGCTTTCGGCTACATTATTGATGAAGTTATTGACAATAAAATCCCTAAGGATCATAAAGATTTAATCTATTTGCATTATGTTGTTGATCCTGAAGCACATAAAAAACACCCCGGTTCTTATAGACATAATTTAATCAAGGTAGGAAAACACGATGCTCCCGAACCTGCAAGAGTATTTTCATTAGTAGAAAATATGTTTTATAACGGAGCTGAAATTTCAAATGCTATTATTAAAGCAATTTATTATCATCATGAGCTAGTTAGAATACATCCTTTTGCTGATGCAAATGGAAGAGTTGCCAGACTAATGGAAAATTGGATTTTGATGCATGATTTATATCCTCCGATTATTATATCTTCAGTTAAGGAAAGACAATCTTATATCAGAGACTTAGAAAAAAGTTTTGAAGAATTAGAAAAAACTCCGGGTATTACAAATGATGCAACTACTAATTTTTTTAATAATCAATTGAAGAGATTAAATAATAGCTTAGACTATCTATATACCAGATTAAAACTCTAAAAGACTTTAAAAGTCTCAGCGAGACGATATATATGTAACTCCGGGCGTAAGCCAATACAAACGAGTTATACCTTAAAAGTCTCAGAGAGACGACATATATGTAACTCAGGGTGTAAGCCAATACAAACGAGTTATACCTTAAAAGTCTCAGAGAGACGACATATATGTAACTCAGGGTGTAAGCCAATACAAACGAGTTATACCTTAAAAGTCTCAGAGAGACGATATATATGTAACTCCGGGCGTAAGCCAATACAAACGAGTTATACCTTAAAAGTCTCAGAGAGACGATATATATGTAACTCCGGGCGTAAGCCCGGAGAAAAGAGTCACCCCACAAAACCAAGCTCCGTAGGAGCGATATAATAAAGGAGGATTTATGGCTAATACATTTTCACAGATTTATATGCATTTAATTTTTGTTGTAGATGGTAGATTAAGTATGATTCAAACTGATTGGGAATCTGATTTATATGCTTATATATCAGGGATAATAACAAATAAAAATCAAAAACTCATTACTATAAACGGAACTCAAAACCATATTCATTTATTAGTCAGCATAAGAACTGATTGTTGTACCTCTAATTTGGTTAGAATAATAAAGAGTAATTCTTCAAAATATATTAATGAACAAAAATGGTCATCCGGAAAGTTTAAGTGGCAGGATGGTTATGGTGTTTTTTCTGTTAGTCATTCACAAATAGGCAAAGTTGTAAAATATATCAATAATCAAAAAGAACATCATAAGAT